>Ga0181395_1000926_pt1 | contig 12164 bp, 15 predicted proteins | sample 18SPOviralmetaG_FD_130124 | JGI IMG/M metagenome (GOLD analysis project Ga0181395, IMG submission 130124) | Marine viral communities from the oligotrophic San Pedro Time Series (SPOT) site, San Pedro Channel, CA, USA - 18 SPOT_SRF_2010-12-16 | ecosystem: Environmental > Aquatic > Marine > Strait...
AAAAATAAGTACGACGAAATTAACAAATATCTTGATGATATGGAATCAAGGATTGCAGAAGTTAAAGAGAAAGAGGAACTTTCTAACTTAAGACCTCCAGTATCTGGTGATGACATAATGAAACTATTTAACTTGAAACCAGGACCCAGTGTTGGAATAATAATGAAAGCTCTTTACGAACAGAGATTGAATGAAGGCGAAGTTTCTAAAGAAGAGGCAATTCAGTTAGCCGAAGATATTTTTAAAAAATTATAATTGTATAAATATGCATTTTAATGTATATTTATACAATGACAAAGTCAACCCTACAAAGGCAAAAAATAATAGCTGACCTGATTGAAAGTGGTAATATCTCTTCTCAAAACCAACTTAAGGGTCTGTTGAAGAAAAACAGTCTTTTAATAACTCAAGCAACTCTATCAAGAGACTTAAGTGAGCTGGGGGCTATAAAAAAAAGACAAAAAGATGGTTTATTAGTTTATGTTTTACCAAAGGATCAAGATAACAATGCCCATAGAAAAATTGCTATAAATGCTTTAAACGACTTTGTTTTGGAAGTAGATTCAGTACTAAATCAAGTTGTAGTTAAAACTACCACTGCAGCAGCACAGGTAGTTGCTGAAGCTATTGATAATCTATTTTTAGATAATGTAATAGCCTCATTAGCAGGTGACAACGTAGTTTTAATTATTTCAAGCAGTGAAGAAAAAGCAAAAATAATTTCAAAAAATATTGAAAATGTTCTTGGCTGAGATTTTTATGAATGCTTGAATATTTAAAATATTCCGATAAAAAAATTCATGATAATTTATTTATCAGCGAGCCAATTGTGGATAAAAGTCTAAACAGTCCTAACCAAGTTTTAGTTCGTATTCCAGATTCTAAAAAGCCAATTACAGATGTCATCCTTAGTTTCGATGGACAGAATCTCTTTGATAAAAAAACAAGTCATTTTGGTAGTATTTTCAACCTAGAGAAACTTATCCAGACTGCAGAAACTGACCGAGACAAAAATATATTAGTTATTGCTGTTACTTCCAACAATCAAAGACAAACACAATATAATCCTTATCCACGTAAAGCTTCAAAAATATCTTCGTCGCATCTTAAAATGATTATTTTAGATGTCATTCCTTCAGTTCTTGAAAATTTTAAGCTAGACATTACAAATACTAAAAAACATGTATTGGGAGCATCTATGGGAGCATTAATGGCTATTAAATTCTCAATAATCAATCCTGAGTACAATAATATAATATGTTTATCGCCTGCATTTTGGTTTGGCTTTCCTGGCGTAATATTAGATATTAAAAATTTAGATAATAATACTTTTCTTTACCTTTACACAGGTCAAAAAGAAGGTCATATTTTCAATGATGAGGTCAAAAATATATTCCCAAAAGAATGGGAACTAGATTTTTCGACGAATGATAATTTTTATGTTTCAGGAGTTAACTTAATGGAGAATTCTTTTATAGAAAATGACATAAAATATGAATACTTAATAGAGGAAGAAGGAATGCATAATGAGTCATATTGGGGAAAAGCGTTAGAAAAATATTTTCAAGAATTGTTATAAATCGTAAAAAGTCAATAAAAACAACTTACTTAGCAAATAAAAACAGAAAATAAAAATTATATTTAAATAATCTCTACTACTAAAGTAATCTAGTCGAAAGACACAGACTAATAAGGAGAATATATGCCGAAGGGCAAAGTAAAATGGTTCAACCAAACCAAGGGCTATGGTTTCATAGCACCTGAAGATGGTGATAAAGATGTGTTTGTTCACATCACCGCAGTACGCAATGCTGGAATGAATAATCTTGAAGAAGATCAAGAGGTTGAATTTGAGATTGTAGAAAAAAATGGCAAAGCTTCAGCTGAAAATCTGAAGTAGAGTTCCAGTTAAACTGGTTTTTAAAAAGGAGCGCTAGTCGCTCCTTTTTCTTTATAAATAGTATTGGCAAAAGAACCTATAGATACATTATCCTTAATGAAGTTATGAATTTATCAAAAAAAGCTAGAGAGAGAATTGCAAAGACTATTAAAAATGGTGCAGTCTTACTCCATGGAAATAAAACTATTTATAGAAACAATGATGCAAACTATCCATTTCGTCAGTTTTCCGATTTTCATTATTTGACAGAGTGGCCAGAACCTGATGCTCACGCAGTAATACTAGTTAACGATTCAGTGCCAGAACTCCATATGTTTGTTTTAGATAAAAATGAAGAAATGGAAACATGGGACGGAAAAAGGATTGGAAAACAAGGCGCTGTAGATCTTTATGGAGCAAAGATTGCTTATTCGAATACACAATATAAAAGTGAATTAATAAACCTTCTAAAAGGTCATACAGACATTTATTGCGATTATTCATCAAATTCTTTTCAGGAAATAGACCAACAGGTTCTTAATCTTGCAGTTCCTTATGACCAAAGGGGAGGAAACTTTAGTAAAGCTAACCTACATTCACTTCAACCAATACTTTCTGAATTAAGGTTAATTAAGCAGGAGGGAGAGTTAGAACTTTTACAAAAAGCATGTGATATAAGTATTGAAGGCCACCTTGCTGCAATGAAGTTTACAAAACCTGGAGCTTATGAATATCAAGTTGCTGCTGAAATGGAAAAGACTTTTTACCACCTTGGAGCAGAAAGACTTGGATATAACTCAATTGTTGCAGGAGGAGACAATTCTTGTATTCTCCACTATGCCACAAACAGAGAAGAACTTGAAGATGGAAAACTCTTATTAATAGATGCTGCTGCAGAGTATGGAATGTACTCATCAGATATTACAAGAACCTTTCCTGTAAACGGAAAATATACTCCTGAACAAAAAGCAGTTTATTCAGAAGTGCTGAAAGTTCAAAATCTAGGAATTGAAATGGTGACAACCCAAAACACTATGCAAGACGTTCATAAGGAAACTATCGCTTCCATTGCAGAATCATTAGTCAATTTAGAACTGGTTCCGAATAATATTGAAGATACAATTTCAATGATGCACTACTTTCAATTTTTCATGCACGGTACAGGTCACTGGTTAGGTTTAGATGTTCATGATGCTGGGAGTAATGAGTTAAACAATGAACCGAGAAAGTTTGCCCCAGGTATGGTTACAACAATTGAACCTGGTATTTACATCAGGCCATCAAAACCAGTCATCAATTTTCCCCTATTAGAACGAGATCCTGAAAAGATAAAAATAAGAAGAAAAGAAATGGGTATGGAGGCTGCTACAAGGTTGGAGCAAAAAGAAATGCGAGAAGCAAAAACTGTTGAACATAAAATTCCAGAAAGCTTACTAGGTATTGGAGTAAGAATAGAAGATAATATTCTTTGTACTGAAAATAAATCAGTTAACTTAACCGAAGCATTGCCTCGAAGCATAGATGAAATAGAAAATATTTGTAGCTAATTATGGTCTCACCAAAGTTTGTTTATGGTATTTATGAATCACGTCTTCAAAAAGAACTTTTAACGAAACAATTACCTCAGCATATTGGACTTATTCACGATGGACACAGAAGATATGCGCGTAGAGAAAAGTTATTAAGCTATGAAGTCTCATACAGAATTGGGATGGTTCGATTCAAAGAATGTGTTTCATGGTGTGACGAGTTAGGAATTAAACATATAACAAGCTGGTTGCTGTCAAAAGAAAACCTTTCTCGACCACAAGAAGAACTAGAGCCATATTACAAGGTTGTAAATGAACTTTTTGAAGAGTTAATTATCGACGATATTGTAGACAATTTTAAAATACAGTTTATTGGTAGTTTTGATCAACTACCCGACTACCTTCAACAAACTATTCAAAAACTTCAGGAAGTTAGAGGTGGTGGCGAAAAAACTCTAACAATTGCTCTTGGCTATGGGGGTAGGCAAGAAATAGTAGATGCAATTAAAAGTTTACTTAAAAACAATAAAGATGGAGATATTGATGAGCTAATTGAAAACATGACAGATGAAGATCTAAGAGAGCATCTGTATTCACCAGGAGTTCCTGATATAGACTTGGTTATAAGAACTAGTGGAGAAGCAAGACTTTCAGGTTTTTTGTTATGGCAAAGTGCATATTCAGAATTTATATTTCAGGATGTTTTTTGGCCAGAGTTTAGAAAAATCGACTTTTTACGTTGTTTGAGAGAATACGTACAACGCGAAAGAAGATTTGGTAAATAGCTCACCCCCTTTCCTTACAATCCAAACAAAGGTAAAATAAAGTTCTATGAATCTAGTTGAAATAATCAATGAGCTGAACTTCAATGTACTTTTCCCGTTGTTCATAGGATTCAAGTTTCTCCTTGAAACCTATTTAAAACAGAGAAACATCCAATCTATGGAAGACAATAAAGATGCTATACCTGAGCGTTTTGTAGGTGTTGTGACAGAAGAGGAATACAAAAAATCAATTAATTACAATACAGAGAGAATTCGATTTTCAATGCTTACAGCTCTTATTTCGGTTGGAGTTTTGTTACTATTCACTACCGGCGGGTTACTTAATTCTCTAACAAAAGTAGTCCAAGGAGTTACTCAATCAAATGTTGTAGGGATTATTTTACTTGGGTTATTTATAGTTTTAATTGATGAAATAATAGGAATTCCATTAGCTATATACTCGACCTTCTATCTTGAAGAAAAGTATGGCTTTAACAAAACAACAACAAAAACATTTATTCAAGACTTAATAAAAAGTCTTTTGATCTCTATTATTTTTTCTTCAACCCTATATGCTGTTGTAATTTCAATAATTGAACGACTTGGAGATAACTGGTGGATATATGCTTTCGTAGCAGTTTTTTTATTTCAAGCCATAATATTTTATTTATATCCCGTTTTGATTCTTCCACTTTTTAATAAACTAGAGCCAATTACTGATGAGAAATTTAAAGAACCTATTGAGAAACTTCTCAACAAAATTAACTTTAAAGCAAAAGGACTTTTTGTAATGGATGGAAGCTTAAGAAGCTCGCATGGAAATGCATTTTTTACAGGATTTGGAAATAACAAGAGAATAGTTTTTTATGACACATTATTAGAAACCATTACTCCAAAAGAAATGGAGTCAATACTTGGACATGAATTAGGCCATTATAAATTAGGGCACATTAGAAGAACGCTTATAAGTTCCATCTTCTTTGGTTTTCTTGGTTTTTACATTCTAGGCCAGGTTTTTATGGCTGATCAATTCTTTTATGGTCATGGGTTAGATGAAATAACTCTATATTCTAAATTCTTACTATTCTATCTTGTTATTGGCTCATATACTTTTTTTACTAAACCTTTTACCTCCTATATTTCTAGACAAAGAGAATTTGCTGCTGATGATTTTTCAATTGAGTACACAGAAGTTGAAAGTATGATTTCGGGTCTTCTTAAGTTGAGTAAGGATAACTCTTCAAACCTAACACCGGATAATTTATATAGCTCTTACTATTATTCACACCCACCGATTGCAGAGCGTGTAAAAAGTTTAGAGGGTAAGAAAAAGAATTAAGGAACGCTAAGTACGAATAGTGCTTGTAGGGTCAGACCGACCGTTATTAATAAGAAAATATACTGTGTTTTATCACTTTGATGATGTCCAAAAAGTTTTATAGCTAAATCATGCGCTAGAATTACACTCAACATATGTCCAGCTAAAGTTACGAATACTTGTATACCCCACAAACCAACTGGAGTTAAGAAATAATTGATTGTAATCTCCTCAACCCCAAATAGATTCCAACCAACACCATAAGGGTCATTCAACCTGTAAAGAATTGTCTGGGATTCATACAATAATAAACTTAAATAATGGGTTACGTGATATGCAAAAGCTATTGGAAGCATTGTATGTCCAAATAAAAGTGATACTTTATTTAGATCTTGTTGCTCTCCACTCACCCTCAAGGCAAACCAACATGCAAACCGGTATGAGCTTATGATAATTATGTTGATCGCAAAAAATGCAAACGTTGAAAAACCCATATCTAATGTTGAAGAACCAAATAAGTTGTACCAAAAAGTGGTACCTCTCAATCCATCGTAAGTAACCGTTCCAATCATTAACAGTATGAAATACTCCATTCCTTTAAAATTTGAGAGATTGGCTATGTTTTCAAGCATATTTTTATAAACTGGACGTGAAACACTAAATCGTAGTTTTGCGTATAAGTGATGAAGTAAATGAAGAGGGTCAACTTCAATCGAGGTCTTACTAAGTAAAATTCTTGATCCTGTTGTTATAAGCAGTAGCAAGATAAAGACTGTACCAATGTGAGTAGGATTACCTGGCTTTCTCCATACCAATTCAAACCAGGTCAGCCCTAGGAACAAACCAGAAGCTATCCATACATTAGATGGCTTTTCTTCAGCTGAGGGAAATAGTGATAAAGGATTAAATTTTGCATATATATCACCAAAAACAAGTCCAAGTACGGGAACTCCTATCCATAAAAATACCCAGATAATAAGAGGAGTAATAGATGTCTTAGCTTCCTCATTTCCAATAAAACCTGGAAGGATTAAGAGTGACAAAATAAGTCCCCCGAACACTTTTCCCAAAATAGGCAGTTTTTGTTCAACAATCACTTCTTTTTGAATTAGAACAGATTGTTTCCAAGAGATTTTTAAGAAAACAAATGTTAAAACAATAACCAAAGCTGAAACATTTAAAACCGTTTCAAATGGAATTGGTAAATCTCCAACACTTCCTATTCCATGTTGAAAATTATCTAAAGTTAGTAATAATTTCATTATTCTTTACTACATATTACATGTCGACTAAAATATCATCTACAGGAGTTATTTAAAATGTGTATAGGATGTAATGTAGTTGAACAAACCAGCGTAGAGGTAATGCAAATTGCTGCTCAAACAGACTCTGGAACTTCAATCATCGTACCCGTAATGAATAACTTATTCGAAATGCATACTTTTCAAGTAATTGAATCTTTTCTAATACAAGCTTCGTTAATAGGGTTTTTACTGTAACAATTTAGCTTTTACAATTTTCACACTGATCTGTGCATTTACCAAACATTTCAACCCTGTGATCTGAAATCTTAAATTTAAATTTTTCTTCAATCTTTTTTATTTCTAAATCTAAAAAGTTTTCAAATTCATTACTCAGCTCAACGTCAATAATTTCCCCACAATCACTGCAGAATAGGTGATGATGATGAGCACGGTCTTCTAGAACAAGTTCAATGACTGTCTGATTTTCTGGTGAAGTAAATTCATCTAAAATATCAATCTTCTTTAAATCGTTTAATACCCTATAAAGAGTGGACTTCGCAACCTTATTTTTTAATAAAGCCTGAAGTTCATCAAGGGTAATAGGCCCTTTGTTTTCAAGAAGCGCCTCTAAGACCAAAATTCTAGGATTAGTAATTGAAACATTATGATCTGATAATATCTGTTCTGAATTTTTACCCATGTTTGGAGTATAGCAAATGGACTTATTAAAATAAATGAGAATTATTCTCATTTATGCTTGACAAACTTTTAAATGAGACTTATTCTCATTTATTGTAATTATTTAAATATTAAGGAAAATTAATGAGAACTAGACCTATTTATAAAATTGGTGCAATTGTACTGTCTATAGTTTTAATCGCTTGCGGTACCGGTAGCACAACAGATGAAGCTACATCAGGCAAAATAAACGTTTTAGCTACTACTCCAATGCTCGGTGACTTTGTCAATCAAATAGGTGGTGAAAACATTAATTTAACTATTTTAATGCCACCGGAAGTAGACCCGCATACATATGATCCATCACCTCAAGATGCTACTAAAATTGCAGATGCCGATGTAGTATTTTATATAGGTCTTAAATATGAACCTTCAGCACTAATTAAATTACTAGAAAACACATCAAATAGTGATTCAGTTTTAGTTGAAGTGGGAGAAAGCATCAATCCTATAGAATTTAGTGAAGAAGGTCACGATGACCACGATGACCACAAAGATCATGACGATCATGATGAAGAAGGACATGATGACCACGATGAAGAAGGTCACGACGATCATGATGATGAAGAAGGACATGATGACCACGATGAAGAAGGTCACGACGATCATGATGATGAAGAAGGACATGATGACCACGATGAAGAAGGTCACGACGATCATGACCACGGTTCAGAAGATCCACACTTTTGGTTCGATCCGTTAAGAGTTGCAATGGCAGCAGAATTAATGATGAATCAATTAATAGAGCTTGACCCAAGCAATTCTGAAGCATATAAAACTGCAGGAGAAGCTTATATCAGCGAGTTGAATGAATTAGATTCTACAGTATCTGCATTAATTGAAACAGTACCTTCTAAAAATAGAAAACTTATAACAACTCACGAGTCTCTTGGCTATTTAGAAGCTAGATATGGTGTAGAAGTTCTTACTACCATCATTCCAAGCTTGTCTTCAGCTGATGAAATATCACCTGCAGAATTAGTAGATGTTCTTGATGTCATTGAAGATAACGACATAAAAGTTATTTTTGTTGAATCTGAAGCTCCATCTGTATATGCAGAGACAATATCAGCAGAAGCTAACATAAAAACCGTTACAGGTTTATGGGTTGAGACTTTAAGAGAAAATCAATCATATGGTGATTGGTTAATAGAGAATGTTGAGTTAATTGTAGAAAACTTGGTTGACCTTCCTTAGGATGGTCACAGGGATGAAAGTTAAAAAACATTACAAATAAAAGTCTTATAATTTCTGATGGATGTTGTGTTCAATATGGTGACGCACTAGCTCTTGATGATGTTACCTTTTCGATAACAGAAGGAAAGTTAGTAGCTGTAGTTGGACCTAACGGTGGAGGAAAATCTACACTTTTTAACGCTATGGCCGGTATAACTCCTTTGTCACATGGGTCCTTAAAGATAAAAGGATTAGATCCTAGTGATGCCAGAAGTTTTATTGGATATGTTCCACAAAACAACCAAATAAATTGGAACTTTCCTCTTTCAGTTAAACAAGTAGTGGAAATGGGATTGATAAGAAAAAATACTTTTAACCCATTCTCTAATAAAAAAAATAACGAAATTATTGAAGAGTCATTGAGCAAAGTAGGTCTTCTTGAAAGAATTGATGAAAATATTAATAATTTGTCAGGAGGACAAATTCAAAGAGTTCTTCTAGCTAGAACATTAACTCAGGGTGCAGATATCTTATTACTAGATGAAGCATTTAGCGCTGTTGACATTGGCGCTGAAGAAGATGTCATGAAAATAATAAATGATATTAAACAAGATGGTAAAACTATTTTGATTGCAACCCATGACATCAACAACATTGAAGAAAAATATGATGAAGTTTTATGTTTAAACAGACATTGTTGTGCATTTGGGGATCCTTCTGAAGTTCTCACAGAAGATGTTGTAGAGGAAATGTACGGATCACACAACCAAATACTTAAAGAGCACAGACCAGGAAGCCACGGTGATAGTAATGGGAATTGAGATTTTAATAGAACCATTAGAGTATGATTTTATGGTGCGTGCATTAATCACAGCACTTTTATCTGGAATCATGCTTTCAGTATTAGGATCTTTTACTATAAATAAAAATATGGGATTCATGGCAGATGCTATGGCTCATGCAACTCTACCAATCATTGCTGTTGGTGTTTTTTTGGGTTTAGCATTTCTTCACTCGGAGCACCAGCTGCGATAATGATTGCTTTATTTCTGGGTTTTATAATTAAAAACACAAACATTGGAGAAGATACCTCTATAGGGATAATATTCTCTTCTTTTTTTGCTCTAGGCTTTGTTTTAATATCAGTACTCGACGTATCAATTAATTTAGAGGACTTGCTGTTTGGTCAAATACTCGCAGTAAGCACAGTTGATGTTTTTGTAATTTTTATCCTTGCCAGTGTTGTTCTTAGTACTTTATTTCTCTTCTTCAAACAGATTTTATTTTACTCATTCGATCCTTTAGGAGCCCAAGTGAGGAATTTGAATGTAACTTTTCTAAATTACCTATTTTTAATTATTTTATCTTTATCGATAGTAGGTTCTCTGCAGACAGTTGGTATTGTATTAGTTTTAAGTATGCTACTAATACCGGCTGCTGCAGCAAAGCTTGTTACAAAAACTTTTGTTAAGTCAATAAAAATTAGTGCATTTTTTGGAGGTGTCTCTTCCGTAGCAGGACTATATCTATCTTACTATTTTAACCTTCCTTCTGGTCCAACAATGTCTTTAGTAGCTTCTGGAATTTTTATGTTGTCTCTTCTCTCAAGAAAATTACTGCTTAAACGCAAATTAATAATTTCTTGAATTGATTAAAGTTTGAGTTATGAAAAAATTATATATAGTTTTCATTTTTCTAATTTCCTGTTCAGTTAACATCTCATCCCCACCTGAAGTAGTGCCCAACACTGAAGAAGAACCAATAGTTCAAGTGACTACCACTTTGTCATCAGATGAAAGTCATGATGATCACGATCATCATGGTGAAGAAAACCATAATAAAGAAGAACATTACGACCACAATAATGAAGAAACACCCAAACCGATTAGCTTGCTTCCATTTGATTATTACCTCATCGTTCCAGATGGTGTTCCAGATCAACTCGAAGTTTTAAATTATAACTTAGGAGAAGAAACTGTAATACAATTTGAAGCTAGAGATGTTGAAAAAGAAATTCATGTACACGGATATGATATACATTTTATGGTTTATCCAAATCAAGATAATATTCTAAAAATTGAACTAACCATAGCTGGTGAATTCGAAATTGAAAATCATGCCAGTGGTTACGAATTTGCTAGACTAATTGTTTCACCCTGAGTTAATTTCTTCGTAGCAAAAATCTATTTAAGCTATCTACTGGGTTTCGCCCGGATAATTATTTTCAGTGACAAACAATAAAAAAACCGGGCGGTGCCCGGTTTAACTAAAGAACAACTAACTAGACACCTACCTATGTAGAATCCAGTGCCAGTTGTTTACTTTGTACATATTGACTATTAAAACAACATTAAGTTAAAAAGTAAAGCCAGAGACAGAAAAAACAAAAAAACCATAATTTTTACGAATACAGATATAACAACCCTTTATCTATCATTAACTCCATGGCAAAAATTATAGAAGCTAATAATCTCACAAAAATATATGGAGAGAAAGAAACTAGTGTTACCGCTCTAGATGACATCAATATTGAATTTAGAGAAAATGAATTTACTGCAATAATGGGACCCTCTGGATCAGGGAAATCCACGCTTCTTCACTGTCTTGCAGGACTAGATAGGCCTTCCTCTGGAAAAATATTTTTAAAAGGGAATGATATTGCTACTTTAAATGACAAAGAATTAACAAAAATTAGAAGAGATAGTTTTGGATTTATTTTCCAAGCCTTCAACCTCATTCCAACACTTACAGCGGAAGAAAATATTACTCTACCGGCTTCAATAGCGGGAAGACAGCCTGATATGGAATGGGTAAAAGAGGTTGTAGAGACTGTAGACATTGCAGATAGACTCAGTCATAGACCAAATGAACTATCAGGAGGACAACAACAAAGAGTTGCAGCAGCTCGCGCAATGGCGACAAAGCCAGAGGTTATTTTTGCCGATGAACCATCTGGTAACTTAGACTCAAAATCAAGTAGAGAGCTATTAACTTTTATGAAATCTGTTGTTGAAGAGTTAAATCAAACAATAGTTATGGTTACCCATGACCCATATGCAGCGTCATTTGCTGGAAGGGTTGTAATGTTAAAAGATGGAAAAATAGCTAGTGATTTAGAAAAACCAACACAAGAAGAAATTGTTGCAGAGGTTACAGCTTTAACGAACGTATAATGTTTGGATTTACAAAACGCCCTCTTTTTCTAATTGCGTGGAAGAATCTCAAAACTTATCCAGTTAGGATATTTCTAACTACTTCTTCAATAATTCTTGGTGTTGCTGTAATCATTGCATCAAATATCTTCTCTGAAAGTAACAAATCAGCTTTTGATAATTTATTTTCTGGAATTTATGAGGGTATTGATTTAGTAGTTCAACCCATTCAAGAAGATTTTGCTCAAGGATTCAGTGGAGATGGAGGACAGGGACCAATATCTTTTGAAGTAAAGAAAATCCCTGATGAAAGAATTCAAGAAATCCAGGAACTACCAGGAGTTAGGGCAGCGTGGGGCGAGGT
>Ga0181395_1000927_pt1 | contig 12161 bp, 10 predicted proteins | sample 18SPOviralmetaG_FD_130124 | JGI IMG/M metagenome (GOLD analysis project Ga0181395, IMG submission 130124) | Marine viral communities from the oligotrophic San Pedro Time Series (SPOT) site, San Pedro Channel, CA, USA - 18 SPOT_SRF_2010-12-16 | ecosystem: Environmental > Aquatic > Marine > Strait...
ATCAAGACTGTTTGTTATTATTTAATTATTTAGAGCCTTTAAATTATTATACAGGTTCAGATAGAAAAAGAAATCAATATAAAGGAGCATTATGTAAAAAAAATGGAGGAAGTGTTTTATACGGATATACTTGGAAAGGGTTTTTAAAATATAATGAAGACGGAACAAAAAAAATGAGAAAAAAATCAAAATATAAAGGATTATATGAAACTAAAATAAAGGCTGAAAATCCAGAAATAGAAGAAATATTTAAAGAATTCGGAAAAAAACATTTTCCGGACTTTTACTGGGTTAATGTGCAGATCAATAAAGATTATATAACACCACCACATTTTGATTCATCAAATGTAGGAGAAAGTATAATATTAGCTTTAGGAGATTATACAGAAGGAGAATTATGTATTGATAGAAAGAGTTATATTGAAGAAATAGATATTAAACATAAACCATATCAATTTAACGGTTCAATATATAAACATTGGGTTAAACCTCATAAATCAGGTTGTAGAATTTCAGTTGTATTTTTTAATAGTAAATGCTTAAAAGATAAATTAAAATATAATTCATAAAATTATTTTATTATATTAATTTATACAATGTTTAGAACTAAGAGTGATGCTGTAAAAATTGGTTATGATTCAATTCGTGTTCCCTCAAGAAATGGTGTTTCATTTACACCCGAAAATAATCAACTTATAGTTGATTTAACAAGAAATATTGGTTTTTGTGATCTTTCTAATTCATATCTTGAATGTGATGTTTCAGTCGTTTTAGGAGCTACATCAGCCAAACACGCATTTAATAAAAATTGTGGTGTTCTTTCAGCTATTAGAACCCAAAATATCAGAAGTGAAGGCCGTCTTATAGAACAGTTAGACCATATGAATGTATATAGTAATTTACATTATTTAGCAAGTGCTGATAAAGGAGTTATTACTAAAAGAGAAAGAACTGAAATGTGTATGAAAGATTATCAACAAGTTAATAATCCTTGGGTAGCCCGTAATGAAGAAAAAGCTGTAGGAGCCGCAACAACTGCTGTAGCTCAACCTTTAGTTCAAAAAGTAGCCGTTCCTCTTTTAGGTGGCTTATTTACAACTTCAAAAGCTTTCCCTCTTATGTCCGCACCTTTAGAATTAGAACTTATATTAGCTCAAGCTTCCAATGCTTTACATGTTGTAGATGGTATGGAAGATTTAGATTGTGAAGATATTGATGGTGATACAGTAAATCCTACAGATATTAAAGAATTTACAATAACAAACTCAGATGCTTACGGATCAGTTGAAGAGGGAAACGGTAAAAATATGTTAGCTAATTGTCCTTTTAGAATAGGGCAAGCTTTATTCACTACATGTTCGATTGATGGTGCCCCTGCTGTTGAAAATGAAACTACAATTACTGAAATGGAAATTGTAGGAGATAAAATTAAAATTACAGTAGCAGATTCATTAGGAACTATTCCCGCTAATAATCCAGCTAAAAAAGCAACTGATGTAGGAATAACCGCTATTGTTGGTAATCAGGTTTTAGGTGAGGCTGCTTCATATAAAATTGATAATCCTCGTCTTGTTGTTTCAAAAGTTATTCCACCTCCCGCACAAGTTCAAGCCGCAGCCCGTATGATGGCTAAAGGACAATATACATTTAATATTACTTCTTGGACTGATTTTCAAAATGCTATTGATGCTAATGTAGTTAATTCTACAAATATGGTGCCCGCTGATCTTACAAGATGTAAATCAATTCTTTCAGTTCCAATTATTATGCATAATGTAGATACAACGGCTAATGATAATGCTTTAGGAGGACGATATGGAGACGCGAAAGAATATCAATATCAAATAGCAAATATATTAAGACCTGATCGTCGTGTTAATGTAGAAAGAGAAGCTTTTGGAGGATACGGCACACCTAATCCGCCTTACGCAAAACCCGTTTGGGCTTTAGGAGCTCGTCCCTCAGGCTTACATTTATACGAAGTTGAAAAAGCTCTTTCTGCTGCTAATATTCCAGTAAGGAATTTATCATTTTTAACTAATAATGCTGAAGAAGGTAGAGGTTCTTGGTTAGTAGCAAGAAGTCTGGGGCCATATGGACTTTCTGAAAATCTTAACGGAGTTTCTACTATATTATATCTTAATTACAACACTACACACTCTGCTAATATCTTACTTCATAACTTCGTTGTGCACGTAAGAACAATAGGTATTAGTATGTCTGGTGTTGAAGTATTTAACTAAATTAAATTTTTATTTTCTCATTTAATATTATAAAATGCCCGAAGGAAAAGGAACTTATGGAAAACAACGAGGAAGGCCATCAAAGCCCGCAAAAAAGAAACCGCCTTCCAAAAAAAAAAAGATGATCCCTTCGCTAATCTTAAAGAAGGTGCTTTAAGTAGAAGTTTAGGAATTCCTATAGAAAAAGATATTCCTAAATCATTATTAAAACGATTAAAGGAAGCAAAATTAAATTCAGTTCAAGAATATAAAGGTAAAAAAATAAAAATAACAGCTTTATTGAAAAAAAGAGTAAATTGGGCTCTTAATTTCGCAAAATAATTTTCTTAATATTTCACACAATTTTTATATATGTTATATATATAAAAATGAGTTTCGATATGAGTAGCAATCTTGGCGATTTAAAAGTAAGATACGTGCAACTAAGACCAGTAAATCAAAACAGTAATAACAAATATTCTTATAAAGGTGGTCTTCCATTAATAAGATTTGAAATTAATGATTCTATCGCACCTCTTATGTTAAACGGTGCTAATTTAAGACTTACAGGTAAATTTACAGCTGGTAAATCCGGCGGTGCTTTTCAACAAGCAGAACCTTTAGAAAATAACTATGTTAATAGATTTGGAGGTGTTTCATCAATGATTGATAATATTACAATTTCATCAAAAAGATTAAATTCAACTATTGAAAGAGTTCAGAATTATAATCGTCTTGTGCCCTCACTTGTTTCAGGATTACACGGTAAAGAGGATATTATGGGTAATCTTTTTCACGAAGGAGGTTCGATCTTTAATAACTGGATTATGAGAAATCAACTTATCGCTCGTGAAGATGGTAAAGGTAGAGATTTCAGTATTCCCTTATATATGGGTATGCTTCATTCAGGACAAGATATTAACCTTTCTCGTGTATCCGGATTAAGTGGATTAACTATTGATATTTTACTTAAGAGTGATGCTAATGTAGTTTGGGGTTCTGATTCATCTACTGATAATGCTACTTACAATGTAAGTGATTTACAATTAACAATTCCTCTTATTGATGTTTCAGGAAAAACAGCTGATATTATAACTCGTGCACCACCTACAATGAACTTTAATACTTGGAGTTCTATCTTCACAACTATTAATTCAAGTGCTGCTGTTGTATCATTAAATCCTGGTTTATCAAGAGTAAGTTCTTGTTTATATAATGTTATAAATAGTGCTGAACTCGGAGATCAAAGATACGACGCAGGCCGTTTAGGTAATATGGGGCAGCTTGATAATTTAAGATATACTAAGAATGGTATATTATTTCCATTACAATATCGTATAGATACATCAGATAGAGAAAACGCTTCTAACGCTCAAGGTGGTAATACAGGTGAAACTTGTAAAACCCGTTCTGTTTCAGTTAGAAATACTATTGAAGGTTTATTAACATCTTCCTTTTTCTCAGCTCGCCATAACCTTTTAGCTTTTAATGATTTTGATGCTTCAGTAGTTAATGTAAATCAATTAGCTTCAAGAGGTGGTAATGATAAAAATACTGATGAAAGTTTCGGTATATTATATGATAAATTCGGTTCAGGTTCAGACTTTTCAACTTCTACTTGGGCTGTTGAATTAACCGCCCCTGATGTATTAGGTGGTGCTGATACTTCTCAATCTCTCTTTGTTTATTTCTTAAATAAGAATACTGTTGAATACAGTTCAGGAGGAGTAAATATTATCAGATAAATAAAAAAAATAATAAAAAAAATAAAATTGATTTTTTATTTTTAAGGAAATAATGAATATAAAAATGGATACAGAGATCAAAAACGCATATATTAAAAACGCAAAAAGATTAGCCTATGAAAAACTTATAGATATGGGTAAAATGAGTGATAAAGATAAAGAAGAACTAAAAAAAAAAGAACGACGAACATGTAGATAATGTTTTAAAATGTTTTGGAATAAAAATAACTTCAAATTTTCCCGGAAGTTATTAAAATAATAATATTTAATTTCTTAACTGCACTTCAGATTTTTTATATTTACTTATATTATAAACAATGAGCTTAAATCCCGTAGTTCCCGAAGATACTGATAATACTGTTGATACTTTAACCACAGCTACTTTAGATAGAGCTGTTAATGCTACAATTGAAACAAATATTTTAAATCCTATTACACATCATTACGATTATTCTACTGGCGGACAAACTACTTTTCGTTTTCCTGCCTCTGGTGTTCTTGATGCCCCCAATTGTTCTCTTGTTTTTAATCCTACATCTGATGATGATAAAGCCTGTTTTCCTTTAAGTAGTGGTGGTCAATCTATGATTGATAGAATTACTTGCCGTGTTGGAGGTGTTATTTTATCTCAAATAATTAATTCAGGAGAATATACAACTATGAAAAATCAACATAACGCACTTGGATATCAATCTCATGTTCTCGATGTAAGACACATGAGTTGTAATAATTTCGAACAATATATAAGGCCGGATTTAGATGCTACTAAAGAGAATTGTAGTGCTATTATTAATGTAGAAAACGATCAAGCTGATAGCTGGCACCAGATACTCGAAGCTGAAACATCTGTAGTTCAAAATAATAAAAGATTAACAGCTAATAAAAAAACCACAGGAGAAGTAGTTTTAAGATTAGCTGATTTATTTCCTTTTTTTAAGGATAATAAACTTCCTCTTCTTGCTATGGCTCAAGTAGAATTACAGATTGAATGGCTTCCCGCCGGAGCTATTGCTGATAATGTTAAATCTTGTGTTATTTCATCAGATCAAACCGCTTTAACTAATGGTGTAATTAAGCTCGGTGCCGATCAAGTTAGAATGAATGTAGATTATATTCATTACGACGATGAAGAAAAAGCCAAAATAATTAATGCTGTTAATAACGGATTAAGGTTAAGATTTACTGAAGTAGTGGTCACCAAAGGCATTAACCCTGAAGCATCTGGTGCCGCCGCCGACGCCCCTTCAACTCATATTATAGGTATGGCCGGTAAAGAAGTTCAATCTATTTATGTTAAAAAACTTTTTGATATTAATAGTGCTACTGGACAAGCTGAAAAAGCTGAATTAGGACACAATAACGCTTATTTAAATCAATTCAGATCACAAAATATCAGGAGTGAAAAATATAATTGGATTATAAACAACTTTCGTGTATATTCTCAAGATGTAGCTAACTACGCAGAACAGCACGACTACGTGGGTATGATAGACGGAGCTTTTCAACCTTGCCCCGCTACTTATGATACTATGAACTATAATACTAACTTTAAAAATATTTTACTTGATAAAGTATTAGATGGAGGTGCTGCTTCTGCGAAAACACAAACCGCTTGGCTCGGAACTTCTCATTATATCGGATTAAATCTTAAGAAATTTCCAGAAATGGGTGCGAGATTTCAAAACGGAACTCGTATAGGAACCAGTCCTATTGAATTTACTTATTCAAGAAAGGGTGCCGCTAATAACTTGTCTCAAGTTGATTTAACATTCTTTATTGAATATTCAAGAACATTAACTATTACACCATTAGGCGTTGATGTATCTGATAGTTAAATATGTTATAGTATTATATAGCCAATATGTAGATGTATAAGAGAATTGCATTATCCTCCTCCCATTTGGTTATATATTTTTTTTTTTATCTTGTATTATAATAATATGTCTGAAACATCTTATCCTAATACATTAATATATGAATGCAGTTCTGAAAACGCTTCAGTAAATATTTCAGAGAACGAATGGATTAATAGCTTTAAGGAAGGAATTAATTTAGATGAAGGTGATACAATAAGAATACTTGGTTCTTTTATTAATGAAAAAGGAAGCGGAGACCAAATAGAAATAACAGAAGAAAATAATAAATTTACACTTCAATATTTGCCGGTGCACAACATTTATCAATATAATAAAATTAGTGATGATTATTTACAACCGAAAGACAGTAGTAGATATGATTTTGATAAATTACAATATTCTCAATGTTTAAATTTTGAAGCCCCGAGAATATATAATGCTGGCGGTGATCCGATATTGTCTTGTCCGCCTAATGGAAGAGCTACGAGATGGAGTGATGGCCTTCCTTTCGGAACTAAATATTGTAGCCAAAATGGATATAATAATATAGACCCGAATAAACATTATTTAGATTGTGAATTAGTAAAATCTATTACTTGTCCCGTAGTTGATGGAATTCAATTAATAGTTTTAGATCAAGATATTACTCAAGCTCGAGTTTGCGGCCAAATTGATTTTGATACAACAAAACAAGACCCTTGGGGCGGAAGTAAAAATATGGAAACAGGAGATGAATTACAATTAGGTTTCGGTTCAAGTTTTATGAATTTTAGATCAAAAGCTAATCCAGCTATTGATTTAGATGTTGAATATGATATTGAAGCGGCTCAAAGACCAACAGGTGTTTCGGGGAAAATATTAGGTGTAAAATATACAACAAATAAACGAGAATATATTGATTACATGAATCAAGAAACATACGGAGTAGGTGAATTACCAATGATAACATTTTTAGTAGGAAATCATATTAATACAACAAAAGAATTTGATGGAAATATAAATAAACCTGTAAATGGATTATTAAATGATGCTTATTCTTCACAAGACCCTATTCCTGATGAAAGAGCTGATGTAAATGTTATGAATGGAGCAGCAGATGCAAACGGAAAAACTTGGACTTACGACGGTGAAAGACAAACAACAGGTTTTTCAAGCGGAACCGAGGGAATGGAACAGAACTCTATTTATTACGAATTTTATAATACAGGCGGACAATGCTTAGATATACAAAATACACTTGGTTCAAATAAATTAGTAGGAATGACGGGCATAAAAAAAGTTCCTTCAGGCAGTGGATATAAACTTTATTATACTATACAAGTTTCACAAAGAGTAGGTGGAACACAAGGACAAATGCCTTTATTAATTCCTTATAGATTTTTAAAACCTTATGATCCGTTATTGATTGATGATACATTAGGAAATAGAGTTTATTTACCAATAACAATGTCTGAACCCGAATTAAGATATAACGCACCAGGTGTTAGTGCTGTTGATCCGCAACAAGGCACACTAAGAAAATATAATAATGTGAGTGCAGGACAGACAGGAGGATTTAAAATAGGAAATTGGGGGGCAGGAAGCCAAGTGCCGGCCGCAAATCTTACAAATGTTATGAATAGTTATTTAAGACAACCTATTAGACCGGGTTTTCAAACTAATTTTAATATGGTTTCTCAAAATGAATATATTCCTTTTACTAATAATACTTTACAAAGCCAAATAGGTCTTCCTGGAGCAAATCCTCTTACTTATGAAAATTTATTCGAAAGAATGTCGGGAGGATATCCATCAACGAATTATTTAACTCAATTACAAGATATAGTTGATTATAAACAAGATTTTTATATGATACAACCGAGAAGGGCTAATTTTGTTATTCCAGTAGGATTTTATACACCTGATAGATTAGCTAATGTAATAAACGATCAATTACATTTTAACACAGATAAATATAAAGATGAATTTGGAGATGGAAATGCTACTGATATTAACTTACACGATAATTGGACTTATCAACCGGGATTTGTTTCCGGAAATTTTGTTTCAGCAAAAATACCAGAAGTAAATGGAGGCATAATTCCTCCTGAAACAAGACCTGAAGATTTCAGCGGTTCAACAGCACAAAGACAACCGGGATTAGCATTAGATAATGAAGATTTTATTTTTAAAACAGATCAATTCGACACAGGAATATATAGAAGTGCTGAATATATTGTATCAAAATTAGCTACACCTGATGGAAGTCTTATTTCAACACCTTTAAAAGATGTTTATAACGACCCTGAGGCCTTTATATGTTGTCCTTTACCAATGGCTAAATACGAAGCAGATTTATTAGGGGAAGTTGATGCGGGCGGAGGGGCAGTAAGTAGATTATTTAACGGAGATACACCGGGAGGTGTTTATACTGATTTAAGAATACCAAATCAAAATAACGGTGATACATCTATTAATACTTGGCTAACTATTGTAAAAGAAGCTTTCGACCCGCTTCCAATATTTATGGGTGTCGGAACCTTTAGAGGTTATGGAGAATTAGAAAATAAAGATATGACTACACTGCCTTTTGAAAAAGATAAAGTAGGTGAAGGTGTATTAGGACGAGTAGTTAATGAGCCGTTCGGCAATATGGGGACAAAATTTGTTCCGCAAGATACTTTAGATTATTATAAAGGTTTTACTGTAGGACAAGCAAATCGTTTTGGAGGAGGTTTTATTAACGGAGGCCTTTCAAGATTTTTTAGTGGAAGTAATGATTTAACATTTCTTTACGATCAAGACGAAGAACGCTTCGCTTTCGCAAATACATATACACCTTTCAGGCCGGCTGGATTTGAAAATACACAAGACAAAGAAGAATTTACTGTTGATGATGCGGTGCCGAGTGTTTTAATAAATACTAATTATACGGGTTATTTTTTATACTCAACATCTCAAATTTATATATTTAGTTTAGCGGCTCGACCAGTATGTGCACAATCAAGTAATAATGATTTAAGAATGAACTCGGGTGGATTAGTAAGTAATCCAAATTTTTTATCAGATCAAAAAGGAGCTATTGATTTATGGAATTCAATCGGTTTTGTTAATTTACCAACATATAGTGCTTCAGACGATGATTTAGTAATTAATTCCGACCCTTGGTATATGGATATGTATAAACAAATAGGTTATAATCAATCAGAAGGAAAAGCACCAATATTTAATGAAGCTGATTTAAATCCTTCAGCAAATGCAGCGAACCCTGCGAAAAGTGAATGTCTTATTATGATACCAAATAGAGAGTTTTTAATACAAACATTAAGTGATGAATTTAAAGCTACAAATCCAGCTTCATTAACTACATATCCATTTTATTTAATAGGTTCATCAATTCCTTCAAGTTTTTATCACGGCAGCGATACAGGAACCGTTTTACCAGTAGTAGGATTATGTAGTAGAAATTTTAGTGCTGGAAGTTTTGTATTTGATTTATCTCAATCTTCGGTTCAATGGACTATATCTGAAAAAATAACATTAACAAGTATAAGAACAAAAATTATGAAAAATGATTTTAGTGATGCTACTAACTTATTTGGAAATTCATCAGTAGTTTATGCTATTACAAAAAACGAATTTTATAAAGGTGTGCCTGAAGACCAATTACAAAAAATAGAACTTCAAAGAGAAAAGGATATAGCAAAAGAAGCGAAAGCTTATGATAACGCTCCTATTCCTATACAACCGCCTATTACTTACATAATCCCCTCTGTTCCCTATCAAACATTAAGCCAAATAGACGATGATTCTGATTAAAATATTGTATTATATATATGGAACAAATAACAAAATTAACTTCAATTATAACGGAAATGCAGGAAAAGATTGAAGTATTAAATAAAAAGGCAAATAAATATGAGAATAAATGTTTTGAATTAATTGAAGAATTGGATGTTAAAAAAAAAATGTTATTAGAAATAGAAACGATTGTTTTTAACAAGAAAAAGAAAAAAAAATCTAATACTAATTTATAATGCCGGCATCCGATTATAAGTTAGTTAAAATTACAAAAAGTGATAAAAAAGGAAAAAAAATGATGGCTATGTTTATGAATAAAAAAACAAAAAGATTAAAGACTGTGCACTTCGGTGCTTCAGGAATGGACGATTATACTATAACTAAAGATAAAGAACAAAGAGCAAGATATAGGAATAGACATAAAAAAGATTTAAACACAGGAAATCCTATGCGTGCTGGATATTTATCATACTATGTATTGTGGGGTGATTCAACAAGTAAGAAAGCTAATATAGCTTCTTATAGAAGAAGATTTTTTTAAATTATTATCTTTGTATATATTATTATGAAATTACAAGTTAGAGATATGACGCAACATTTACGCTTATTTAATACAATGGTGGAAAAACAATTATTTAAAAAAATAAGTTATATGAAAAAGCCTGAACTTGTAGCGAATATGAAAAAATATTTTACGGAAACACAACATAAAGGCGAAACGATATATGTTCCTAAATTGGATGAAAAGATTAAATTAAGTGAATTAAAAGAAAAGTTTTATCAAATCGCACCAAAAGAGAATAGGAATAAAAAGAAAGAAGCACCGAAAAAAGTAGAAAAGAAAGAAGATGATGTAATAGGCGGTGGAATAAAAGTAATAAAAATAAAAGATAAAACAAATGTAAAAGGAAAATTAAAATATGTGGCTTATAATCCTAAGAAAGATAAACCTAAAAGACTTTATGAAACTCCTGATGGTAAATTATATAGAAAAGTTATAATGTTATCATCAAAAAAAAAATAGTGAAACACTGAAACAGCAAAACAGCAAAATTTATTCACAGCAAATTTCAGAATTTTTTTTGTGTTGTCGGCTCGGAAGTAAAAAAAAATTTACAATTTTCTTATCAAATAAAATCAGGTGTTTCAGTGTTTCAGTGTTTCACTCATCTCCAAACTTTTCTATCTATTTCCATAATACTATCACATCCTTTTTCAAATACAACAATATAACTCATTCCATACCACGAGAATACTTTTAACATTTTTAATTTTTTAATGCCGTATCCTGCTTGTTGAAACCATTCTATTCTACGAGCTGTAAGATTACCAACTCCGATTAAACAGGAATATACACGAGGATTTAATTCTATTACTTTTTTAAACCATTTATCTAATATGCTGTAAGGTGGGTTATCGCATATTATATCTACTTTCTCATTACAATCAAAGAAATCTTTATTATCAAGAATTTCACAATATACTTTGTTCTCCGTCGGGAACTGGTTGAAATAACTGCCCGAATTTTTACAACTATCTAACCACCTATCTCCTTCTACTGTATCAATCATATCAATATGCGATTTAGCTAATTCTAACGGCGTAATGAATACATCGTTAGCATTGTTTCGTTTTTTAATACTGTGCCCGACTTTTGAACTCATAATTATTTTTAAGACAGAAAATTTTTTTGAAATCAATTTTATAAAATATTAATCTGTTTTATTTTTCTGTTCCTGATGAGGAACATTTATTCTTGTTCCTGATGAGGAACATTGTTTTCTGTTCCTGATGAGGAACATTGTTTTTTGTTCCTTACAAGGAACATTGAATTCAAAAACAAAAATAAAATAAAAAAAATAAAATTGATTTGAAAAAATTGTTTTCATGAGGAGTAATTTTAAGAGCAAAACAGTATGACTTCTCAATTTAAAGAACCTCCTCAATCATCAGAACATCTTCAAATGATATTCGATCGCTCGACAGCATCACAGGCGAGACGAATGACTAAAAACCCGGCCATCCTAAATCCTGAGGCACCGCCTGCTCTTGTTAAATTTATTGAAGCTCAAGCGAGAGATATTATGGGTAAATGTGTAATAAATACAAGCGGGCGTAGCGGCGGATTATACTCTCAGAGTTTCGAGTGGGTATGTAAGCGATTTGATGACCACCTATATTGTCTGAGACAGACAGAAAGATTTGTATTAAACGGGGAACAGCTTGAAAGGCTTAAATTAGTAATATTTAATGAATTTCAAGATTATTCAAGTAAATTTGTTCGTGAAACAGCAAAGGGAAAGAGAGGAGGATTAGTAGGACAAAATCAGAGCGGATTTTTCGGAGTAGTAAGTGATGTAAATGACCCGATGTATAAGAGACAACAAGCAATGAAGAAAAGATTACAAGCAAAAGCAAAACGCAAAAGGGGTGAGGAGTAAAAATTTATGAAGATTATATTAGATTTATAGTAGATTTTTTTTTATTTTTAATACAGATTTACGCCAGGGGGCGGCCGCATAAGAATTATGGTGTGTATTAATTAAGCTTTTTATAAA
>Ga0181395_1000930_pt1 | contig 12138 bp, 20 predicted proteins | sample 18SPOviralmetaG_FD_130124 | JGI IMG/M metagenome (GOLD analysis project Ga0181395, IMG submission 130124) | Marine viral communities from the oligotrophic San Pedro Time Series (SPOT) site, San Pedro Channel, CA, USA - 18 SPOT_SRF_2010-12-16 | ecosystem: Environmental > Aquatic > Marine > Strait...
CCCGATCCAACTTTGAGGTAATCATGACACAAACAGCCAACTGCGTCCTGTGTGACGCGCCATACCCACTACGCCGCAAGACCGAGCTAAACATCAATGTGTGTTTGGACTGTGGCGATGTAAGCGCCGAACAACAGCGCCAATCGTGGTGTGTCGTTCCGCTGCCAAAGCAAGCGTACACGCTCGTAACCAGCAAGTCTGACTTGCTACACCTAAACCAGAAGTCACGGTAACGCGTGACCAACTAACCATTCGGGCACCTGCCCGATCAGACAATAGGAGAAAACAATGTCTGCACCTACTATATCATCCGCTGCCATGCTCGTTAAGTTTGGCGTAACCATCCCGACATTCCGCAAGGGTGACCGCACGGCCACTGAGGAAATTGCCACCAACAACCGCGCTGACAAGATGCGGTTCAACCTAACCAAATCGCTCATCAACAACGATGAGTTCAAAGCACTCAAAACCCATGTCGGTGACGTGCGCAACAACGTGTACTATGCACGCACACTTCCGTGGGAAGATAAAGGCCCACGTCTCCTAACCAATGAGATGTACCCTGAGTTCCACGAAAAGATCACCTATGCCATCGACCAAGGCAAAGACTTGTGGGATATATTCCTCGGCACCTATGAGTATCAGCGCGATGTGGTTGCACCTCGTGAGTTAGGTGATCTGTACGATCCGCTACAATATCCGTCGTTGACTGACCTACAGTCAGAAGGGTTCCGCATGAACCTCGGCTACTCGGGTATCGCAGAGGCGGGTGACTTCCGTAATGACATAGGCGTCGAAGGTCAGAACTACATAAGAAGTCAGATGCAGTCATCCAATGAGGAACGTCTCAAGGGTGCGATGCAGGATCTGTGGACACAACTGCACGACCAGATCCAGAAGTTTATCACCAACCTATCTGTGGATGAGACCACAGGCAAAAAGGGTAAGATCAGCGATGGTATCTTTGACCGCCTCGTTGCTCTGACTGACATGCTACACACATGCAACATCACGGCTGACCCCCAGATGGATGCCATGCGCCGTAAACTGTCGGTCACTCTGGATACCGTCTCAACAGATGCTATCCGCAACAGCCCCACCGTGCGTGAGAATACACGTAACAAACTAACCGAGGCACTGAACAGCCTCCCATCACTTAACATGTAATCGGGTAGATACCCGAACCAAACTAGGAGAACGACAATGAACAACGCAAGAAACATGTACGCACTGGACATCGAAGAGTGCGCGGAATTGATCAGCATCATCGGCAGTCATCAGACCGTCATCGGTCAGGGTGATATGGGCAGTGGCAAATCAGCGATGCTGCCCATGCTGGCTGAGATGTTACCTACACACAAACCGTATTACTTTGACTGTACAACCAAGGTAGATGCGGGTGACATGGCGCTGCCCAAGTTCAGCAACGTGGATGATAAAGACTTCTTCAACCATGTGACAACTCAGGAGCTAGGCTTCCACGAGAAGGGTCCGATCATACTCATGCTCGACGAGATTGGTAAGAACAAATCAATTCTCAATGCGCTCAACCGCATCATGTACGAGAAGAAGTTCGGCCCATACGAGCTACACCCCGATAGCATTGTGTTCGCTACGACTAACAAGTCAGGCGAGGGTCTGGGTGACATACTGCAGCCGCACCAACGTAACCGCTCGACAATCGTGACAATCAAAAAGACTGAGGCGATCAAGTGGATCGAGTGGGGTCTGGACAATGACATTGATCCCGTGTTGCTCGGTTGGGTCAAAGACAATCCACAGGTTGCGCAGACATTCGACGAGGTGCCCGACCCACAGGAAAATCTGATGATCTTCCACCCAAAAGATCCGTCTCGCCAATCGTTCTGGACATGGCGGTCAGGTGAAGCCGCAAGTGACATACTCAAGAAGCGTCACATGATGAGCACGCATATGGTAACTGCTGCACTCATTGGCACCGTGGGTGAACAGGCAGCGATGCAGCTTATGGCCTTTGTGAATGTGGCTAACGACTTACCGTCACTGGAGAGTATCAAGACCGATCCAGTCAATGCCAAAGTGCCCAGCTCCGCCGCAGCAACATGCATGGTTGTGTATCGCACGTTATCTACAATCGAGCGTGATTGGGTTGACGCGTGGATGACATACATGGAGCGGTTGGGTGCCGAGGCCCAAGGTATGTTTGCCAATGGGGTGGTCAACGAGAAGTACAGCAAGCGCCCAGTCGTGATGCAGAACAAGAAGTTCGGTGAATGGGCACGTCTGAACAACTACATGTTCCAAGCGGATAAATCGTGATGCAGAAGTATCAGGTAACCGTGAAGGTGTTGGTAACCGTGGAAGCTATTAACGCTATCGCTGCAAGTGGCATGGGTCTGGATACAGTCTCATGCTCTGCGAAGGGTTGGTACATGGACGTGGATAAGGTGAAATCAATCGGGCATCTGCCCGATCACAAAGAGGAGAGCGAGTAATGCGGGTGCAAGTTAGGACAAGCCACTCAGAATACAAGTTACGTCGCTTACTTTGTATTGTTGATAAGCGGCGAGATGTTGACGCAATCATGGCTATGCCAAAACACAAGGTGTTGGCGGCGTTAGTAAAAAAGAAAGAGGTCATAGACTGCATAACACAATATGCAGAGAAACGAATAAAGGAGAGCGAGTAATGCCAAGTATCTGGTATCTAATGCGTGAGGGCGATGAAAAATTCTTTACCCCATGCACAGGCGATGCAGACGCAATGGAGGCGGCTGTTATGTGGAACGCGGTGGTAGTGCGCCGCGCATCAAAAGAAGAAACAAAAGAGCTAACAAATTATAGCTACGAAGCAGAGAGGAAAGAGAATGTTTGATACAAGCATGACATTGGAACAGCGACTATCCCGAGCGGTGGTCGCGTGGATGAAACGAGAGCCAGCACTGTCTAACATGCTGATGATTGGCGAGCGGTCTGTGTCTGACAAGATACCTACAGCATGCACCAACGGGCGCGACGAGTGGTATGGCCGTGACTTCATGGATGCGCTCAACGATCCGCAGATACGCTTTGTCGTAATACATGAGGTGTATCACAAGATGTACAAGCATCCGGTTACTTGGCGTCACTTGGCTAAGATTGACCCGCAGCTTGCGAACATGGCGATGGACTTTGTTATCAACTGGATGATCATGGAAGCCTATGGCAAGGACGGGTTTGTCGAGATGCCCGAGAATATATCCTATGGCGATGGGCAGTATTTCCAGAAGTGTTGCTATGATCCGCAGTTCGCTGGGTGGGATACCGCCAAGGTGTTCTGGAAGCTACATAAGAAGTCAGGTGGTGATGATGGAGATGGCCCGGGCCGGGGGAACATGGGTACTAACGGTGAAACTGGTTCGGGTAGCTGCCCGAATGGTGATGTGTTCGACGAGATTGACTTTGACGGTGTAGAAGAGTTGACGCGTGAGGAGCAACAGGAGCTAGAACGCGAGATCGACGAGGCCATACGTCAAGGCGCAATGGTCGCTGGCAAGATGGGCAGCGGTGGCAATCGCCACATCGACGAGCTTCTTGAACCCAAGGTCAATTGGCGTGAGGCCATGCGCGAGTGGTACAATGCAACATGTGCTGGGACTGCCAACAGTACGTGGCGTAAGCCTAACAGGCGATACCTAGCAGGTGGGATGTACATGCCCTCGCACTACGATGACACTGTGCTGCTGCTGGGTGAGCATAACGACATGTCTGGATCTATCGGTGACATTGAAGCAAAAATTATGTTGACTGAAGTTGAGAGTATCGTGCAGACTGTAACACCCGAGGAGCTTCACGTGAGCTATTGGGATACTCAAGTGTGTGGGTACGAGAAGTATGAACGTCACGAGTTGGACACCGTTGTTGCACGCACGAACCCCGTGGGTGGTGGTGGCACTGACGTAACATGCGTACCGAAGTACCTCAAAGAACACGGCATCAAGCTAGAGGCATCCATCGTTCTAACAGATGGCTATCTCTGGGGTGAGTGGGGTGAATGGGATCATCCAGTGTTGTGGGTGATTATTGATAACAAACGTGCGAACCCCCCATTCGGTTCTGTAATACACGTTAGCAGGAAGGACTTTATGAATGACTAAGAAACACATGAAAATTGCTGAGTTCCACGTGATGTTTGAAGAGCATGGCATGACTTGCGGTATGTCATTCGGTGACGAGTTCATCGAACAAGATGACGAGCTTAAATCTGTACTGGTATCAGCGATGCACAGCGCCCTAACAGAGTTCATGGAAGTGGGCATGATGGTTGATACGCGTGAGGAATTTATGGAGCGAGCTACTGAAGATGCAGCTAACTTCTTAGATCGTTGCGTCAAGAAGCAAGGGGGGCGGCTACATTGAAAACCGATGCGATAAACAGAAAGCTGGCATGCAAGACCACTATAGTTGTCAAGCGCAAGTTCAATGATAACTCTATCAACCCGAGAGTGCACGAGACCATGCCTAAACCCGTTAACCGTAACGCACGCCGTGCAGCGGCTGCAATGAAGCGAGGGAGTAAATAACATGAAAAGGTACAGGGTCGTAGTTGAGCAAAGAAACGTGTTCTACGAAGAAGCCGAAACAGAACACGAAGCACGGAACATCGTTGCAGAAGATCGCATTTGGGGGCCAGAACACGGTATCGGCGGAGAAGATACCTACGATTTTGAAATTACTGTGGAGGAAGCGGAATGAGTAACGAAAACAAGCGGGATGTTCTACCTGATTGGTTAGAAGAACAACTGTCACTGGTGGGCCTCGCAGGCCAAGCTCATAAAACTGAACCGAAGGTGGAGCGTGACTTCACCTTCAAGATGCCACTGCTAGACGAGAATGGAGAGCCGCCGTGGTAGAATATTTTACGATACTTATGCTGACATACAGCATTAGCGGGGAGACGGTGCAATCGACGACGTTCTTCCCAAGTGCAGATGCGTGTGGTGACGCGTTACCTGCATACTACGAACCCGTCTATGCGTTCGACAAGAATGCAATCGGGCAATGCAAACAGACAGATGTGCTGTCTTCAACAATAAGGCCAAAGGCTAAACCATCAATCGGGCAGATGCCCGAACAGGAAATGGAGAATAACTAATGACTGAACATACATTGGTCCACGAAGCTGGACGGAACCACGATGTCCTTGTGAGCACATATATCACAGATGCTTCCACGCCATCACAACAAACCATTGTCACGATGGAGTATGCCAAGCTACTGTGTAGCGAGTTACGTGGCACATCCTTTAAATTGCGTGACAACAGGTCAGCTTACATCTACCGCGAAGGCGATACCTACGTCATGGGTTGGATCGGTTACGGTGATTATCTTACTGCTAGCACAAACAAGCCACCTAAGTTTTGCGTGTTCTCACCGTTCCATGAAAACAACAAGTATCGCTCGGATAAAGTGCAGCACCACATGGTCATGTACGATTTCCGTGACAAGGCGATCAAACGTGCCGCACAAATGCTGAGAAGTTACACCGTGGAGGAGGGCGCTAGAATGTCTAACTACAAAGCCGCTACCTCTATATGTAACGTGCAAGGTGAGGCCGCTTCAGATGTCAGGGTATCGGCTAAGAAGCTGGATTTGCAGATAGACTTCAGGCCGAAGGGTCACAGGTTGCTTGGTGAGTTCAAGCACATGATAGCGACAGACTATCAGTTCAGCGATCAAAGCATCAAGGAGGGTGTGTTGGATCTGCTTAACAAGTTTGACGTGATGCACAAACGTAACGATAAGGTCATACCCGTGCTCTACGTCGAGATGCGCACCAACAAATATGGTGATAAGATGGTCGGTACGGTGAACGTGGCGAACGGGCGAGACTATCACCCATCTATATCTGACGTGTCAGGCCATGAAGTATATCTCCAAGAGGAGGTGCCCGACTGGATTGTTAACAGGGTATCGACGTTGCAGATCATGCCTAACGATAGCTATGTCGAGGGTGTTGGTTTCAAGCATTGTGACACCGCCTACACAATTCACGTTGACGAAGCAAATCCGTTTTTAGATGCGTGATCCATCAGGTGATACAACATGTAGGGTCATAATAGACCCTACTACTTCATGTATCCGTGTACAATGTTTTGGTAGTTTATCACTTGACAACTATAGCACAGAGTTTTACATGTCACTCAATGATACCCCTAAATGGGTACAAGACAGGGTTAACTCGCTATCTGTGTTAGAGCCAAATCCTCTGGACGAAATTGACGGTGTAGGGTCAAGGCCAGAGGAAAACACGTACTGGGTTATAAAATGAAATCGGGCATGTACCCGAATGACAAGGAGAAGATTATGAAAAAACCTTTTACCAATAAAGAAATTAATGAGCTGTTAACAGATAGGATTAAGGGCAAGACCCATGCCGAAATTGCAGCATCGCTTGGGCGTACACCTAAAAGCATACGTCAAAAGTTCTATGCAATGGACAAGAGATCACCGCTGCCAACTACGCTGGCAGAGCTTGCTGAGAATTTTGATGTTTGGGCAGCGAAAAAGCCGACAGGTCGCCCTAAAAAGGAGCGAAGCGCAGTACAGTCAATATTGGATGGTTGGTTTGAGGCTGATGAGCCAGTAAAGAAGGCAACAGTACAAGCGTTTAAAGACCCCAACCTAACTGATGAGGAGGTTGTGCAAGTGTTCAACAGTTCCAAAATCATATACCTAGACTGCCCGTTTATTGAAAAAGATCGGGCGAAGGCTTTGGGCGCTAAGTGGGATTTTAGTAAGAAGATGTGGTTCATCTATGACAATATGGACCCAACCCCGTTTGCGGAATGGCTACCCAATTCTACTACCAAGCCCGTACAGGCAACCAAGACGAAGGCCAAGAAGAAACTTGTTAAGCCTAAGAGCCAACAGCCAGCCGTCAAAACCACAGGTACTTATAATACCGCTATAGGTAGCAATCTTGCCGCCATAGGTAACAATGCTGCTGCTACTGGTAATGATGCGTTTGTTATCAGAATACCCAAGGTTTACGTTTGGTTTGTCATAACAGCTTCACTGATGGCCGCTGCGTGGTACGTGGGCAAAACTTATTAGGGGGTAACGCTATGACTATTACCGCTGCTTATAAAGACGGGAAGGAACAGGCGAAGTGCGTCTGCGATGAATGCAAAGACCACGGCTTAAAACCGAATGAGGTTTTTGTGACGTGCATGCACGGGGATCGTAAAGCCAAGCCCGAGTTCCAAAACAACAAAACGATTATCCAGAAACTGCATAAGCTGGGCTGGAAAATATTTCAAAAGGGTGTCGTGTGCGATGTATGCATGGCAAAGCGGAAGGAGAAAAAAGTGAGTAAAACTAACGTAACCAAAATCGAACCGAACCGCCAACCGTCACGCGAACAGAAGCGTGACATCATGTTGATGCTGCAAGATGTATATAGCATTGATAAACAGTGCTACACAAAATCCGAAACGGATAAGACTGTGGCTGACGCATTAGAGAATGGCATAATGTGGGGTTGGGTCAAAACAATACGCGAAGATATGTTTGGCCCCGATGGCAATGAGGATGACCAGTTAAGTGTGGGTGAAGCGCATCTGTGGATTGATCGCGCCGATAAACTTACCATCGACCTTGAAACAAAAATAAAAAGTTTTGAGAAGCAAGTAGCTGACATGAACCGTACTCTGACAGGTATTCAAGCATGCCGTAAAGAAGTTAAGGGGTTCCTTGACACAATACAAAAGTTGGCGAAGTAATGACCCCAGAGGCAAAGGTAAAAAAGAAAGTGGTCGCGCATCTAAAAGACTTAGGTGCGTACTACTTCTACCCAGTTACAGGGGGGTATGGTCGTAGCGGTGTGCCTGACATAATAGCGTGTATGGATGGCAAGTTCATAGGTATCGAATGCAAGGCTGGCAAGAATAAGCCAACACCATTGCAGGAGAAAAACTTAAACGAAATAATAGCTGCAGGGGGCGTTGCGCTGGTTGTCAGCGAAACCAATATGGATCTCGCCTTCAGCATGCTTAATGACTTGCGGGGCAAGTAGCTTTGAAAATACCGCATCGAAAAGAGTATGAGCCGTTCTATCGTGAGTGCTGGTTGAAGCAGATCAAACAGGATAAAACGGATAACCCGCGCTTGGAGACACGTAATCGTTACATGGAGAATGGCGCTAAATCAAAAGAGAATGGTAAGCTGGGCGGAAGGCCACGTAAGGAACCCGTTAACAACTTACCCCTAACCAAGGACGCCGAGGTGCTCAATCGCATGCTACAACGCAAGATGACTGTGACAGATGCAGCGGATATAATGGGCAAAAGTAAGAAGTGGGCGTTCAACATGAAAAAGAAATTTGGTTTGCCTCGTAAGGTAGACTGAACAAGGTACCACCTGAAGCTGTGTTGGGTAAGGTGGGGAGGTAGAGCCGTGAGAGACCTCTGTTCATAAAATATCCACGGCAGTGAGGGGTGGCCAACCTTTCAGTATTACTTCAGGCCATTGACCTCATACTGGTTCGCAGGGTGACTTTCTCCATTGGTTGCCCTGCGATACCAGATCCCAAAAACGTAATCGGGTAGATGCCCGAATGGAAACTAGGAGAACGGCATGACTAAGAAGCAAGAAAAGATTTGGGCCTACAGAGTTAAGCACCCCAAGGCAAAAATAACAGAAATCGCCAAGGGCACGGGGACATCCTACGGGTATGTGTGGAGGCTGATGCAGAAGATTGGAACCCCGCAAGAAGTTTTGGATGCACCGAAGGAGTTACACATAGATGACACCGACTATGCAGCGGAAGCGGAAGCAGATGCTAAATACTTTGCTGAGTTGGAAGGGGAGCGCGAGGCCACAGGGGAAACCTCCAACGATTTTAACGTTGAGGATTTGTTTGACTTTGATGAAGAGGGTGGCAAAGAGATTGTTTCACGTGAAACAAACAAACGCTCTAGCATATTATCGGCGGCAGATCAGCTTATCAACGGCGAGCGCCACGAAGAGTACGGGGATGCCTCCGATAGCTTTGAGCGCATCGCTGGGTATTGGAACGCGCATCTGGGCCTAAACAATTTTATATCCCCACGTGACGTTGCCGCCATGATGGTGCTGTTAAAGATATCCCGCTTGCATGGGGATGGCCCGAAGGATGTTGACACGTATATCGACATATGTGGGTATGCGGCTATTGGTGGTGAAATCGCGGGTAGCGATTAATGAAGCTAATAACTTTGGACTTTGAAACGTTCTATGACAGGGATTATTCCCTGTCTAAACTCACCACTGAAAACTACGTTCGTCACCGCGACTTTGAAGTTATTGGGGTTGCGGTAAAGCAGTGGGATGAAAAAACTGAGTGGATCAGCGGCACGCATGATCAGATCAAAGATTACCTGATGGGTTATGACTGGTCTGATAAGATGGTGCTGGCTCACAACACTATGTTCGATGGTGCGATACTGAACTGGAGCTTTGGCATCACACCCAAGATATACGCTGACACGTTATGCATGGCACGTGCGTTGCACGGCACGGAAAGCAGTGTGTCGCTTGCAAACCTCGCAAAGGCTTATGGCTTACAAGACAAGGGTGATGAAGTTATACGTGCTATGGGCAAGCGTAGGGTAGACTTCACGGAAGAAGAGTTAGCTCGTTATGGAGACTATTGTGTCACAGACGTAGACATAACACATGAGCTATTCATGCGTATGATAAATGACTTCCCCCGCAAAGAGTTGAAGCTGATAGACCTAACGTTGCGCATGTTCGTCGAACCGATGGTGGATTTGGATGCGGGCCTTCTTGAGTTGCACCTTGCCGAAATCAAAGATCGCAAAGACAAACTACTCGCGGATGCAAACATCGAAAAAGAAGAACTTATGTCCAACCCCAAGTTTGCTGTGGTGCTTGAGGGGTTAGGTGTGACACCCCCAAAAAAGATAAGCCCAACCACAGGTAAGGAAACATTCGCATTCGCCAAATCGGATGAGGCGTTCAAAGCATTGCAAGAGCATGAGGATGATCGGGTGCAAGCACTGGTCGCTGCTCGGTTGGGTACGAAGTCTACACTTGAGGAAACACGTACACAGCGTTTTATAGACATAAGTCGTCGTGGGATTCTGCCCGTACCTGTGAGGTATTATGCAGCGCATACTGGTCGGTGGGGCGGAGATGATAAGATTAACCTCCAAAATCTGCCAAGCCGTGGTCCTAACGGTAAGAAGTTAAAGCAGAGCATCATAGCACCAGCAGGTCATACGCTCATTGATTGTGATAGTTCGCAGATCGAAGCGCGTGTACTGGCGTGGTTGGCAGGGCAGGATGACCTCGTTGATCAGTTCGACAGGGGTGAAGACGTTTATAAGTATATGGCGTCAAGCATATATAGCGTGCCAGCAGATGCGGTAAGCAAGGATCAGCGGTTCGTTGGTAAGACCACAATTCTTGGTGCGGGGTATGGCATGGGTGCGCCCAAGTTCCAACACCAGCTTATGACGTTTGGGTTTGATATTGAGTTGAAGGAAGCTCGTCGCATCATACAAGTATACCGCGAAGCCAATGACGCGATCAGTTCACTGTGGTACACTGCTCAGGGCATGTTGAAGGATCTACATAACAAGTCACCTGCAAAGCTAGGACGCGCCGGGGTGCTGCGGGTGGACGTGGATAAGACTGCCATAATACTACCCTCTGGTTTACCCATGTACTACCACGGGTTGTTCGCAGAAATAGAAGATAACCGCCCACAATACTATTACAAAACACGTCGAGGCCCGAACAAAATTTATGGTGGGAAGGTCGTGGAGAATGTGTGCCAAGCTGTTGCACGTTGTATCATAGGTGAACAGATGTTACGTATTGCCAAGAAGTACAAAGTTGTGCTAACTGTACATGACAGTATTGTGGCCTGTGTAAAAGATGAAGAGGTGGCCGAGGCGCAAGCATATGTAGAAGAATGCATGCGTTGGAAACCTGATTGGGCAGATGGTCTGCCAATAAACTGTGAGAGTGGCACAGGTAAATCCTATGGAGATTGTGAATAGTGACTAATGTAGCACCGTGGTCGTTCAGCAAGATTAAATCTTTTGAGCAATGCCCTAAACAATTCTACCACGAGAAGATCCTGAAAGAATACCCATTCGTGCCAACGCAAGCCACTATCTACGGTAATGCGTTTCACAAGGCAGCGGAGCTATACATCAAGGATGGCACGGCTCTGCCCGACGAGTTTCAGTTCGCACAGGAGTTTTTAGATAAGCTGGCAGACAAGCGCGGCGTGAAGTTTTGTGAACGTAAGATGGGTATAACCGAGGATCTCAAAGCCTGTAGTTTCTATGACAAGCGGGTCTGGTTCCGTGGCATAGCTGACCTTCTTATTGTTGATGTGTTAGGTGATATTGCATGGATAGTGGACTACAAAACATCCAAGTCATCCAAGTACGCAGACAAAGGGCAGTTGGAGCTAATGGCATTGGCTGCATTTGCACACTTCCCAGAAATAAAAAAGGTACGCGCTGGCTTAGTTTTTGTGCTAGTAAATGATTTAGTAAACCACACGTACACCGAACATGACAAAGGCGATCTGTGGGAAAAGTGGATAGGAAAGTTCAACAACATGAAAGAAGCCGCAGGAGCTGACACGTGGAACGCCCGTCCTAATGGATTATGCCGTCGTCATTGTCCTGTTGTGGAGTGCATACATAATGGAGCTAACTCATAATGCCATACAAAAACCCCAAAGACCGCAAGAAACAAGTTAACGCCCCCGTTGGGAGTGCAACCTTTGAACGCCGTATGGAGCGTCAGCGTGCACGCCGTAAGATGGATCGGGAAGGTGTAGATAAAAACAAAAACGGCAAAGCTGATAAGCGTGAAGGCAAAGATATCAGCCACAAAAAAGCTCTTAGCAAAGGTGGTTCTAATAAAGACGGTGTGAAGATCGAAAGCCGCAGCAAGAACCGCGCTCGGAACTATAAAAAGAAAAAATAGGAGAACCCATGAAGATAGTAGATGGTCGTGCGCTGCTTTTGAAGCTGCGTAATCCAAACCGTGTCACCTCAGTTATCCCTCAAAGCAAACAGGTGGACACCAATGAAGTGCTTGTGAAGTGGGGGATTGATGAAGCGCATAAGCTACGCAACTTGGGTGTACGTGC
>Ga0181395_1000933_pt1 | contig 12133 bp, 3 predicted proteins | sample 18SPOviralmetaG_FD_130124 | JGI IMG/M metagenome (GOLD analysis project Ga0181395, IMG submission 130124) | Marine viral communities from the oligotrophic San Pedro Time Series (SPOT) site, San Pedro Channel, CA, USA - 18 SPOT_SRF_2010-12-16 | ecosystem: Environmental > Aquatic > Marine > Strait...
ACTGTTAAAGCAAAACTTCAAGTAGAAGAATATGGTATTGATACTACAACAACATCTACCTCTGCAACAACTGAAGTCGCAATATGCTCATTAGTTGCAACTCATTTTAGAAGTGCTAGGTTTACAATTCAAATAACTAATAGCACAGATAGCACATATCACACTACAGAATTACTAGCATTACATGATGGTACAACAGCTAATATTACAGAGTTTGGTACAATATTTACAGGAGCTGCGTCTGAAGCAACCTTTGATGCTGATATCAATTCAGGTAACTTTAGATTATTAGCTACTCCTGCTTCTACTGATGCTATGGTATTTAAAGTTGTTTCACATTCAATTACTGTTTAAGTAACTTATTTGTATAAATAGTATTATATAATAATTACCGTGGAAAGTGAAACGGAGAACACATGGCAACAGATCACAATTTTAAAGTCAAAAATGGCCTTGATGTAGAAGGCGCAAATATAAAAGTAGTCGATGGCGGCAGTGGAAATACACTGTTAGACGCTAGTGGCGATATCACACTCGATGCGGGTGGAGCAAATATTAATTTTAATGATGATGGCACAGCAGTCGGTCACATTGAAATGGCAGGACAAAACTTAGAGATTAAATCTAAGGTTGCTGATAAAGATATATTTTTAAAAGGTAACGATGGTGGCACTGCTATTACCGCTTTACATCTTGATATGTCCCAGTCAGGACAAGCCACATTTAATAGTAATGTCGCGGCTACTAGTTTCTTCGGTCAAAATATATATGTTACATCTAGCGGATTTAGTGCTGTTAATAGAATAGACAATGATGGCTCTGCTTTATATCTAACATATGGTGGCACATCTAGTAGAGCTCTTGAGGTCAACAATTCAACAGGAGCTGTTACTCTTAAACATGGTGCCAATACTAAACTAGAAACAACTTCAACAGGTGCAACTGTTACGGGTTCATTAAAAACAGACCGTATAGAATGTCTTGATAATAGTTTAGACACATTCACATTTATTGACTTTGATATGGACACTGATGCTAGTTCAGGAACTAATAATCTTGTATTAGGTGGTGTTAATAATGTTGACTTATTAATAGATACAAACAATAATTCAACTAGTAGTGCTTTTGTATTCGGTACTGATGCAAACACAATGGGTTCAGCTACTGAGTTAATGAGGTTAACTGAGGCAGGATATTTAGGGATTGGAACATCTTCACCAGACACTGGTTTACATGTTCAACAAGATTGGGTAAATGATTACGGGTCTATTAATATTAGTTCTGGTCAAAATGTATTAGGTGGTCTTGGTTTAAGAGCTAATAATGTTTATAAAGGTGGTTTAATTTATCGTGATGGCACAGCTGGTGCTTATTGGGAACTCACTGCTTACGCTAATGAACCATTGTTATTTAAAACAAATGCTGCTGAACGTATGCGAATAGACAGCTCAGGCAACGTCGGCATCGGAACGAGTTCGCCAATTGAACCGTTACATATTGTTAATAGTGACCCTAAAATTAGATTACAAGATTCTGACGGCACTAACCAATTTTCAACAATATTTCAAAATGGTGGTGCATTAAGTTTATTATCAAGAAATAACACTAATAATGGTTTTATAACTTTTAATGGTCATAACGGAACTGCTACAACTGAATACGGTAGATTCAATACATCAGGTAACCTCGGCATCGGAACTACTACACCATCTGAAATATTAACACTAGACGATACAAATCCAAAACTAGCATTAAGAGATGCAGGAACTGAAAGAGCTTACTTCCAAGTAGATGCTTCAGACCATTTACTTATTAACAATAAATCAATATCAAGTACTAAATTTTATACATCAGATGCTGTAAGGTTTATTATTACTAGCACTGGTTTCCTAAGAGTAAACCATGATAACGCTTGGGATTCTCTAGGAACTTTAACAGTAAAACAAAAAGCTGATGGCCAAGGTATCGGTATTATTGACACTGATGGACAAAACACATTAGAAATATTAAATGAAGGAAATCTTGCACAATTTTACTATAATGTAAATAACCCTATATTATTCTCACAAGTAGGTGGTGAACGACTAAGAATAGAATCAGATGGCGATATCAAGGTATCAGGTGGTACACTTAGAGGTATGGGTATACAGACAAGTAGTACAGGAACAATTTTAGAACAGATGATTTCAGATCATTCAGTTGAAGAAAATGGCCATCACGATGTTACTAGGTTTAATATATTAGCTGGTGCAGATAAGAGACACACAGTTACAGTTACTAAAGCGGGTTCATCATCATCAATAGATAGTGCTACATTTAGAGCTGACAGTAATAATAGTGGCTCTATTACTATGGCAAATGCTACTGATGAGCTTGTTATTGAAATTAACCTGGGAACTAGAAATATTACTTATACAGCATATGTTGGTATAATATTTGGTAACGCAACTTTCAGAGCTCGAGGAGTTAAAATTGAAACGTATCGTAATGGTTCATGGCAAACAGAATGTGATCTAACAAACCAAACAGAAAACGTAGTTGCTAGACAAGTCAGTGGGAATAATGGTAATGGCGTAAGCAGAGTCAAATATACACTTAAAGATCCTGCTAATACAAGTGGAATGTATTTCCGTATTAACAATTTATTCTTAATCAATTACAACACAAGTGTATACCATGATGGGTATCATGTCGACAGATATGATGATGTTGTTAAATATGGTAACTTAACATTTAGAGATAATAGTCAAGTACAACTTGGTAATGGTGGAGATTTAAAAATTTACCATTCTGGGTATGATAATTATATAGATAGTGTAAATGGACATTTAGTAATTAGACAAACAGATAATGACAGAGATATTGTATTTCAGTCAGATGATGGTAGCGGTGGCGTAGCAGACTATCTAAGAATAGATGGTGGCAATACAAATATGCTTGCTTCCAAAACTATGATATTTGCCGATAATGTAAAAGCAAGTTTTGGTGATGCAGAAGATTTAAGAATAAAACATGATGGTACTCATAGTTATATAGAAGATGCTGGTACAGGTAGTTTAAGACTTACATCTGATGGAGCTGGTGTAGATATTAGAAGTGGTACTCATGGATCTATGGGGCATTTTAGTGCTGGGACAGGTGGAGTTCAGCTATACTATGGCGGTGCAATTAAATTCTATACAAACTCAGCTGGAGTAGTTGTTTCAGGTAATATTGCTAATGCTTCAGGCGATATGACACTTGATGTTGCTGGAGATATAGCACTTGATGCAGACGGCGGAGACGTAATACTTAAGGACGGTGGTACTGAATATGGTCGACTAAGTAATGTTCTTGGTGGGCTAACTTTAAAATCAGGGTCATCAGCAGCAAATGCAATAATCTTTTCAACAACAGGTGATGCAATATTTGGTGGAGATATATCTGCATCGTCAGGTGATTTATCAGTAGCTAATGCTACAATCAGTGGTAACTTAACTGTAAATGGTACAGTAACTACAGTCAATACAACAAACACAACAATCACTGATGCTTTAATCGAATTAAACTCAGGTCTTACTGGTGCTAATTCAAACGACATTGGTTTTATATTTGAAAGAGGCTCAACTGGTAGTAATATGGGTATCATCTTTGATGAATCAGCAGATGCCTTTGCTTTCATCAATACAGCTTCAAGTACAGGAGCCACAACAGGAAATGTTGTAATTGATGGATATCAAAAAATTACAGCTGGACATGGCTCAAGAATTAGTGGAGACCTACAGGTAGGTGATACACAAAATCAAAATGCATTTGGTATATTACAAGTAAACCAAACCGCAAATAACGATGAAGAAGGTATTGGAATACTATCAGCATCTCACGCTAGAGCAATGCGAATATGGGTTGATGAAACAAATTCATATGTCAGCTCAGGTAATAGCGGAGTTGGTCCTTTAATACTTAATGAAGGTGGTGGGAATGTTGGTATAGGAACGAATTCGCCAAATGCATTTTTATCAGTTAGAAAAGACAATAACAATTCAGGCAATCAGTTTGTTGTTGCTGATACTGAAGGAGCTTCGGCTGGAGTTAGAACATACACACACGGTGGTGATGATTCTGGATTAATTTTAAATCATTATTATGCATTAGGTGGTAGTGGTAATGAATATATGCGTTATGCTGACTTTGTAGCTAACGTAGGTAACGGTGCTGGTACAACCATGCGATTTATTACAAAAAATGCTGCCAATACATTTAGTGTAGGATTAGCACAAGATAATAACGGAAACGTTGGTATTGGAACCACGACTCCAAATAGAAAATTAGAAATAGAAAATACAGCAGGTAATGGCGAAGTTGCTATTAGTGGTACAACTGGTGCAGACTTATACTTTAGACCAACTACCTCTTATACTGCAGGTGGAAACTTTGGTATAAAAGTTGATGGTGGAACTTCAGCACCATTCTTATCTACAATGGAGTTTAGTGGATATAATAATGGTATAAATGCTATAATGACTTTAAAAGGTGATCAAAAAGTTGGTGTCGGTACAACTACACCGGCCGCTTTATTTAATGCTAATGGTTCTCAAACAATAGGCTTTTCTAATTTAGCAAATGCACTTATTCTTGCAGGTACCACAACTGGTGGTATCGGTATTGATTCAAATGAAATAGCAGTTAAAGGAGACCATGTATACTTTGGTACAATAGACAATAAGGATATAGTATTTAGAACAGGTGGCGCTAATGCTAGAATGACTATTAAAGGCGATGGAGATATTGGTATTGGTTATTCAACTCCAGACAGACGACTTGATGTTAGAGGTGAGTCAGAGGTTAATGGTGAAGTTATACAAGTACGTGGTGGTGGTAGTCGTGGTGCTGTTATTACATATCATAGAGGTAGCTCATATTCTTGGGAAGCTGGTATTGGTGGAGCAAGTTCACAAGATGCAAATATTCAAGCAAGTTATTTCGGTATTGGAGAAAGAGGTGCGGGTGGCAGACCTGTAAGATTCCAAATTGCACACACAAGTGGTAATGTAGGTATCGGAGCAACTCCACAAACTTCAGGAAGCACAAGATTACGTATTGGTGGAACAGGTGATCCTCATATTCAAATACTAGATACAGATGGTACTAACCAATATGTAAACTTAGGTCATAACAATGGTGATACTACTTATGTGTCAAGGAATAACACTTCACACGGTAGACATACATTCTATTCGTATAACGGAACAACTGTTACACAGAGAATGCAAATACAAGCAGATGGTGTACTGGATATCGAAGGAGCAACTAAATTAGGAAGTGGTACTTACACAGCTGGTGTAGATGCATTTGACTCTGCTTTAGTTATAGACCAAACAAAACCTATATATTCATTAAATCCAGATGGTAATTACCTAAGAAATGTTTTTTATCATCATACTAACGGTAACTTTATATTTGGTCAGCAAGGTACAAGTTTAATTGGAGATATGGTATTCTATCCAGGTACTTCTGGTAACTTTAGAGTTTTTGCTAGTGGATCTGAGGACTTTAGAATTAACTCATCAGGTAATGTTGGTATAGGAACCGTAAGCCCTCAGGGTAAACTTGATGTCGATGGTGATTTAAGAATTACAAGAAACATAGTATCTAATACAGTATATCAAATGCTTTCATTTGGTAGTGATAGAAGTATAGATGATTACGGTGGAGCAAATAAAGATTATTGGAGAGTAAACCTTGCAACTCCTGGCTCTAGTACAGATGGTGGATCTAGTGCACACGCATACGGAACATTAATATTCTCAGGCGTAACTGGTAGTAATACAACATACGCAGATAGGTTAGCAATAACTCCAGGCGGTGCTGTTGGTATTGGAACGAATACTCCATCTGGTGGTCTTCATGTTGCCAATAGCTTTATTAGAGTAGATAATTCTGAAGGTGTAGCGGCTAAAAAGATTAGGTCTAGTTACTTTTCATCTGGCCAAGATTTAACTCTAGAGTCTGGTGCATCGGGAGATATAATACTAACATCAAGTAAGGTTGGTATAGGAACAACAAACCCATTAGATAAATTACACTTAAATAGTTCATCTGGCGATATTCGTATGTTGATGAACGCACCAACAGATTCCGATGCAGAAATAAAATTTGCAGAAAATGGAACTGTTAAATTTACAATTGGACATGACGCAGCAACTGATAGTTTTGTATTAGGAACTACAAATGTTGATACAGAAAAAAGACTTATAGTTGATTCATCTGGAAGAGTGCTAATAGGTGTTACAGCTGCTAATGGTTCAAACGGTGTAACCATAAACAATGGAGGTTATGTTTACTCTAATAGATCGGGTGGTATATCTGGATATTTTGATAGAGGATCAAGTGATGGCAATGTTGTAGCGTTTAGAAAAGACGGTAGTGATGTAGGATATATAGGAATTGATAACTCAGACAATTTAGTAATAGAGGGTAACTCATCACATTCAGGATTACAGTTTGGGTCAGGAACAATATTACCACATAAAAACGGTGCAGTAATAGACAATAATGTAAATTTAGGTAATGGCACTTATAGATTTGCTAATATAACTGCAGTATCATTCACTGGAGACGGTTCTAACTTAACTAATATTCCTGACTCAAGTAATTCTGATACAGTTGATAACTTACACGCTTCTCAATTTATTAGAAGTGATGCGACTGATACTGCATCTGGAGTTGTAACATTTAGTGATAGAGTTCAATTACATGAAATTAGAACAAACACTGGCCAAGAAGTTATTATTAATGCTGGAGAGTCGGCCAGTACTGCAGCTTCACAAACTGGTGAAGTATTATATGTAAATGCGGAAAGCGGATTGCAAGTAAATGCAAGTCCAGATAACTGGGGTACTGGATGGAGTGGTAGAAGAACATTTAGTTATGATGCAGTAAATGGTATTGTTGCTTCTGGTGGATTCAGTGTTGATGTAGCCGGTAATTTAAGTGCAACAACAAAATCATTTGATATAGAACATCCGACAAAAGAGGGTATGCGTTTACATCATGGTGTTTTAGAGGGCCCTGAACATGGCGTATACATTAGAGGCAAATCAAATAGTTATATAATCGAATTACCTGATTATTGGACAGGCTTAGTAGATGAAGATTCAATTACTGTTCAGCTGACTGCAATCGGTGGACAGAATAATATCTGGGTAGAAAACATAGAAGACAATAAAGTATATATCGACTGTGATAGAGAAATGAAACAGTATTTCTATTTCATACAAGCAGAACGTAAAGACATAGAAAAATTTGAGGTAGAATATGATAGCAAATCTGAAGTATAATAAAAGTACAAATGAACTTACAATAGTAGATAAAGAAGGAGATGAAATATCTCTACAAGCTGAAATAACATCAGACACATCAACAAGAGTATTATTTAAAATAGAATGTCACGACGATCCAGTTGATAATGATTTACCAGAAGGAATAGCAGATGGCGACTAGAACATCAACACAATCAGGAAACTTTAACTCTACCTCAACTTGGGGCGGAAGTGCTGTCCCTGTCGATGGTGACCAATTTGTTGTGGCAGCTGGCCATATTGTTACTATCAATGATGATAGAAGAACGACGAATGGTTATCATGACTCAACTATAAATGGTAAACTACATATCACTGGCTCTGGCCAATTAAGAATGAATGGTGTTTTATCAATTACATCTACCGGTACATCAGATTATTTTACAGAAAACAATTCAAATACTGGTGCATACTATTTAATGGACAATGGTGCTAAGTTAGAAATAAAAGGAACTAATTCAGATGCTCATCATTTAGCTTTTAATAATCAAAAATATAATTGGATAGAAGTAAATGGTACTAACCCTAATACAACTACTACATTAACTGCAAATGTTGCACTTAGTTCAACTTCTTTATCAGTAACTTCAGGTACAGGATTTGCGGCTGGTGATTGGATAAGTGCTTTTAGGCCATTCGAAAATATAGATGAATGGGAAGTTGATAGATATCAAGATGAAGGAATGATAGTACATGATGTCTCTGGAAATACTTTATATGTAAGATGGTTTGTATCTCCTAACACAACAGTTACCAGAGTTAATGGTACTAAGCTTTTTGTTGCAGATGCAAGTGTATTTAGAAAAGGTCAAAAAATTATATTTGGAACTGGTGCTAATAGAAATATTAAAACAATTAGTGCTATAGGAAAAAATGCAAATCGCTTAACACTAGATTCTTCAGTAAGTGGTTCCGTTGTAGGAGAAACTGTTTATAGAACTGGTACAGAAATATATCATGCATCTAATGCATGCACAGTACAAAAGATTGCAACTCCTATGACTTCCGATATTTCGAGTGGTGTAAGAACTATACCTGTAGCTTCTACTGCTGGAATGTCTGTTGGTGATAAAGTATTAATTGAAGCTAATAATCCCGCCGATACAAACTGGGAATATGAGATGTGCTATGAAATTGAATCAATACCAAATTCAACTTCAATCATAGTAACAAACAACCTAGCTAATGATAGAAAGGTTGGTGGTTGGGTAACTATATTCAGTAGAGATACAAAAATATGTTCTACTAATTATGGAGACTCAGATCAAAGACCTTTTGTATGGTGTAAGCATTGGACTTCAGGTGATGGTTATTACAGAAGAATAAGATTTAGAAATTGTATGTTTGATGGTATTGGTGCAAATACTACAAACACAACTTGGTATCGAGGTGTTGGTTGGAACGGATATATGAGTTACGAAAATACTAGTTACGGACAATACGCATCTGGTATGGAGGGTTGTACATATAGACCTAATTACTATCAAAGAGCATGTCTATATATGAGAGATGGCCACCAAACAACTCAAAGAAATTCAGTATCATATTATGGTGAATATAATTTCTGGAGATATGGTGGTGGTAGTAACCATAATATGAATAATTGTATTTCATGGAAATCATATTACACTACATTCTTACAAGACGGTGCATATGAACCTCGTATGTTTATATGTTATAACCACTTTTCAAGGTCAGATGATTACGGCGCTCTTTGGTACCATCAAAGAAATAGTGCTGGACAAGTACGTCATAACTATTGGGTCCGACATGAACAACGACCATTATATATGTTCTATCAAGGGCATAATCTAGTTTGGGAAAATAATTATTTTGATCAATTTAGATCTTGGCCTTATATAGGAAGTGGTGGCGATTGTATTCATTTAAATAGTTATTTTGGAAATGCATGGGATGCTACTTCAGGTAATACAAGCCCAACTCCTGGTGTGCAAATAGTTGCATTAGGAGATTTAAGACCAGACAGAACTGTACATCCACAATCACATTATTCAATTAATCATAATTGGAAAGAAGGCGCAACGGCTCAATGGGGTTCTTATATGTGGAGAGAATGGGACGAAGATGAAAACGCATGGAAAGTATTTAGAGATACTTCAACAAATAATGCAGCTGGACAGACAGAGTCATTATTTGTACCAGCTGGAGCTACTGTTTATTTGGCAGCTGAAATTAAATTAAGCAGTGGATTCAGTGGACAATTCCCGCAATTACATTGTAGGAATGGTAATGGTAGATACGACAATGGTGCTTATTTTGATGATACTACTACTGGTGCTCAAAGGTCAGAGAACTCACCAGATAGTTATGTAATAGGCCATTCAGAAAATGTAGCTTTTACCTCAGCCGCAATTGGTGCATATGAAAGAAAAACAATAACAGTAAGTCCTGTAAATTATGACTATTATTTATCTGTTTCGATATATTCATCAAGTACAAATGCTGCTGATAACTTAGAACATTGGTTTCAAAAACCACTAGAATTATATATTGATTCAGGGTCAGGAATTAAAGAGAAAAAGTTTTTAACACAGCACCAGGTTCGTAGAGGATTTAACAATTCATCTACAAGGAAGGTAAAAAGAATAGGTGGAAGGATTAAATAGTTATAAATAGATTATAATGGAGAAAATTTTAAATGTCAAATGATTTACTAATAACCCCAGGATCCAGGAAACAGGAGTTTAAGGATTCATCGGGTAATATAGATGCAAAAATAGAAACTGATGCTAGTGGTAATTTATTAATTACAAACACTGGCGGAGATATATCTATTGGTGATACTACTTCTGATGTCTTTATTGGAGACGGAACAAATAATGTAGATATTGTCTTTGAACAAGACGGAGAAATTCGTGGTACATCTGGTGTTACCTTAACACTAGGAGCTTCTGGTAGTAATGTCAGATTGGCTACTGATTTAAATCTAAATAGTAATGAGATTACAAGTGCCGGTGATATAACAAGTACAGGTATTATTACAACTGCAGACCACGTTAAAGCTACAGGTAATAATCTTAAATTACATGCAGGTGGAGTTCATGTACTTAATATAGACTTGCTTAGAAATGTTTATCCAAACACACATAATTCAACTGACCTTGGCCATAGTGATTCCTTAGCATTTAGAAATTTCCACTTAGTAGGTGCAATGACAGGTGGTGCAGATATTACAGCAGGCAATGTAACTGTTGGTGGAAACTTAATTGTAAATGGTACAACAACAACTTTAAATACGGCAACTTTAGATGTAGAAGATAAAAATATAACTATTAACTATCATGCTTCAAATGATACTTCATCTAGTGCAGATGGTGCTGGTATAACAATTCAAGATGCTGTCAATAGTACGACAGATGCAACTCTTTTATGGGATGCCACAAATGATAATTTCTTATTTAGTCATGGCATAAAAATACCTGATAGAATTATACACGCAGGAGATGCTGATACTTACATTCAATTTACAGACGGTGAAATAGATTTCTTTGCTAATGGTGTCGATGGATTCATGACAAGTTCTGGTGGATTCGTAGTGAATCCAAATGCGGGCAATTATGATTTTATAGTAAAAGGCGATACTGATGCTAATCTTATTTATGGAGATGCGAGTACAGATAGAGTTGGTATCGGAACAGCTACTCCAGCTACAGACTTACACGTAGCCGGTACATCAATCAGAGTTGGAACCTCACCATTTGCAGATTTCAAACCTGCACAATTATACGCATCAAGTACATACCATTTTGCATCTGGTAATAATACTTTTTTCCATTTTTCTAATTCTAGTAATGCTGCTCAAGTTAGTATGGATATGGCTAATACAGCAGTTGGTATTGGAGTTTCAGCTCCAGCGGAGAGACTTCATGTTAGTGGTGGCCATATTCGTATAAACAATGGCTATGAGCTTAGAACGACTGATACGTCCGGTAATACTAAAACAATTGCAAGAGTAAATACTTCTAACCAATTAGAGTATGGTTGGTCAGGTGCTGGCCCAGTTAAATTCATGGGTGGGGGTTCATACGCTGAGAAAATGCGTATTCACACAGATGGGAATATTGGAATTGGAGTTCCAACACCTACACATAAACTTCATGTTGGAGGTGATATTCGAATTAATGCCGGAGGTGCACTTAAACTTTATAACTCTGCAGGTAATGCCTGGGCCCAACTTTATTATGATCAAACAAATGATTCATTTCGAGTTCAAAGGTCTTTTCTTGGAGCTAATGATGTTTATAATTTAGGGGCTCCAGCAATAAGGTGGGCGAATGTATATGCCAAGTACTCTCATGCTACCGAAGGTTTTTCAAGTGACCAAACTGCAAGGCAAACTATCTGGAGAGCTATAGATAATTCAGGAAATAGCGGAACACGATATGTAAAAATATGTAGAGTTACAGGAGCACACTCAACAAGATTTAATATTGAACTTACAGGAAGAAGTACAAGTTACGGAGACGGGACACTTGGTGCATTTGGCCGTCTAGTCGGTCAGATGAATAATGATGATAATTTTGACCTTATGTTTTATAATTACCATCAAGGAAGTGCACAAGTAGTTAATGGAATTGGTCAAGTTGATATTGATGGAGTAAGTACAGACATTTATGTAGAAATAACTAGTTATTCAGAAGTTGTTGCAGTAGGTGTAATTTCAGATGGTACTATTTTACCTACAACAGGAAACACAGGAACGGGTCAAGGTTCATCAAGTACTCCGACAGGCTATTCAGCAGTTACTATGCAAAAAGTAATAATGGAAAATG
>Ga0181395_1000935_pt1 | contig 12130 bp, 17 predicted proteins | sample 18SPOviralmetaG_FD_130124 | JGI IMG/M metagenome (GOLD analysis project Ga0181395, IMG submission 130124) | Marine viral communities from the oligotrophic San Pedro Time Series (SPOT) site, San Pedro Channel, CA, USA - 18 SPOT_SRF_2010-12-16 | ecosystem: Environmental > Aquatic > Marine > Strait...
AGTTATACAGTAGATAGGTAAATGTTTTCAATCATTCCAAAACCCAGGCATCATGTTAGCAATTTCATATGGTGTATAGTGTTCACATTCGGGAATTAAATGTACCACTTCAAGTTCTTCATGTTTTTGTAATTCTTCTCTCAATGTAGTTCCACCACATTTCATAGGGTGTGAAATAAAACAAATAAAGTCGCCTGAGGATTTTTCAATAACACCAATCATTTTGTAAATCTTTCCATGTCTCTGAAAGTTTCTTTGTCACTTTGGACTTCTTGGTAGTTTGCAAATGCCTGAATTGTAAGTTCGGGAATTTCTATGTCGGGATAACTGGTAATCAAATAATACACTACACTCGATACACTAGACCATTGAAGACTAGGTATATCTTCGTTCTGTAACAGTCCTAGGTTAAGTGTAGTGCATTTATATTTCTTATCGGAGTTGTACGTTAGGTTATTACTCAAATGGTTTAGAGAGGACTTCTGAGAGGCATACATATGTCCCTTAGAAATGTTTGGTTGACTTGCACGACTAGAAAAATTTATGATTTGTTTTGTACTATCATTTTTCCATGCACGGTGAGCTATCTCTAGGATTTTAGTTTGGTCAAAGTCTCTATGTGCAAAGTTAATTAACACGTCAATATGATTAGGGTTGTCATAATCAAATCCCCACCAGTTAACGTCATTCATTAGTATGTCGTCTATTCTAGGTGTAGACACTTCAATGGTGTCTCCTCTATAGGGTGTTGCTTCTAGTGTATCCTTTATGTTCTTTGCGAGACCACTACTTCCTGTTATTGCTACTTTCATAATATTCCTTAATCAAATCGAATGACGGTTTTCCAAATAGTGAACCGTCTACACTACACTTGTTACAAGGGGACTTACTTCGGTCTCCTCTCATTAATCTTTTCCTAATCTTGTTCATGGGTTTACTAAACCATACGTCATGTAAACTCTGTTGCATGAGATTACCCACAACGTGTTCTTTACCCCAGTCATTACTACAGAACAATACGTCACCATTCCAATCGACAAACATTTTATAGAACGGGTAGTGACATGGCTTTCCTTTTAGACTGGTAATGTCTGTTTCTTCTATTCCAACCCAGTCAACAACTCCACTACGATTGTTTAATATCAATCCATGTTTCTCGAAATCACCCCAGTGCATTCTGTACTTATAACATTCTTCTCGTATTCTTGCTTCGTTCATCATGTGGTCGAAGTGTTCCATTTGTTCCACTCCGTCATACAGGTTAATGTAAAGTAAATCTAATCCTGCACGAAATAATCCTTGGGTATAATCTGCTGTTAACTTATCACCGTTAGTGTTACACTCTAGTGTTGCTTGTGGTAAGCTGAATCTAAAGGTTCTTACGATTTGTTGAAACCAAGGATTCAATAAGTTCTCTCCAAATCCACTGAATGAAATCTTACCATGGAATCCATTGTCTGCTAATTCTTCTGCAATCAGTCCTGCACCTTTAACAGTCAAGTGTAAGTTTTGGTTTGGATAAACCTTGGGGTCATGTCTTGGACAAAACACACACGTTCTGTTGCACAACTCTGTAGTGTTAATCTCAACGGTAAGAATTGAATCGAGAGGACTGGAATCTTTATTTAACTTTTTGTTCCAGTGTTTCTTCTCTTGTTCCCTACGGTGTTCTAGGAAATCGAATTGGTCAACTGCAGTGATTGGGATATTACGAGACACGGTCTACTCTTATATAACGTTCTTCTTCTTCGGTTTCATTTACAAGAGAGTAAACTATTTTATCACCCTCTTTAAAATCTGTTTGGTCTTTTGGAATGCATATGAATTGTGCATCGTCATCTGCATTGAGAGTATTTGATTGAGGATTACCTCTAGGTTTATAAAGAAAACAATTGGCTTCTCCTAGTGAATTATCACTATCGAATAAGCTAACTTTTAATATCCCTAGATTATATTCAGTAATATAAACGAACCCACCGTTATAGTGGGAACCTAGTCTTATTGTTAATTCTTGGGGTAAGTCAAAACGAAGTACACTATCCTCAGTACCTTCGAAAAATACTCTATAGATATATGATACTTCGTTTAACCTTAAAGGTCTAACTACGGATTTAAAAGTACCCGCCGTCTCTCCTATCGTCATCACCATCTACAGTCTCCTCTGTAATAGATTCAAAGGATTCACCTGCAGTTAGTTCTTCAATAAGAGCATTTGCTTGTGATTCAAAACTATCAATCATTAGGGGTTTAGTTAATTTACTATCGATAACAAAACTAAGATTTCCTGCAGAGCTTAGAATTTCATTTTTAGTCATTCCTTCTAAGTCTGTACGATTAGGGATTACAACTTCTTCAAACTCTTCTTCTGCTTCTAAGTCTTCATAGTTCTCTATAGTCTTAATGTTGTCTGCAGATACGACTACGTCATTCTCACCAATCTCTTCTTTCTCAACATAGACTCCGTCTGCAAGATGTTCTTTAGTAATACTAGGTGCATTACCACCACTGATTATTGGTGCAGAAACGTTTTGAGGTTTAGGAATCTCTGCATTGATTTCATCACTTCTTTGACTTGCTTCAAGAGGGTCTAGTAAAACCTTTTCTCTTCGTGATATTTCTGTTGGTGGGGGTACATCATCAAAAGGTTCGAAGTTACCTGCAAAAATATTTTTACCTTCTTCTTCTGCAGTATCTTCATCGTCATAACCAATATCAAGTGTAGGGTCTTCCCATTCAGATTCAAAACTTTCTTCTTCTTCTGCATCAGTCATTGAATCAATGTCTGCAACTTCCTGTACTCTATCAACTTCGTCTAAGAATGATTCAGTATCTTCACCTGCAATCAATCCACCTGCAACTTGTGGTGGCATATCTTGAGACTCTTCATACTTTCTGAATGCATCAGAAGTCTCTTCAATTTTTTCTTGAAGTGCAGGGTCATGTGTAATATCTGCAACAGACATATCTTCTGCAGTAGTACCGTTCGCACCTTCCTCAATAGGATTCATCATTCGTGCAAGTTTAAATGCACCACTTGTTTTATGATTAGGGTTGGGTTGTACTTGAGGAACTTCGGTTGTTGGAGAACCATTTGCATCATAACCTTCGACAATAGAATCAACTTCTGCTTGTTCACTTGCACTTAGTGTATCTGCAACTTGTCCGTCTTTAAGACCAATCACTCCGTCTCCGTCCAAGTCCATATTGATTCCATGAGACTTAAGAACTGCTTCCATTTGTGCAAGTCTGTTCATTGAACCTTCGAGTCTATCTTGAGTAGATTTTCTCAATAGTCTTTCGTCTTCTATCTGAGTATCCTTTTCGTCAAGAACTCTTTGACGTTCTGCTTGTTGTTCTATTAACAAGTTCTGTTGAGCACGTTCCATATCCATTTGTGCAGACTTAACAGTAGTTTCATAATCAATGAGACCTTTATTAATTTCTTCACGAATAGAAATAATCGCATCAAGTTCTTCAACTTTAATGAGACCTTTACTTAAAAGAATTTGTATAGATGAAAGAGCTGCTTGTGCAGTGTTTGGTTTGAGACCAACTTTAAAATCTTGAACTCTATTTTGAATTCTTTCGATTTCTGTGGGTTGATGCTCTACTTGTTCCTGCTCAAATGCAGAAGGTGTTTCATGGTTTTCCATATTTAATTTGTCCTCTCAATCCATGGAGCGGTGTGCGACTATTGAAGTTATTTGTCCTTTAACAATAAAGACCAGTTTGTCTATGTATAGTCTCGAACCACTACAAGTATTTATTAAATGTTAATTTCTGAAAACGCTGTTTTTGCGATTTCTTTAGTGATATTTTTAAACGGCCACTTACCGTCTTTTACTAGGTCAATCAACTCTGCTTCCTCTTTAGGAATACCTTCGAGTAGACCAATCCACATATGTTCTCTTTTAACCACTGGAATCTGTTCCGTTACAAAGTACTTAAACAACTTGTGTTCAAACCTTAGAGAAGTTTCTGCAAGGTCTGTTGCAGGTGCATCATTTTCTCCGTACGGGGTTTTCCCTTCGGGTAAAGTAGAATTAATGTTGACATCAAATGCCCACTGTAAAACTGGTTTAACTGCACCATTCTTATCATTGAATACTTGAAGTCCTTGAACTGCAAGTTCAGGCGATTCTTCTGCAACGATATTTGCTTGACACAATATTTCGTATACGTCTGCATTACCTAGAAGTTCTTTCCTTTCGGTAACCAACTTCATTAATGGTTTATTTGGAGCTCCTTTAGGTCGCCCTCTTCCTCTTTTTTCTGTCATAATGTAAAGTCCTCTACATGATTTAATAACTCATTCAACCTATGCACTCTTAAGTAATCAAAGACCTTTCCTTTTACAGGTATGGTGTTCTCATACTCTTCAAGAATCTTATCCTCGATATCTTGAGGAATAAACTCTAGGTCAATAAGAGTTTGATTTCTTAAATAGTTACGATAGTATTTATCGTCCTTTTCAATGGTCATTCTGAGATAGGAATCTTTTATACCTTTTCTCAATGGGGTTTGTCTTATACCCTCTGCAAAACAATCATCATTAGATAATATGTTTGGAATCCCATCACTCTTGTCCCCAGTTAATATATGTTCCTTTAAAAACAAATCGGGGTTATCACAAGTAATTAATTTATTTAGGTTCGGAGACCATTGTTTTACATAATCATATTTATGCAGTTGTTGAAAGTCTTTATCTCCACTCACAATCATAACTGGTTCTCTTGCGTGTTTAACCAGTATTGCAATGATATCATCTGCTTCACACTTCTCAACATACAGATATCTGTAAGGGAAGTTATCTCTGATTTCTTCTTTGACAACCTGTAGTGTATCAAATAACATTTTCCAATCAAGGTCTGATGCATCTCTTGTCTTCTTACGATTCGCTTTGTATAACGGATAAAAGTCTTTTCTCCATGTATGCGATGAATCTGTACAAAGAACTATCTCACCATAATCGGGTGCATACTTCTTCTGATAATTTCTAACCGAATTAAGAATCATGTGTCGCAACATATCTTCTGATACTTCACCACCATTCATCTTAAGTTGTGCCATAAGGCCTGCAATTATAGTTTGCGTAAAATCTATTAGTACCATTTATTTAATCACTTTTAATAATATTGTATTTTTGGTTATTATTTTACTAGGTTCCTTTTCCTTGGTTTTTAATTCGTCTAAAAATCCCGATGCAATAATATTACCACCTTTAACCATTCTACCAAGTTTCTTCCTGTCTGTCAAGGTCTTTTCTCGCATTGAATCAATTCCGTTGATTGAAGTATTTCTTACACTTAAGTGTCCGTCATATTGTGCAATCTTTCTTGTCTTAACGTTATAGGTAAATAGAGACCTTGCACGAACTATGTCTTCGGGATTGATAGATACAAGTTCTTGGTCTGATTCTAAGTAGGGTAATTTCTTAACCTGTTGTGCAGGAGTCTTGATTCTTTTCCTACGAATAGTTTTGTTATTGATACAGTAAGTGTCAATGTCTTTGTCAATGTGTTTAAGAAATTTAAGAAATCCTGTTTTCTCTTTCTTAGAGAAATGACTGTATCCTTCTTCTAGTTGTTCACAACCTTCTTTGTTCTCAACCTCTTCTATAATGTTATCAACTTGTCCCTTCATATACTTAACAACCATGGGACTATATGCAAGAGAGTTTAAATACTTAAGACATTTCCAATCATTACCATATGGTTGGGTCATGTACTCGTCTATCTGAAACTCTACTTCACCAAATGCATCAAGAGCTTTGTTTGCACATCTTTCTTGGATTGATATTTTTTGGGTATTAGTTTTATTCATAACAATCATTATATATAAAAGTCTAGGTCATTGTCAAGCTGTTTCTATAACTTCGTCTGATTTATTTGTCAACATAAACTTCCTTGAAGAGTTTATCATGACGTTTGCACGTGCCATTAAATCTCGATTCACTAGGAATGGAATTGCGATACGTTGGTCAAGTGACACTTCGACATCTTTATAAGTAGTGTTCAAAAATTCTACGTCAAGTAAAACAACTGGTCTTGTCTCTGCAGGTTTCTTAAGTGTAACTTTTCTATGTAAAGGTTTGGAATGTTTCTTTCCGTTGAATGTCCATGTTACAGTTTTACCTTTTACATTTACTTCGTCTGCATGAAGTGAACAAACTGTTGTAGAGTTTCCTGTATCTAACTTACCAGTCATTTCTTGTCCGTCAACTGTAAACGTTTCTAACACTCCACATTGTTTAGGTTCCTTTCTCCATATGTCTCTATCAAAATAAAGTTTGAGAACCATTTTAGTAATGTCTTCTTCGATTGCTTCTGAGATTGCTTTACTTCCTGCACTATGATTGACTTCAAGAATGTATGGTGGTTGTTTAACACGATTGTTTGCAGGAATATAATCAACACCAACCCATTGTCCGTTAACACCTTTTGCGGCCTTGAGACATTCTTCTTTTTCTAGTTCAGTCATTTCAATCAACTCAACTGTTGCACCTTGAGATGCATTACTTCTAAAGTCGTCTGTAATCTTGTTACGTTTCATTGCACCAACGATTTCACGATTTACGATTACACATCTAACGTCATAATCGGATTCAATGTATTCCTGTAATAGAATATCAGTGAAGGGGTCAATCTTATAAATCAAAGAAACCTGCGACTGCAAACTTCTTTCGGTTTCAATTAGAATCACACCAACACCCTTTGAACCACTAAGTGTTTTAAGTACCATTGGAAATTTATTATCTAACGACTCATGAGCAGCGTCCACTGCTTCGGGTTCGTCATTTGGAATCAATACCGTGCGTGGTTGGTTCATTCCGATTTCTTGTAGACGGAGATAAGTTCTGAACTTATCACAGCACACTTCAATACACTCCCTAGTGTTATTGCATGGAATTCCGTATCGTTCAATCTGAGATATCAAATCCATGTAGGAATCTTTCTTAGTAACGTCTCCACGAATAAACACTATAGTGTCTTCGTCTAACTCAAATCCTTTCTCGTCTCCTTCATTGTGAATTGTTACCAGTTGTTTGTTTTCGTCAAACTGAATGTATGCACCATTGATTCTACAGTTGTAAGTTTCGATACCTAACTTTTCTGCTTTGGATACTAACTTTGCAGACGTTCCAGTCTTTGCAATTTTCTTTGGACGCTCAACTAATACGACCAGTCTGTAAGGGTCTTCTCGTTTTTCTACCTTGTTGGCTTCTGTTATTATATCGTTAAAGGACTTCATTTTACTATTTAGTCTTTTCGTGTAATTTGACGAAATGTTCTGCATCAACTAACACAAGGGGTTTACTTCGATTACGTTTAATTACAACGAGAGGTTCATAACCTTTGCAGTTGGATTCTGCTTGTTCGTATGCCTTCCACACGTTGACTGCTTCTTGGTTTTTACATTCGATGGAGTAGGGGAACTGTTCTCTTGATTCACGACCCATAATAATATCCTCACCTTGGGAACCCATAGGTCTTGACTCTAAGTCTTCTTCATTCAGACTGAGTCCTTCGATAAGAACATTGGTAAACCACTGTTGAAGTTTTCTTCCTTTTGCTTTTGCACTGGAAGTTTTCACTTTCTCCAATTCCTATATTTGTCGGTTAGTTTATTAGGGTCTACTTTTTTGACCGTGTCTCCTGCAATTTCAATTTTAGTATCTAAAAGTTTTTCAACATACTTTTCTTTATATTCTGTTATTCCAGTACTGTTGAGTAGGTCTTTTATATTCTCAGCTTCCCACCCTGTTGCATCATAGATATGAGAAACTTTTATTGTCGGTTCCCAAGTTTCTATATCTTGTATGTCATCGGGAAAATCAAGGGACTCACCACAACCACATTTGACTTCGACCTTCTCATTATCAAAACAAATTTTGTAACCCGTCCCATCGTCTACGTCTTTTAAATCAATGACACAACTTTCAATATATTTCTTATGTTTAGGGTCGATGTATATTCTATAATTGTGATTAAAATTAAGAGTGTAGTCTCCACCATTGTATTGACCTGCTTCCCAAATATACTCAAACCCTGCACAACCTTTATTAATCTTAACACCAAATCTAATTTCTGATATTCCACTCTTTTGAATGTAGTCATTAGCTCTTTGTGTTATTGTCAACATTAAACGTAACCCTCTTCGTTATGATTTACATTCACGTCTTCGAGTTTTTTATATTTAAGTAAATGTTCGGGAATATAAATGGGTTGGTCTTCGGGAACATATAGAAAATTAATTTCTGAACGATTACAAGTGTCGATTGCATCTTCGATTGTCTCGACTAGTGCTTCTCCACCTAAATTAAATGAAGTGTTGAATATCATGGGTACACCTGTACGTTCGTAAAATCCTTTAATTAAATTATAATAATTTTTATTCTGTTCTTCGGTGACTGTTTGAATTCTACAAGTTCCGTCTGCATGAACCAACGTAGGAACTTTCTCATATGCAATATCTTTTGCTTTAATAGCAAAACTCATCCAAGGAGATTCCTTCAACTGTAACATTTCAAAATATTCATGTGCGTGTTCTAACATGACACTACCTGCAAAAGGTCTGTAGTTTTCTCTCTTCTTAACCGTATTCACAATTTGTTTTGCTTCTACATGAGTTGGGTCAAAAAGTATCGAACGATTTCCTAATGCTCTCGGCCCCCATTCTCCCACACCTTGAAACATTCCAACAATTTGTTGTTGGTCAATAATTTGGTCGAGTATTTCTTCTTGGTCTCGTATTATTTGTGTAATCATCATAATCCCTATAGTTTCAGTGTGATTTTATGTCCTGCAGTTTGTTCTTCTTCGACTTTCTCGTCCCATACACTTGGTTTAGTGTAGAACTCTCCAGGCATTACGTTCTTTGTTCCCTTTACCATTTCAGAATACATTTGTAATGCAGCCCCAGCTGCAGTTCCACCGTCATGAGGAATCGGGTCAACAAATATTTGATAGTCGGGGAATCTTTGTAGATACTTATAATTGTTAGTGCAATTTAAACTAAACCCACCACTTAATATAATATTCTTACAGTCGGGTTTATAATCAATTGCCTTTTGAATTAATTCACAAGTATATTCGAAACTATCCAGTTCAAGTGTATGACCTATGTTATAACGATTATAAACATTCTTATCATTCGTTCCGTAACTTGCCATACCCATGACTTTACCAGCTGCACGACCCAGTTTATCTGTACCCAGTGCAAAAGATAAATTACTAAAGTTCATACCCATACTTGGAGTACTCACCATATCGTAATCCACTTCGTTGTCTCGAAAAGAATCGACTGACTTCGTCATGAGACAATCATAGAGTTCGTTCGGTAACTTCGAACTGAGGTCTGCACAAAATCGATAGTTGGATAATTTCTGATAGAGAGGTGTAATATCTTTATTTCCGTCTTCGTCAAGGTCACCATAATATATCGATTCTATTTCTTGGTGACTTGGATAATCGTCCCACCTCTTACGACAACCACCACCGTCCATGGTAATTACCAATGCATCGTCCATATCTGAAAGACTGAATCCACACCATGCATGATGTACATGGTGGTCAATGTTATACAGGTATTCACCTTCGTCTAAATCAAAATGATGTTGTATGATATCGTTTGCAATCTGTAGGTCGCCGTCTCCTTCTTCGTCACCACAATAGGTAAAGAGGTCAACATACCTTTCTTCGAGGTCTTGTAGACGTTCACGACTTAACTGATGTTCACACATATCTTTCATGAACTCTCTTGTTGCAAGTCTGTCTTGTGCAAGGGTAGGGTCAATATCATAATCGTAACACCTTCGGTCAAAACTTGAAAACACCACTTCGTCAATCGACTCGATATTAATCTTCTGTTCGATAGACTGTAATTTTGTTTCTTCGTCAGGCTTTGGTGCCCAATACTTTGACCGTCTACAACGTTCTTCTTCGAACACGTCTACGAGTACGCCGTCTTTAACGACTGCAATGGAAGTGTCGTGGGAAATGTTTATACCGAGAATGGTATTCTCAATCAATCCTGCCATAATATATCCTATATTAAATAATTATTCTGTTTCTTTTGGTGCATAGTGTTCGATAAGTTTTTTGGACGATACAAGTTTTGCATCTAATAGTTCTTCACATAAATGTTTTCTTCCTTGTGAATAACCACTTCTCCATACGAACCACACTAATGCGACCACATATGCTATATGTATAAGAATTAAAGTATCACTCATTTTTTCTCCTTATTAAATAAGTCACGATAATTTGGTAGGTCTTCGAAACGTTCCCATGGTCGATAATGTCGAAGTACCTCGAAGATACTCCAATAAACCACAAGTCCGAATCCATAGATAAAGAAGGTATGAAATACCCACCATGGAAATGTTAATACGTTATTAATAAATTCTATCATATGTTTTTATTTATACCACAAAGAAATATTTAATTAGACCACTTAATAAAATAAGAAATCCAACTCCATTTAATAATATAAGAGCTCGGTCTTCCCATAATAAAGAAACACCCAACCACCCACACACACCTACGAATGACAAGGACAAATCAAATATTTGTAGTTCGGGTACACCACTTGCACGAAACGACATACCCAAGACGAGACATACACTTGACGCCCATTTAAGATACCATGCAATTGTTTCCTTTTGTTGATTATTCATAATTTAGGTGTCCTTATATAATTCCGTATGACAATAAACCCATAAGAGAACCATGCAAGAATAAACAGACCCACCATGAACTCAATCATTTACCAATATCCTTAATGTTACTCTTATTAATGACTTGATATGCACCTTTATTGTATGCAGGTGCAACGGTGAAGTTCTTAGACTCTTCTATCTTCCATGACGTATCCTTAGACACACCACACGTCCCGCCTAAGGGTTTATCCGACACATACGAGGGGTAACGTTCCCTATGTGCATTAATCTCTTCCATACGAGGATTACTGACCTCTAAAGACGACTTGGATACAAACTCCGTACGTTTACGGGGTGCAGTCTTATATGCACTAGTCTTTCTCTTCTTACCACTGTAGGAATGAGTCATAGAACCATAGAACATACCCATTAAGATATCCTCGAAGTTTCTTCCGTATCCACAGGGTCAATGTACATAGGGGTTTCAGACCCACCAATAGAATTCAACCATACCGAAAACAGTATTATCAGTATCCATATACAGACATGGAATGGAATAAAGAATTCGCTGGAAGAAGACCAAGGCCTCTCGTTTATTATTTTTTGTATTATACTCATTTTTACCTCGAAAAAAAAATTTGTCTCTGTTGCTATAAATCTGCTGAGATAAACAGGGTAGGGGTCTAGGTCGCTTGCATATGACCATAGGAGTCCCAAAATACTGTTTTTCGCAGCCCCTCTAAGGGGTGGGGGTCTCTCTCATGCCCCCATGGTGGTCTCGGTGCACAACCCTAGAGTCTTTATGTTTTTATCAGAAAACTTGCGTGATTCCTCAATGGTATCAATCACTGCAATCCACGGTCTTATACTCTAGTCAATCCCATGTAATACATCTATTATATCATTAATGCAAAGGGCGGTCAACCCCATTTATGCGAATATAATGTAATTCGTAATTTCCTATGATATCTGGCCCACCTCTGCGTTTAACACTCATACACATCATATACCAACTCTTGTTCTGTAGTGGGCCTTTGTCGAGTGCCAGTTGCATTTCCTTACTGTTCAGTGGTATCTTCACGATGTCTCCCCTAAACTCAGGCGATAGGTGGCTGATTATTATTCCATTTATCATTGTGTATAGCTTAACACAAATACGTGCCAATGTCAAGCTTTATTTTCGTGACACTTAGTGTGCTGACCCCCCCTCTGAAACCCTTATGGGCAAGGGGTTAGCGAGGTGCTTGACAATGGCACTAAAATATGTTATAATATAAGGCTGGCTCACGTATTTCTTAGAGTATCCATGCCAAAAAAACCCCAGTCAAGGGGGAGAGCGACTCCTTTTCGTTACCTTACTGGGGATATTACTTGCACTTTCGGCCGTGTGTCATAACCGTTACAGTTCTAATTCATGAAACTCACCACAAATGCCAATACAAAGGGCGTTAACCCACCTACGAAGTCCCA
>Ga0181395_1000938_pt1 | contig 12113 bp, 19 predicted proteins | sample 18SPOviralmetaG_FD_130124 | JGI IMG/M metagenome (GOLD analysis project Ga0181395, IMG submission 130124) | Marine viral communities from the oligotrophic San Pedro Time Series (SPOT) site, San Pedro Channel, CA, USA - 18 SPOT_SRF_2010-12-16 | ecosystem: Environmental > Aquatic > Marine > Strait...
AATCCTAAGTTTAAAGCTGCTGTAATGAAGGGTGGTAAAAAACCAAAGATGGCTATGAAGAAGAAAAAATAAATGTCTTTTAAACTTAAAAATAAGTATGAAATGTTTGGGTACAACAAAGATTACAGTAATGGTGATCGTTTAGTAGTTGAAAAAAAGTTACCCAAAGATGTTTACGGTCAGATTAATCCTAATGGAGTTATTGAAATAAATCAGGATATATCACCTAAAAACAAAAAACGTGCTGTTGCTCATGAGCAAGTACACTTAGACCAGATGAATAAGGGATTACTTAAGTATGATTCACAGAACTACTATTATAGAAAAAATAGTTCTTCACCTATCCAGGTAATACCAGCAAGTCAAATTAACACCCACGATAGAGACTTGCCGTGGGAAAAACACAGTAAATAATTATGAGCGAATCTTGTAAAATGCAAATATTAGGGCCTGACGCAAACAACCCTAAACGACCAGCTAGGATGCCTAGTGATGCAAAAAAACAAATGGAAATAAAAACTAAACTAGCAGCTTGTCGTAAACAAAAAAAAGAAGACCTTAAAAACAAGGTAAAAAATAAAATAAACCAAATAGGCGTAGATATAAAACAGAAAATAAAAAACTAAATGGGTGAGTTAGCACAATGGCGTAGACAAAACTGGGTTAGAGTAGGAACGGATGGTAAAATTAAAGGGCCATGCGGAACTTCTAAAGATAAAAAAAATCCAGATAGATGTTTACCATTAGCTAAGGCAAGAAGATTAAGTAAAAGACAGCTTGCAAAAACAGCTCGAAAGAAAAAAAGAGAAGGTAGAAAAGGTAAAACTGTGGTAAGTAACACACCAGCAGCAACAGTTAGAAACACATAATGGCAGTAGCAAGAACAGTAGGTAGAGGCGGAAACTACAGGTCAACTGAATCTGGAGCGGGAATGACTCCAAAAGGAGTTGCTGCATATAAAAGAGCCAATCCAGGTTCTAACTTAAAAACAGCAGTAACAGAAAAGAAACCGAGCAAGATGAGACAAAAAAGAAGAAAGTCTTATTGTGCTAGATCTCTTGGACAAATGAAAAAACACAACATTAGTTGCTCTAAAACTCCAAAGAAAAGAATATGTGCAGCTAGAAGACGCTGGAGATGTTAAATAAAATATTATTATATTTGTTATAAATAATTACTATTATGAAAAAACAAGGATATAACTCAAGACTAGACGAATCTTTAGGTGCAAAGCACGGAAAGAAGTCTCAATCTTTTAAAGATCGTAGAGACGAATCAAAAGCAATGTCTAAAAAAGACTTTGGACACGCTTATGGTGGTGATAAAGGGATGTCATACAGACATTCATCTTCTTGGAAGACACACGATCATTTAAAATAAAATAATGAGTTTTAAAAAAGTTGCAGCTAAAATTGCAAAAAAATAAATTTAATTAAATGGCAAAAAAGAAAAAAGAGCCTTTAAAAACTAAAGTGATTGACAAAGCGGATTCAGTACAGTACGTAAAGTGTGAACCGAGAGTTAATCCATATGCAGATAAAATCGTCGAGAAAGAATAATGAAGTCAAGAGGTTTAGGAGATAGCATTGAAAAGTTTACAAAGGCAACAGGCATAAAACAAGTTGTAGACAAAGTCACAAAAGGTGGGTGCGGATGCGGCGAACGTAGGGACACACTCAATCGAATGTTTCCTTACGATAAAAAATAAAAGAGATTTTTAACCTCTAAACTTTAAATAATGGCATATCCTAAAATAACGGTCAACACGACCCAAGCAATACATGTTACACCGAGTGACAGTATACCAATCCCCAATCCAAATTTTTTAGCCTGCATAGGTGTAGGAAATCAAGTAGACAACGGGATTAACACATCTACAGCAACAAATAAATTAATAGATTCTGGCGCAACCTTTACATCTACCACATCACCTTTTCCGGTGGTAGTAGGTGATGTTGTGTACAACACGACTACACCAGCTAATGCAGCTGTAGCGGCTGTAGATTCAGGAACACAACTAGCATTTGCTAGTGATATTTTTCAAGCTAATCCAGAAAACTATTTAATAGTTAGACAAAATGCACTTGTAGACGATGAAGTAGATTTTGTTGCTAAAGGAGTAGCTGTGGGCGATATAGTAGTAAATACAGATGCTCAAACAATAGCTAAAGTTAATGCAGTTGTAAATTCTGATCAACTCACGTTAAGTGCAAATATCTTTGGAAGTAACACAACTTATAATGATAACTTTAGAATATACTCACAAATAGAGGGTCAGGCCAACTATCCAGCTTACTTTGGATTAAATGGCGGTTCAGCTACTACAGCTAACAATCCGGGTTGTTTAATATATGTTGGTGACACATCAACTATTAACACTGGAGCTGACGCAACTTCTAATCAATTTAAAAACGTAACAGTAAGAGTTCCAAGTGGAGAAATATTATCATTTAATAATTTTCCTGTTGGTCAATACTTACCAGTGCAAGTAATACAAGTTATGGCTACTGGAACTAACGCAAATTCTTTAGTAGGTATATGGTAAATAATAATTATTACACTCAAGACAATTCTTATTCATTAGATCTAAATGTAATATATGAGATAGTCTATAAAGACAAATATAAAAATGAGCAAATTAATAAATGAAGAAACACAAGTAAAACTTGATTTAAAAACCATCAGTTTAATTATTGGAGGCGTTATATCCTTAGCTAGTATGTATTTTGTAATGCAAGCTGATATAGCTTTAGCCAAAGAACTACCAGCCCCTATTGTTTCTGAAAAAGAATTTGATTTTAAAGACAAACTAATTAGAAGTCAAATTGATTTAACTCAACAGCAAGTTGAAAATATCCAAGAAGATGTCAAGGAAATTAAAATTACTGTTGATAAGATAGAAAGTAGACTTTATGAACTTAAAAGATAAAATATGTGTCCTGTTAATTGTCCTATTTGCGTTTTCTGCTAAATCTCAATACTATAAAGAAAAAATTAGTATTGTTTTATTTACAGCGGATTTTGTTGAACCTGTATCTTTAAAAGATTATAGGCAACACAATACTTATGTTTTCAATTACGAAAACTCTAAACATGAAAAATTTTTTTTAAATGAATCTGTAGATTTTTTACCCACTTTAATCGTTTATAATAATGGGAAAGTTGTTTATAAAGCTGAGGCTGGAATAGACTTAAAACTACCCGAAGGTTACAAAATTAATGTAACAGAAACAGTTGATGAACTTGTAGAAAACAAATTTTAAAAATGAAAAAATTAATATATATAGTTATATTATTTACTATTAATAATACCCAGGGTCAAATATTTGAAAAAATATATAGCAAAGTTTTTAAATACTCAACAGTATATATTGCTGGAGATGTGTCTAATGCTTATGAAAATACAAGAAAAGATTATTTTGTAGAAAGACCAAGTGACGATAGTTTATATGATATACCTAAGGTTGTTGATGTAACAGAATACTATAAACCAGATTTTCGTATTGGTATAGGTATACGGAGACTAGCCAGGTTTGATTATGAAATAAAACAAAATTACATAGATGGAACTGAAAACATGATTGGCCTCTCAGCACCTACCGCCGCCGTTAAAGGTTTTGAATATTTATTACACTATGAAAGAGAAAGAGAAAGAGGAGAAGAGTTTACAAACTCAAGATATTTTCTAAGACACACTGGCAAATTTCATATAGTAAAGTTAGAACAAAGAGAACAGGGTAACGTTGGTTTTAAATATCAATCCGGAGAAGTAAGATTTAGATTACCATTAGGCAACAAATTTAGCGTTAGCTTAGGTGGGATGTATAGAACACATCAAACCGCTTATGGGTATAATCCAATAGAAATATGGTTAAACGAAACTGCTATTTACGTAACTCCAACAGGAGAAGAAATAGAATATCCTGCTAATCCATGGTACAGCCTTGGATATGATTATGGATATAGTGATCATTTTACTAAATATACAGATGTAGATACTGGAGAAGAAAGATATGATTGGATATGGAAAGATAGTGATGGTAATATTGTGAGTTATTCCGATATACAATTTAGACAAGAAATATTTGGCAATTTAATGAATAGGTATAATAATGAAATATGGGATGAGCTAGATGGATTTGGAGTTATATCTCCAGTTGTGGGGTTTGATTTTTATTACGCAAGAAGTAGATTCTGGTCACACATATATGGTAGTTATTTACCTCCCTACCATAAATACATTCAAGGAGATAAGCAATACTCTTATATGAACAGAAACAATTGGGGCAAAGGAGGACTAAGAAAAGATAGTGAACTAGAACAGTGGGAAGATTACCAAGCTGGCGCTATCATAGGTATAAAACTAAATAAGTTAGGAATATTTATAGAAGGAGAATATACTAGATTTTGGGATACAGAAATATTTAATTCTAGCGTTGGCATAAATTATCAATTATGAACATAAGCGAACACATCACTTACGCAGAAGCAATTCATTCCAATACTGCTAAAAGAAAAAGTATTGATAACACCCCTAACCCAAACCATGTAGAAAACATGAAGGTTACGGCAGAAAAAATATTTGAACCACTTAGAAAGTTTGTAGGTGGGCCTGTAAAAATAACTAGCATGTTTCGTTCTGCGGCTTTAAACGAAGCTTTGGGGGGTAGTAGCTCTACTAGCCAACACATGAAAGGACAAGCAATGGATTTAGATGATGTTTATGGATATAAGTCAAATGCAGAAATGTATCATTGGATTAAAGAAAATTTATCATTTGATCAACTCAAATGGGAATATGGAACCGACATGAACCCAAATTGGATACACGTCTCTTACGTTTCGGAAGAGGATAATAGAAAAAGATGTTTAAAAGCATATAAAGATGAAGGAAGGACTAAATATAAAGTTATATGAGCAAACCAAAAAAAAAATTTAAAGAAACTAAAATAGGCGGTTTTTTGTCTAAAGTGGCTCCTAATATATTAGGCACTCTAGGTGACGTGCTACCAGACCAAGGTGTGTTGGGTATTGTTAAAAATTTAATTGACAAAGATGAAAAAATGCCTGTACAAGATAAAGAAACTGCTATGAAGCTTTTAGAAATGGAAATGATAGAAATGCAAGAAATATCTAAACGCTGGAGCGCAGACATGGCAAGCCCAAGTTGGATGGCGCAAAATGTACGACCTATAATTTTAGTTTTTTTTTCAATAGCGTATGTAGTTGGATGGTATGCAGGTTATGAATTAGATTCTATATCGGGTGTTTTAAGTTTAATTGTTGGAGCTTATTTCGGAAGCCGTGGTGTAGAAAAAGTTATGGGAAACAACAGGCACAAATAAATACACAAAAAAAGATTTATTACCTTTGTTAAAATAAAAAGAAATGGCAAAAATTAGTACATATCCTTTAGACACCAATCTAATAGGAACAGATTATTGGATAGGCTCTGACGCTGATAGCAATTTTGCTACCAAAAACTTTACGATTGATTCTGTTGCGGAATACATGAATAGGGTAGCCACCCAGCAACAAGCGCTTAGATATGTGTATAATAACACTTTACCTAACTTACAAGGAAGTATTATGTTTGATCCAGCAGGAGCTACTTCAGTAGCTTTTAATGGAATAACCACATTTTTGCTTAATAAATTTGAATTAACAGATTCTGTTAACGATATTTCAGGATTTTACAATCAACCTTTAGGTGGTGCGGATGTATTAATTACTCAATGTGATAATGTATCACAATGGGCAGTATTTAGATGGAACAGTTCAGGACAAGACTCAACTTATACAGATTTTTATAATATAAGTTTAACCTATAAAGCAGGCAACGGGGGCTTAACAGCATCAAAAGATTATTTCATATCTTTGCTGACATATGCTGGTCAAAACGATGCGAACTTTGTTTTCACGCTTGATGGCAGTGCAAATCAGTATGTCATCAATCACAATTTAAACAAATTTCCGTCAGTAACAATAGTAGACGCTAATGACATTGAGGTTGTTGCAACAGTAGTGTTTAACAGTTTAAATCAAGTAACACTAACGTTTTCTAGTAATTTTACCGGTAAAGCGTTCTTTAATTAAAAGTAAAAAATTATGGCAATAAATTATTTTTCAGGTATAGCTTTAAACAATAACGAATTAGAGACGTTTAAAGTAGACAATGTATCCTCCGATCCGTCCGTAACGGGTGTTGGACAAATGATATACAATACCACAACCAATCAATTAAAATATCACAGAAATGATGGTTGGCAAATTATAACTCCCGGAATGGTAAACTGGGTTCTAAGCGCAGACTCAGGAGCAAACCAAACTATTGTTAACGGAGGTCTTGTCGATATTGCCGGAGGAACAGCAATTACTTCAGTTGCATCTGCAACCAATACGGTTACATTAAATCTTGATGACACAGCTGTAACACCAGGTTCATATACTTATGCGAGTTTAACTGTAGATCAACAAGGTAGATTAACCGCTGCTTCAAGTGGTATATCTCCTATTACTGGGTTTACAATATCAGATGGTTCAAATACACAAGCAATTGGTAATGGTGATACCATTACATTTGGACATAATACAGGACTAGATATTGTTGTTAGTGCTACTGATACAGTAACTGTTAATTTACAATTACCTGATTTAGTAGATATGACTCAAACATTTGTAGGGTCTACTGATGAATTTATTGTTTTAGATGCAAGTGAAACTGGTAACGCAAAACAAAAAAGAAAACAAGGTGATGAAATATCTTTAAGTGTGTTTGGAGCGCCAAGTGCTGATTTACCTATTGGCTCCAACAAAATAACTGGCGTAAGCGATCCTACAGCTGCTCAAGACGCAGCCACAAAAGCTTATGTAGACGCAAGCACTGCGGGAGGAGTAATATTCCAAGGCGGATATAATGCTGCAACTAATACACCAGATTTAGACGTAAGCCCGAGTGCTGCAATTAAAAAAGGATGGATGTATACTGTTACAGTAGCGGGAGACTTTTTTACTGAGGCGGTAGAAGTCGGCGATTCATTAATAGCTCAAAGTGATGCTCCCACATCATTGTCAGATTGGACAACTATTCAAAATAATATAGATGTAGCAACAGCAACAGTTAAAGGTATAGCTAATTTCCCAACAGCTGGAGGATTGTCTGTAACAACAGGAGCTGTTTCTATTGCAACGCAAAGTGGATTAACAGCTGCAACTTATGGAGATGCTGATTCAGTAGGTCAATTTACTGTAGATGGAAACGGAATAATTACAGGAGCTGCTAATGTAGATATATCTATAACATCATCAAATGTTAGTAATTTTTGTACAGCAGTTGAAGCGTGTGTTAGCACAGGATTTAATGCGGTAGCAAATATTGGAGACGGTTCTGCTACTAGCTATGTTGTAAATCATGCTTTAGGAACTAGAGATGTAATTGTGCAGATATATGACAATTCATCATATGACACAATATATGCTGATACTGTAAGGACTGACGCTAATAATGTAACTATCACAACAACAACAGCATTAGCTACTAATGCAGCTAGAGTTCTTATTACTGCCCTTTCTTAATAGTATTGGCTAGATTAATTTATTAATTTAACCAAATGGCTATAAGATTACTTAGTAACCAAACTATAGATAGCACTCTTGATTTAACAGGAAGAGTTAAAGTGTCTGGCTCTAGCGCAGACCAATATTTTTATGAAGGAGCAAGAGCAGGAGTTGGTGTAACTTTTAGCTTATATGACAACGCTAATAATATATATTTTAACGGATATTCAGGTATTGTACTAAGGGCTAATCAAATAGGCGGGTCAGGAGGTTCAATAGTTTTGTCTGGAGGTAACGTAGGTGTAGGTATAGTACCAGCAGCAAGCGTAGCTTTAGATGTAAAAGAACCTGACACCTCTGATGATTTAATATTAGGTTTAACTGCCGGTACAGGAGCTAGAGCTCAAATACGTTCTGTAGTACAAAGCGCAGATACTGAATCTGTATTATCTTTTCATACTACATTATCAAGCTCAACACAAGAAAGATTAAGGATATTAGCCACAGGAGCATTATCGTTAGGTAATAGTGGTACTAATTATGGTACAGCTGGGCAAGTATTAACATCAAGTGGAAATTCTGTACCTAATTGGTCAACACCAACTACAGGGACAATTACAGGCAGCGGAACAGCAAATAAGGTTACTAAATTTACTAGTGCTACAGCTATAGGTGACGGGCCCATAACTTTTGCAACTAACGATGCAACTTTTGCAGGTACTGTTAAAACAACAGGTGCATCTATGGGAACAACCCAAGCTGATGGTGATTATATAGCTAAATTGTATACTGCTAGTGCTGATGGATTTTTAGAATTATTTACAGGTGAAGGCACGCCAGTATCAAGAATTAAATTATCTTCTTATGGTGATAGTTACTTTGCAGGTGCTGATACTGGTCGAGTAGGAATCGGAACCGCTACGCCTGATGCTAAACTTGATGTTAAAAGAGGATTACAAAGTGATACAGTTAGTATAGCTAATTCTGCAGCTTATTTAAGCGGGCAAGATGTGGGTATCATTATTGGTCAATCTAATTCAGGCCCTTACGGTACTTGGATTCAATCTATAAGACGTATAGACGGAGTATCTTTTCCTTTATCATTAAATCCATCAGGAAGTAACGTAGGAATTGGAACTACTTCGCCTGATAGAACTTTAGATGTTGAAGGTACGGGTATGGCAATATTTGGTACTGGTGATTATACTGAATTAATGTTGAGAGGGCAAGTGGAAGGAACAGGTACGGTTAGAAATGTAGGCGCTTTTCATTGGTCGATAAGAGGTGATGTTGGTGGTGACAATGATGATTTAAAATTATTAAGATTTGTTACTGGTACTTATAGTGGTATTGTTATGCAAATACAAAATTCAACAGGAAACGTAGGAATTGAGAGCTTAGTAAATGCAAATATTGGAAATTTAAGCATCACCTCTACTAATAACGATGCTTCTGGTTTGTCTTTTAAAGTTAGAAGTTCACCAAGTGACCCTACAAATTCAAGGTCTTGGATGATTCATAACAATTATTCAGCAGCGGGAAATCTTGAATTTTTAAGCAGCACCACTGCGACAGGAAATCCCACAACACCAAGATTAACTATTGATAGTTCTGGAAATGTAGGTATCGGAACCACTTCGCCTTCATATAAATTACACGTTGAAAATACTAACGCAGCTATTGTTTATGTAAAATCTACTGTTAATAATCAAAATGCTTCAATTTGGTTTAATTCTAATGTAGGTGGCACTCAAGCAGATAGATGGGAAATAGGTACTAATATAAGTGCTGGGTCAGATTTGGAGTTTTTTGATAGATTAAATAGCGTATCAAGAATGGTTATTCAAAATGATGGTAATGTAGGAATAGGAACAATTTCGCCTACTGCTAAACTACATTTGGCTGTAAGCTCTGCAAATGATGATACTTTTCATATTTTTAATGGAAGCGTCAGAACTCATTTATTAGCTTCAGAATCTACCAATGGAGTTATTTATATGCGAAGTTCTGCAAATACTAATACTGTTAGAATTAATTCTTCAGGTCTTTCATATTTTAATGGAGGAAATGTAGGAATCGGGACGACTTTGCCTAGTGAAAAACTTGAAGTTAATGATGGTAACATATTTGTTAATGGTGAAAACCACGGTTTAATAGTAGATTCAGTTTCTAAAAGAGTTGGGTTTATGAAATATAGTGGACATGAAGCATATATTTCAAGAGTAGCTGGGCAAGACTTTGGAATAGTTAGAACTGCTGGTTCTAATATTGAAGATGGTTCGGCTCTAACAACAGACTTGTATATTAAAGGTGATGGAAACGTCGGAATTGGAAATACAAACCCATCACAAAAACTTCACGTTACAGGTTCTATATTAGCATCGAGTGATGTTGTAGCTTTTTCAGATATAAAATTAAAAGAAAATATTAAAACTTTGGATGGCTCCAAAGTATACGATATGCACGGTGTTAGCTTTACTAGAAAAGATACTGGTAAAAAAAGCAGTGGTGTTATAGCACAAGAAATACAAAAAATAGCACCAGAATTAATAACTGATAACGATGGCACATTAAGTGTTGCATATGGTAATTTAACTGGATATTTAATCGAAGCAATAAAAGAACTTAAAGCAAAAATAGAAAAACTAGAAAATAAAAATTGTGCTTGTAAAGGATAAACTTCACCCTGATGTACCCGCGTGGGAGGTAGAAATACCACAAGGGATTAATATCGACCCATATAAATTAGATTATAAACTACAAGATGGAAGTTTATTTAAAAAAATTACTACTCGATTTGAGAATCATAATGAGCATTTAAAACAATCAATATTAGATTTACTGGACGTTAATTATATAAAACAAATGGTGCCTGAATATAATACAGTAGATATTCGTATATTTAAAGATCTACCTGGTTTTAAATTAGTACCTCATTGTGATGTTTTAGAACATAAAGCTTTTATAATGTTTAACTTAATAGATAATGTAAACTCAACAACATTTTATGATAAATTTGAAAAATTATTATGTGAAGCTCCTAATAAAAAATACACAGGTATTTTTCATTTGTTACACACAAAACCAAGGATTATGCACGCTATAGAAAATAAAAGTAAAGTAGATAGATATACAACAATAGCATTTATTAAATAATTTGTAATTTTACTATATGGCTGTACCTAGTTCAGGAACTTTATCAATGCAATCATTAGCTCAAGAATGTTTATACGGAACTTATGGTTCTGGAACAATTACCGGGCCTATATCTATGTATAATTTAGTTAATGGAGGAAATACAGGAGGTGGTGCTACATCGGGCAATACTTATCCTACTGTAAATACAGGTTGTCTACCAAATCCAGCAAACAGAGGGTCAAATCAACTAACTGCTGTTACAGACGCTATGGGCGCAGGGAGCACTACTTATTATTACAATTCAAATATTGGAGCGGCTAGTAATTTAAGTGTTGGAGATTATTTGTATACGGATTCAAGTTTGTCTACACCAGCAACTATTATATTTGGGGTACAAACCGGTTCTTCAGCCACCACAACAATATGTTCTGCTGGAACATCTATAAGTGGTTTAAATAGTGAAGGGGGAGCTGGGCAAATACAAACTTTACCATCATGTTCATAAAATATAAATTATGCCTATAGCTTATCCATATAAATTTTCAGACTTTTACGGATACGACCAAGACTGTTCTACGCTTACGGCTTTTCTAAGTGGAGCTGGAACTACGAGTAATGCGTGTAATACGTTAGGTTCTTCTTTTACTTATTATCACGATGGAAGCGGAGTTTTTCCAGTAGTAGGAGATAAGGTATATACCAACTCTAGTGGAACTACTCCAGTATCAGGAGGAAGTGGCACTAATTATGCGGCTTTTTTCAGTGGGCCCCCAGGCCCTCCCGATTCTTCATACAGAATCACAGGTAGCACAGGAACTGTTCAAGCAACAAGTAGTTGCCCTTAACATAACCCTTAATCAAAATGCTTATCTTTGTGTAAATCTTAACTTATGGCTATTAGATTATTAAGCGGTGAAACTATTGACGGAGGCGCAACTTTTGCAGGAATAATAACTGTTAATAGTTCAAGTTCTGGGGATTATGTAAGAATGTATGGTTCAAGTGGAACAGGAAAATGGGATATATATGGTAGTGGAAATAATTTAAGAATAAGTGAAAACACAGCAAGTGGCACAGGTATTTTAACAGTTGATAGAGGAGCAACTTTTGCAGGTGCAGTTGAAGTAAATGGTAATTTAGTTGTAGATGGAGCAGGTATAAGTACAGATTTTCAATTAAGAAGGTCTGCAAGTGCAGCAGCACTTTTAACTATCAATGCACCAGGTGGTTCACCTAATGGTTCAGTGTTTTCAATAAATGGTAATAGTGTGATGACACTTGATGAAAACCAAAACGCAACTTTTGCAGGAAGTATTGGTGTAGGTGGTATTGCAGCTTCTGGTGGTTATATGGTAGATATTGCACCATCAGGTGGAAATATAATAAGAAGCACTAGAGGAACATCAGTATTTGGTTCA
>Ga0181395_1000939_pt1 | contig 12113 bp, 22 predicted proteins | sample 18SPOviralmetaG_FD_130124 | JGI IMG/M metagenome (GOLD analysis project Ga0181395, IMG submission 130124) | Marine viral communities from the oligotrophic San Pedro Time Series (SPOT) site, San Pedro Channel, CA, USA - 18 SPOT_SRF_2010-12-16 | ecosystem: Environmental > Aquatic > Marine > Strait...
CGAACCAAACGATTATAAAACTTGTTACGAGCATCCCCGATAATCTGTGGTTTACCATTCAACATGGCATCTAGGTATTGGTTTCCAGTGACATATATGGGGGTGCTATTACTCATCTCACCCCTAACATTGATCTCACTGAAATACCACTTACCATCTTTTATCAAACCAGTGATGTGACCCATGAAACTGCCACCCAACGATGCAACCCACTCAAGGATTTTGTGTCCTGCTTCCAGAGTCAGATTTCTATTCTCGACAGACAGAATATCATATGATGTGTGATTGACCCACCAACAATCTCTGCCATTCTTCAACTCTGCCTCACCACAAGTACTCTGGACATAACTGATAGAGTACTTACCACCAGACACAATAAAGTCCAGATTGGTTTCTATGTTGGGCCCAATATACTCTTCGATATATTGAGTGTCATCGGTTTCGATCAAATACGCATCATCTTCGGTCAGTATTACTCGTGCCTGTTCGGACTCGACCACCTTTTTTGGTTTGATCACACAAGGCACCGTAACCTCGTCAAGTAGGTCTGGAACATTAACCCCTAGTAGACTGACCTCGGTACGACACCATAATTTTCGGGATTCCAGATGTCCACTGAGTGTATTCAATCCAATATAATCTAAGTCCGTTTTCCAGTACTGAGGTACTTTGAATTTGTAGTTCTCATTGATTATGGTATCGATGCCATTTTCGTCTACAAACTTTCGTAGTAGAGATTCTCTCACACTGGTCTCTTTATCCAGAATAGTGATACCGAGAGACTTATAGTACTCTCTCGGAGATTCATCATCTTCATTGCTAGTGCAAGTCACCCAAACTTGATGACCTTCCTTTGCCAGTTCAACCATATTATGAAAATGACAGAATCCAAAATCATGGACTAGAATTTTCCTTTTCATTACACGATCAATCCACTTGTAACCTTTCGGTACTCCTTCTCAATCTGTGCATTCACTTCGGTAATGAATAACACCTGTGCCATTTGAATATCAACTGTGGTAGGGTTCTCCTTACCAGTCGCACAAATACCGTGGGCAAATCCCATACCTTGTTCGGTCTGGACAATCATTCGTGGGTCTTTCAAAGTGACAACTAGGTCACAGTTAGAATCATACTTACCGACATATTCACCATATGCGGTCATCACTGAAACAACATCATTCTTTTGCATTTTTCGATCCTTATAATAAAAAATAGAGGCAGAGGATTTTCCCCTGCCCCATTATATAGTCACTCGTTATGCAGCGACTGCTAACTCGACTGCTTTCTCAACCGCACGAATCTTACGAGTCTGGTTCGCACCAAACCATGCGGAAGTCAATCGGGAATCAACCTCACGACCCATTTTGTGGTCAGTCAAGTAGGTCACACTGTTCAGTGCTTGCCACCATGAACCTTCACCGTATTGTGCTCCCGGTTGGGTCTCCAAGTAAGAGTATGCTTTTTGACCATTCGAGGACAGATCAGCAAAGGTCTTGACTTGAACATCCTTCTTACCTTGGTAGGTACGAGGGAACACTTCGTTGTAGTACTGAACCAATGAATCCATAGAGAACTTCTTGGTAGAGAGGAACTCTGCCATCTCTTTGTACTTCGCAAACTTCTCTGAGGCAATACCCATTTGCTCTTTTACCATAGCAGGGTTGAACTCATTACGGTGGTTTAGTGTCACCGAGTTTGCTACATTCTGACCCAAAGACATGGACAAGGTGTTGTTGCAGACCACTCGAATCGGAGTGAATCGAACATCGATTGCCTTACCATACTTGTGTGGGTTAGAGAACAGCAAGTAAGAATCAACTTGGTCTCCACCAAGGATGTCAAACGACTCCTTGACCTTCGCAAGTGCCCATACCATCTGACCACCTTTGAGTGATCCTGCTGTGTGCATTTCCATGTCTCCTGCCAGAGTGTACTCTGAGAAGAACTCGAACGCATCACTGTTCTGTACAGGATTCCAGTTGTCACCAACAACATCAAGTACTTTATTGTCGGAAGATCGCACCAGTGCTTTCTTACCTTCAATCTCAACACCCGATGCAGTGGTCATAGTCTCTTTCTCAACAGACCAGTCCAATCCTGCTTTGCTCATAATTTGGATCGGGGAAAGATCGGGTGCGACCTTCGTTCCTAATCCGTGCCAAGGGGTTTCCCCTGCGTATGCCATTTGTGCGACACCGTTTACCATTTCTACTTCATGTGACATAATCGTCTCCTATTTTAACCTTCAACTCTATCGTGAACCGCAACTGCACCGTAGAATGATGCACCTAGTAACTTATCACAAAGTTCTGAAAACCTTGAGTCACTTGTGGTTGCATAGTTACCACCGAACATAGTCCACTTACCTTTCTTCGAGACTGGAATTAGTCTCAAAATCTTTCTCCCACCAATGGGTTCTGCCATCACCAACTCAGCGGCAGGATAATCTTCACAAGGTTCAAAGGGCCCTTCTGCGTTTACCACAGTGAAACCTTTTGCGTAAGAGGACTCTCCTCCTGCTGTGCAATCGACATCATCGAACCAGTCACCTTGTTTTGCTTGTTTATAAATGTTTACATGAATTCCCATAATTTATTTCCTCTGTTTTCTCATTCTCAATACAAGTATTCTATCAAACCCCACAACTATTGTCAAGTCTTTTTTTCAAAATAAGTTAGATAGGGTAGATCGTGTCACCGTAGTGATCGTTGAATAATTCGTCAATGTGTTGTGCAGACAGTGAAGCATCAACGATGAGCATTTCGTAGTCATCTTTGTTGAACCAGTCATCACGGTTGCCGAACTTGTCGGTCTTTGGATTGTAGTAGTACTCGAACACAGGTTCGTTGTTATCTTGTGTCAAGTAGACAATCGGATTGAAATCGGGGTGATTCACAACTTTCATAAAATGTCTCTCTCTTTTCTCATTCTCAATACAAGTATTATATAGGACTCGACAAGTATTGTCAAGTCTTTTTTTGAAAATAAGTTAAATTAATTTAGATACAAGCAGTGTGAGGTGGGATGAACCCATTGAAGTCTGAGGAACAGGAAGTGCTGTAGGCACCCATATTGTGAACATACACCCTATCACCCTCGGCAATGTCACAGGGTAATTGGACTCGACCCATGACATCAACAGAGTCACAAGTGGGCCCTGCCAAGACGAATGTCTCAAGTTGACCCTCTCTTAGAGGTACTTCGATCTGTCCTACAAAGTCCTTCTCGGCATTCAACCTATACTCGGTAAAACCACCAAAGACTCCTGCATCCAGATAGACCCAACGCATATCACCACGAGTCGCAATCCCTCTTACCTTACAGATCAGAGTTCCGACTGATCCGATTATAAACCTTCCCGGTTCGGCAACGATCTGGATAGACTCTGGAATGCTCTCAAGTTCTTGGTTGATGGCATCACCTATTCTCTGGATACTAGGTTCCTTGCCAGTATATTCTATCGGGAATCCACCACCTATGTTGAGCATCTCTGGTTCATCAAGGTTTTTCAATATCTCTTTGGCAGAACGAATACCCTCTACCCAGTTTTGGACATTGAGGCATTGAGAACCCACATGAAAGGTTACTCCGCATATGTCTATCTCGCATTGCTTTGCCATATGGATTATTGACCAAATATCAAAGGCACCGAACTTGTCGGTCAATGGATGTGCCGAACCCTCATTGCTAACCACAATACGCAAGTAGAGTTTCACATCTTGATCTACCTTGGCAATCTTTAATACTTCTTCGGGGGTGTCAACACAGAACCAGACGATACCATGATCTACTGCGTGTTGAATAGAATTGGTGCATTTTATTGGATTGGAGAATAGCACCTTCTCCATGTCAACTCCGAGTTCGACCAGTGCATCTATCTCAGTAACAGATGCTACTTCAAAACAGGCACCCTCGTCATGGAGAACCTGTAGGACTTTTTGCTCTGGATTGGATTTCACTGCATAATGAGGTCTTACCCTCGGCATGGCATTTCGGAATTGCTTGACATTCTCTCGTAAATCCCTCAGAGAGATGTGCAAGAATGGTCTAGATGTTGAAAGTGACATTCTTCTTCAAGTGCCATTTCTCAACGACAGGCAGTCCAAATTCATCTTCATCAACACAGATATAGGCAACAGTCTTTTTCACCAGACCGTAACGATACTGTTGACCCAGACCTCCTACCCAGATTTTGTGGGGAAAGTCCTCACACCAAGTGAAGGGGTCATCATTCTCAGAGTAATGGAAGTAGTTGCCGACTTCTTTTTCGACAAACTCTCCCAATACTGGTTCAACACTAAAAGGGGCAAGTGCCATTATTTCATCTCCATATGATCTTGCAGACCAAGACCAATAAAACCAAAACCGATTGAAGCATAGAACAGACACTCAACAATAGACATGGTGTCCTGTTCCAAACCTCCCGCAGAACCAAATACTAGAAACGCACCAATCAAACCATAAATCAAATTCATTACGCAACCTCTCGCAAAACAGCATGGTCAATCCAACATTCACTGATCAAGTCACGATCCATTCTCCACTTGAACGCATCTTGGATTCGGTCAAAACGAGCAACTTCATTGTCATTGATCATGTTGCGAACGATGTAAACATAAACTTCTTGGTCGTTGATCTCTCTCATATCTCTCTCTCTTTTCTCAGTTTGTATACACATTATAGGGTATACAGCATTTATTGTCAACACTTATTTTGAAAATGAGTAGAATAAAATGGAATAAGAGAAGAGTTTTTTAGAACTTTTTCGTATATAGAACGAAAATATCTCTACTCTTTTTCACCATTATGGGGACAATGTGTATAGATGTCGATCATCTCCTCCTTACCCTTGACCTTGATCTGACCTATTGATCTCGACTCAATGTTGGTAAGTTGTTCCATTGTGAAACTTGAATAGATTGTGGGATAGTCGATATAGTCTCCTCGACTGGCAGTTGCTTCAAGTCTCGCTGCGAGGTTGACAGAGTCTCCAATGACAGAATAGTCAAACCGAGACTCACTACCCATATTACCAACAATGCAGACACCTGTATTAATACCAGTACCGACATTGATGGGGGGTAGACCCTGTTCACTATATTGTCTTCTAAGTTCATTAGTTTTCTCTTCTATCTCTATGGCAGACTTTACTGCCATCTCTGCGTGGTTCTCACATGGGAGTGGTGCATTCCAGAATGCCATTATGCAATCACCCATGTACTTGTCGATTGTGCCACCGTTATTTAGTATAATATTAGTCATTTCGTTGAGATAGTTATTAATAAGTGTGACCAAACCTTCGGCATCGTTCTTGTTCTTGTAGTGTTCGGATATGGGAGTAAATCCACATATGTCCATAAACAAGAAGGTCATCTCTTTTCTTTCACCACCTAGTTTCATCAAAGATGGATCATTGGCAAGCATATCTACCATGTCGGGTGAAAGGTATGTACCAAACTGTCCCTTGATCATCTGCTTTGCTTTGAACTGAGTATAGAACTGAACAAAGGAACCGTGTGCAAATACTAGGATCAGTGCCAGTATAGGGAATACAGGATCAACCATATAGAAGTAAGTTGAAAATACATCGGTTGAAAAGAAGTAAACACCTGATACGAACACACCAAATGTTATCCCTGAGATGCGTATATTCGCCCACCCTAACAACAGTAAGAGTATAACAGACAGAACAAGAGTTGTCAAGACCTCATACAAAATAAATTCTGATGGTCTTTTGAGTACCACTCCATCGATCATTGTCTTGATTAGGTTTGCCTGTACATCATGTGGATACATTGCACCCATCGGTGTGCTTACAATGTTAGAACCTTCAAAGGTAGCACCTACGATGATTATCGAACCTTGGGGTATCTGGTCTAGGTTGGTAAACGAGTATCTCTTGAACTCATTCCAGAATGCGATTGGGACTGTGCCGTTGGTGTCTGTGATGACTGGTTTGAACTTGGGTATACGAACAAACTCAATACCATACTCGTCTGTAGAAATCTGGTACGATGAATCCCCGGATGCAACCCGGAGAATATCCAAGGCAAATGCAGGATAGAGTCTACCATCAAAGTTCTCTAGTAGTGGTTGTCTCCGTGTGATGCCATCGACATCCTGTGCCGATGATATTGTTCCGTAACCAAAGGATGACTTGTGTATGATGGGTTGGGCAAAAAGCATACCCTCCAGTTCTGGTCGGAAGTCCTCGGCATCTCTGTCACCGAATGTTGCAGTACCGATGCGAGGTGGTCTGTAGTCTGTGTTGGTTCGATTGGATGGAGCAATGGCAACGACTGCTTGTTTCCATGATAGGATGTCTGCAAAGTGTTCGTCACCTCCGAATCTGTCTGGTTCTGAAAACAAGATATTCAGACCAATCAGACTATTCTCAATCTTGTCGATCTCGTCTGCCATGATCCTACGAGGGATGGGGTATTGTCCAAACTTGTCTAGTGTCTCCTCATCTATGTCCACCAGTACGATCTGTTCGGACACAGATTTATCTTGACCTCTCTGTAGAGAATCAAAGAATGAGAGTCTGGCACTCTCTAGAAGGAATGGATCAAGTAACCTAATAGAAATCAGAACTGCCAGTGTAATGAGACAATGCCATGTTTTCATTATACTATTTAGTCTATTGGACTATTCTAATCTCGGTTCCGATACCATTTATTTTGATCGGGTCTAGTTCCTTTCCATCCTGTTCTAGATTGATGGTGGTGGATGCACTCTTGTCAACCGATATACGAGCAATGTCATTGACCTCACGATTGAGAGAAATCTTGTCTCCTTCCACAATGGTTGCAACCTGAGTAACTGTGTCGAATCCCTCTTCTGTTCCTTGGATGTCCACCTCACCTGTACTCTGCTTCACCTGTAGCATTTCTTCACCCAGAGAGTCAAAGGAATCCAGTAAGTCCTCCAGTAGATCGACATCCAGAAAGTTGATGTCCAGTTCGTTGTACTCCAGAAGGTCTCGTTCCAGTTCTTCATCTGCGAGTAAGTCCTCATCCAGAAAGTCTATGTCAAGGGGATTGATATTCTTATCGGGGTCAATACTGACCATGAACTCTTCTTGAGTTTCTTTCTTCTTGGGGGGATTGATGATCATAATGTTGTTGAGCATATCCAGACTCAAGTCTAGGATTGCAGGAGCACTTGGTGGATTTTCCATAACACTTGTCCGAGTTGCCTCGAATGGTTTGTTGAGCACCACCTCACCTGTCATTGTTGAAACAACAATCTCACCCGATGATACACCATCAACATCCGGTAAGAGTACCACGAGGGTCTGTCCGAACTCATCAACCGTGACCGTAAAATCTGTCCCTCGAATACCGATAGATGCGGTAGGGGTTTTCAGTCGGATGTTCTCACGATCAACCTTGCCTAATTGTCCAGATATGAACCTCGCAGTACCCTGTGCGAAAGTCATTGCCAAATCCGATTTGCTCGGATCATCATCGAATACTACATTATCAATTACTATTCTGGTATGTTCTGTCATTCGCAACTTGGAACCGTCTACGAATCCCACCTGAACACGACCCTCACCAGTTCTAAGGTCGTCTTTAGATATTACTCCCTGTCCTTGTTGCGGTTCTATTTCTTCTGTTGACCGTACAATCTGTCTCCACCCGACCGCACGGTCTACTTCACCTACATCTTGATTACTACTCGCAACCTGTGGAAGAACCAGAGTCAGACTGAGTAATACAAATTGTAGCATCGGTTGTACTTGTTCCCGAACCATCATATTCTATCTCCAATGAATCTGTTTGTAAAGTAGATTCCTGATTTATTTCAATATCCCAGTAACTTCCAAGTCCAGTCAGCACAAACTCATGTCCATCATATCCACTACCGTTATATAGTAGGTTGTTATTGTCTCCTGCCATATCCATATTGAATGTTAAAGAGGAAGCATCAATGTTTATGTCTGCTGTATTGAAGTCACCATCGACTATCATATCAAAGTCAAGATCGTTAGCAGTATCCAGTGAACCGACATCCAAATCTAGTTCATTGCTACTACCAGTGAGATCAATCACAAAATCACCATCGGTTGCACCATATGCATTTTCCTTATCTACATCAAGGAACAAATCATTACTTGAACCACTGACATCAATATCCACGGTAGAAGTACCAATAATTTTACCAATCAGATTATTAGACCCTCCACTAAAGTTGACATTGAAATCCATGCTGTCACCATCCAGTAAAAACTTGGTGTCATCGGAAGCAGAACCTCCCACCTTGTTTCCTGAACCGTCTTGTACGATTTCGATAATTGCCTCATCACCGACTTGGTCGATGTAGATTTCATTATCGGCATATGCACTACCTATCAAGAACATCATAACAAAAGTTAGTTTTTGTTTTGCGTTCATTTTATTTTTCTTCTCCATTTATTTTCCAGTACCCTCGTTGAGTTCCTCTCAAGATGAGTTCTAGAACACCTGCTTCAATCGCACGTTGGGTCGCAATCGAAACAGATTCGTTTTGGGTAACACCTGATTCAATCTCAATCAGTTCGGTACCCTGCTCTATAAATCTAAACACATCCCCACCGAATCCTGTGGAGAGTATGGTCTTGGAGGAAATTACATCCAACAATACCTCACCTGTAGCAACTGACACCAATCGAATATTGATCGTCACGGTGTCTATACTAAATTCACGAGAAGAACCAATGCCCAAGTATCTGGCACCCGCCCCACCCGTGTCAACGGAAGTATCGTATCCTACTATACCTCCTGCAATTATCATGCCAGCGAAAGTCAACGCTGGGAGTTGTTTTCCTTCCTCTCCCTCGTAAGATTGACGAGTTTGACGAATTAACTGTCGTTCTCTCGTCAGATGGTCGAGAATTTGACGGTCTACAACTTTAAAAAATTTTCCATTTCCTGCACGAGTCAGTGCACGAATCAAGTACACATCTGGTGCCTGAGTCACTGCCGAACTGAATGAAGTACCTCCATTACTGTTCTGTCTCTTCTGTCCTGTCTGGTCATCAAACTTATAAACCGCAACGGTGGGTCTCCTTGTAGGTTCTCCAACATTGATCAGTTCCTCCTGTAATAGAGTATACTGAATCTTGGGTTCTTGCCTAGTGGGTATTTCAAATTGACCTTCACCAATTGAAGCACAACTAGATACCAAAATCACCAAGGGGAATAGTAATAGTCGTAACACTGCCATCCTCGTCTGTAACTGTTAATATCACACTGTCACCATCCGTGACATACGATATACCTGTTCCTTCTATGTTGAACTCACCACTCGTAGAAGGATTCTCCCCAAACATACTATCGACAATTTGACGAGAAAGTGTAGAATAAATTCTACTTTCTACATTACGAATAAATTTTGCCAGAGTGGTATTCTCAGCATCCCTTTCAAGTTGCTCTTGTAAATCTTCTAATTCTTGCTTGATTGCTTCCTTTCGAGAAGTCTCTTGATTCTCTATGGTAAGATAGTGACTCGACTGATTGATGCCACTGAATGAAGGGGATTTGAATTTATGCTCAATGGTACTTGCACTCACACTACTTGATAAAACTACAAGTCCGATCCATACTCCTTTAATTTTCTTCTTTATCATTTTGTTTTCTCCGCATCTCAATTGCCGTGTCTAATTTCTGTTGCAATCGGATAATGTCATTATCAAGCATCCTAATGCGATCAATTAACGCAATTAGGGTCACATTTGCTTCTTCTAGGTTCTTTTCTACCTCTTCCGTTATGGTTTTCCATACAAAATAGATCATGTACAGCATCCCAACTGCCGCTACAATCGGAAAACCGAAATCCTTTACTGCATCAACAACTTCCATAATCCCACATCTTTATACTGCCGAGATCGCATTAATTAAAAAAGTAACAAGGAAATAACTACCTGTTCCCAATATGGCAACCCCAGTCCAACCAAGGACATTCCACATGAATGCCTTTTGTCTCCTTGCCTGTGCATACACAGTCTTCTCTCTTTTGTCTCTGATGTTTCTGCGTAACTCAGTCAATTCTCGGTACGCCTCTGGGCCGTACATATAGAGTAAGAGTTCTCGTAACTGCATCTCTTGCTCTTTAATTTTTTTCTCTTGAATGAAGGCATTCATTGCCTCCTCTTCAACCGATACACTGTTCACAAGTTTCTTGAATAGTGGTGGATTATCTGCCTGTCTCTTTGCTTCATTGAAGTCAGCAACAGCACCATACCACTTTCCAATTTGTCCGAAAGTACTCTCTATGTTCTGTCCTGCTTCAACCATTTTCTTTATGCCATTAAACGCAGTTGTTGCGGTTGCTACTGCTGTTATGGGGTCAATCATTGTCAGTCTCTCCTCGCATCTTCTTTACCATCTGCCCTACTAATTCTGTTCAAGTCTGGTCTTATTCCCAGAACAACACACATAGTAGTATCCATACGAACCATATCATGGTTCATAGTTTTTACACGATTATCGAGACTTCCCACTATACCTCGTAACGACTTCACTTGCCCGATTACGCCATCCATGATATATTTGAGTGTCAGAAACATAAAGAAACCACCTATTAAGGCGGATGCGATAGGAAACCCCAATTCTTTTATTAGGGTGAATATATCCATACGCTGTTATTTATACAAAAATGGTTTTAAAAAGGACTTTTTTTTCGATGAAAAGTGGCAATCAAAGTGGCAAGAGTTTGCCATGTTCCACATAAGAAAAATCCCCGACAGTGCGAGGATTCTTTTTGCGATTGTATTTTGTTTTGTCTGGCACGACTTTTGGTTTGAAGGGACTATCCTTATCAAACAGAACTCGTGCGTGACGAGACTTTATATGTTTGTGTTGCTTCTTCATACCAGTATTATATCCATTAGAAAGGTTGTGATAACTAGAATATACAATCCATAGATTGCACCCATAAGTCTACCAAATTGATCTGCGTTCATAACGATTACCTCGTAATATTTATCTGTTTCGGGATTTAGACAAAAATATTTCTGCTTCTTTCTGCCTCTTTCTTTCGCATCTGCGTATTGCTTTTTGCTTTGCCTTCCTTTGCTTTTCCCTCCTAGTCTCGAAGTATTCCTTTTGCTTCAAATCAAGTAAGATACCAGACTTCTTTACTTTTCTCTTCCATATTCTCATGGCAGTCTCAAAGTCATCATATCTAACGGTGACTGATCTGCCACCGTCTTTTTTCCACTCTTTTTGTTTAGGTTGTTGTGGTCTCCTATTCCATTTTTTTCTCATTATTTCCTTTTGTTAAAATGACATCATGTCACGTTGAATTTCCTCCCAATGCTCTAGGGCAGTTGTCATTGCCATAGGGATTAGGGACTTATCACGGAAGAATGCTCTTTCCACTTCCGCAATCACTACATCACGAGATTCGTTGTAATTGCTCTCAGCAATCTCTTGACACTCGTAAACAAATTGACCCATTCTACTCATAATTACTCCACTGGTTTAATTTGGTCGTTAATAATAATATGCACTAGATGTTCTGATTCAATATCGAAACCTCCAATGTGCCATCCGTAAAGATCGTAAGGAATGTTTCCAGTGCACCAGTTGTAAATGGTTGCCACTTTGGTCACAGTATCTTCTGGATCATCCGAGTATGGGTCTTGGTAAGTTACCTTGATTGCCCACTCACAATTCACTTTCTCATGCCTATCGGGATCGACATAGGTAGGTTTACCCAGAACAGATACCAACTTATCATAAGTTGTGTTTACAATTCCTTGTCGGTGACTCATGTTTACATCAACATGACTTCCCACTTCATACTCAACAATCTTCATAATTTACTCCTTTATCTCGATTATGTTATTATTATAACAAGACCACCAAGAAAAGTCAAGCGATTTTTTCAAATTATTTTTAGGTATTATCACCATCACGATATTTAATATCGGACTTATCAAAGGGTTTACGGAACTGTTTACGCAACCATCCACCCTCTTCCCAGAGAAGGGGTAATCCTTTACCCTCTCTCTTTTCTCGTTCCATGTGAAACTGAACATACATACACAGTATCGAAACTGTCATTATGATCAGACCTACGATTATATCAATCATAACTATCTACCATTTATATCATGTACA
>Ga0181395_1000942_pt1 | contig 12101 bp, 8 predicted proteins | sample 18SPOviralmetaG_FD_130124 | JGI IMG/M metagenome (GOLD analysis project Ga0181395, IMG submission 130124) | Marine viral communities from the oligotrophic San Pedro Time Series (SPOT) site, San Pedro Channel, CA, USA - 18 SPOT_SRF_2010-12-16 | ecosystem: Environmental > Aquatic > Marine > Strait...
ACAGAAAGCTTTATGAAGAATGAAGTTAGATCTCAGCGTCTTATTAGTTTCTTACAGATTGCAAGCAGTCCTGTACTAGCACCATTTGCTAAGTTCCCATATATTATGCGTGAGATAGCAGCAACTATGGATCTGGATGTAGATAAAGTAACAAACAATCCTGAAGAAGCATTTAGACAGGCGTTGCTATTACAACAGATGCAACAACAAATCGTAGAAGAGAATCCACAACCTCCACAAGGCATTGATCCAACTGGAACAGGTGGTGGTAATATAGGAACTGGTCAAGCACCTGCACCAGGAGAACAAGGATTTGCTACAGGTGGTGGACCCAATGAAGGAACACAACAGCAACAACAACAGGCACAAGCACCTCAAGGTGGTGGACAACAAATACCACCAGAGTTAATGGCTATGCTACAACAAGGAGGTGGTGGTAATGCTTGACGTTAAAACTGCTAGAGACATTTTACCGTTAGTAAATACACCAGACTTTGAAGAACTGTTTAATCTATATTTAGATTCTAAGCGACATGATGCGCTACGTGTATTAGAACAAAGTGATGATGAAATAGAAATATACAGAGCGCAAGGTGCAATCGCCATACTCAAAAAATTAAGAAGTATGCGTGTAGATGTACAGACAGTATTAAAAGGAACTTAACATGGCAATTCCCCCAGTACCTAAAGCTAATCCAAATACAGAAAAACGCAACATTTTAATAGAAAATTTATTAGATTTAATAATTGTTGCAGAGGGAACAAATGTAGATAAAACAGTATCTAAAAATAGAAACCCATATGATACTATTATAGGTTATGATAAAATTACTTTTGATAAACCTTTAACTGAAATGACATTAAAAGAAATACGAGAAAATGGTAGAAGTATAGTTAATGCTACTAGAGGAGTAAGAGGAAAAAAAGGTTCTTCAGCAGTGGGTGCATTTCAAATGTTATCTAATGAATTTGAAAAAGGTAAAGTTAAACCTTATTCTTCAGTTGTTGGTGAGTATCAAAAGAAATTAAATTTGCCTGATGACACTCTTTTTACAAAAGAAGTTCAAAGAAGTTTAGCCAAAGCTAAAATTATAGAAATGACAAAAAATAATAATTTATTAGATACTTTTGTTTCTAAACCAAATGAAAAAAATTTAAAAAATCTAATAAATAGATTAGGCAAATCTGATGGATGGGAAGGTTTACCTACTTCTTCAAATCCAAATAAACCTAGAATAAATTTTAATGAGGCAATATCATCTATTGGAACTGATGAAAGTGCATTTCAATCTAATATAATAGATATTAATGTTATTGATTCAGAATTAGATATTAACGATCAAACTAAAAATATGCTTCAACGTGAAAAAGCATATGATTCTAAGAATGATAAAATAGATGAGCAAGAAATAAACGCTGGAGATAATTCATTAGAAAGTCAGCGTGAAAGACAAAGAGCAATAACCAAACAAAAATCAGGTATAAATTTTAGTGATTTAAATCCTGTTAGTACAGCAGAAGGAGCAGACCTAGAAAGAATAAATAGAACTGTTACAGAAGAAATAAATAAGGTTAATCCGATTGATGCTGATAGTACAAGAGATAGAATGGAAGTAATTACTCCACCAACAAATGCAGCTTCTGATGCTTTTCAAACAGATCAAATGATGGAAGATTATAATACAGTAAATAAAGATGAAGAACTTTTTAGAGGGTCTATGAATGAAGATACAGAAGTAGAACCACTTGGAGATATGTCATATCCTGAAGGATATACTGGATACGATAGCGAAAATAATGCAGCAGATGAGCAAGAATTTGATGAGTATACCGTAGTAGATAGAGAAGGTTTAGACTACGATGATACTGCTGAAGTTGTAGGCGATACCAGTTTCTTTGAAAGTTTATTTACTGATGCTGATGTTGATACAGATTATAATTTTGAAGTAGATGATTTAAATTTAGAGGAAGGTGGATCAGTGGAAAAGAAAGCAAACTTTGATGGTAAAGAAGAAGAGGTAGAAGAAGTAGAGGAAGAAGTAAAAGCAGATCCACCACCAGGAGCTAAACCATCAGAAGTTGCTGATGATATACCTGCGATGTTATCTGAAGGTGAATACGTATTACCTGCTAATGTTGTAAGGTATCTAGGACTAGAGCGTATTATAGATATGCATCGACAGGTTTTATGTGAGATACAACAGATGGAAGACTTAGGTATGATCCAGAATGTTGATGAGAATGGCAAGCCTGAAGAAGATGATAAAGAAATGCAGTTTGCAGAAGATGTTCCATCAGCAGGTGCTATTGAGATAATTGTTGCATCTCCAAAACCTAAAGGTATAATGTCCTTTGATTCAGGAGGGGCTTTTGAATTTGATTCTGGTGGAGCCGAAGGTGGAATGGCTGACTATGATTCAGGGTTTGATACTGGATTTAGTTCAGGAGGATCAGATGGCCCAGATCCAACAGATTCTTTTGATTTTGGCGATGATTTTGCAGGCGATGATTTAGGCACAAGAGTATATCCTGATTCTACAATTCGAGATTATATAACTGATCCAAAAGAAGAATTTGGTGATGATCCAGAAGGTTTAAATCTTGAAAAAAATTCTCCATTATTAACAGAAGATTTTGAAAAAGCGGCAGAAGACTCTGATAAAGTAAGATCTTTTAAAGAAGACATGGAAAAAATAAAAGAAGATTCTCCCATAGGTGGTAGACTTATTGAAGGTGTTATGCAAATGATTGGTTTAGGTAGAGTTGCTACAGCAATGGAAGAGTTTAATAACTTTATGGGTGAAAAACGATTAGAAGCTAGAAACGCAGCCGCTGATAAAGCAAGGGCAGAGGGAAAAAACGAACAGGAAATACAGGAAGCAATGAACGCAGCATGGGCTTCACCAGGATTTAGTGCAGCTGAAGACGCGGCTTTTGAAGGTCAATTTAATGAAGTAAGTGGTTATGGTGATACTGGCTCTAAACTATTTGAAAAACCTTTAAACTATTTTAAAAGTTTAATTGACGATAAGAAAAGAGATAAAGATGGGTATACTATAATGGATACAGGCCCAATGGCTTCTTATGAAGGCAATAAAGTTAAATATAATGTTGAAGATCCATTAAACAAATATAGAGGTATACGTATTCCTGGTACTGAAGGTATGACCACTATTGCAAATGAAGGTTTTGCTAGTGGTGGTTTAATGCAAAAAAAAAAGTTTAATCAAGGAGGAGCATATATAGAAGGTGTAGGTTATAGAGACATTACACAACCTATGTCGTTAGACAGTGCTTTTGATACAGAAGTTAAAACCTATGAAGACGTTATTGCAGAGATGCAAGGATTTACAGGTAGAGACAAAGCTCCAGAGCAAGAAAATCTAGATAGAAAACAAGGAAAACTAAGAAGACAAAGATCAAGAGAACTACCATATTTAAAAGCAGGTAATCCAAATCCTAAAATATCTAGAAGAGATCCGTATTTAGATTTACAATTAAGAAATGCAGGAGTTGATGTAGAAGAATTTGGTGACGTTATAGAAGCTTACAGAGAAGGAAAAACACAAATACTTCCTAGAAGCGGCCCAACAGGTAATAGACAATTAATAAAAACATTAGATAATTATACTGAATCTAAACGTATGCAGTATGATGGTTTTACTCAAAAAGATTTAAATAATCTACCAGAAGGTGCAACTAACAGAGAAGTACTTAAAAAAATATTTAATACAGAATTACAATTTAGAGATGGTAAATTTGGTTATCCTGGTCAAGATGATCAAGATTTTGCTAATGTAGGTGAAGAAGTTGGACAACCTGCACCTATTGGAGGTACTGGCGCTCCTTTTAGACCAATGCAAGGTGCAAGATTTAAAGAAATGTATCTTGAAGAATTTAAACCAAACAACAGTAAAGCTATAGAATTAAAACTTGACGAAAAAGCAGACATAGAACAAATTAATAGAGCAACCTCCTTTTTAAATACACAAGGAGATGAAAAATATATAGATCCAAATAATCCTAATTACATTGATAATATATTTAGAGAGTTCAATGGATTTAGAGGCACAGGTTTATGGGAACTTGATAGTAAAAGAGATCCCCTAAAAACTACATCCTCCGCTTTAATGGGCAACCAATATGTAGAGGGCGTTGGATATAGATAACAAGGCTACCTACTACCCTTTTCATGGTGAAAAGCAACTAGTAGCCCCTAAAGAAAGAAAATAAAATGGAATCAGTACAACAAGAAATAAAAACCTCACCTATGAATACACGTTATAAAAGAGAATCTATAGAAGAAGTAGATAAAGAAATAGAAGAACTAGAGGCTCAACGAAATCAACAGGAACAAGCAGAGCCAGAAGAGGATAATTTAGATCCCGAAGAAAAAACTTTTAAAAAGAGATATGGAGATCTCAGGAGACACTCCCAACAGTTACAAGAGCAACATACTAATGAATTACGTAAGCTTCAAGAACAGGTTACAAGTTTAACACGTAAGCAGGTAAAATTACCTAAAACAGATGAAGAACTAGAACAATGGTCGCAACAATATCCTGATGTTGCTAAGATAGTAGAAACTATCGCAACAAAGAAAGCTGTAGAAGCTCGTAAAGACGTAGAAGAAAAACTTAAATACGTTGATGAGTTAAAGACTAAAGTACAGCTAGAAAAAGCAGAAAGTGAGTTAGAGAAGCTACACCCTGATTTTGCAGAGATAAGAGCAGATCAAGAGTTTCATGATTGGGTTGCAGAACAACCTAAATGGATACAATCCGCTTTGTATGAAAATGACAATGATCCTAGAGCAGCAGGAAAAGCAATTGATTTATACAAACTAGAAACTAAAAAAACTAGTAAACCTAGATCAAATAAAGATGCTGCAAAGGCAGTTTCTAGAACTTCTAGATCCAGTGAACCTGCAAATCAGGACAGAAATGTATGGTCAGAGTCTAGAGTAAAAAATCTTAGTGGTCAGGATTGGGATAAATATGAAGAAGCTATCTCAGAATCTGTGAGAAATGGTACATTTGTGTATGATTTAACTGCTGGTGCTAGATAAAGTTCTTGACAAATTAATTCAAATGTGATATACTATATACAATTATAAAACTAGCTGATGATAAACATTGGCTAGTTCCTTTTAGGAGCCTCTTTTATAGACCACCTCCTGTTCATGCTAACTCTAGAAGTATCAACTACCTACAATCGTTAGGCCAGGTTTATCCTACACCCTAAAGATGTAGCCTTGTAACTGTCAAAGTTGGCTCGTTTCGATATAGCCGAAAGGAGATAACCAATGGCTTTTAAGACTGCAGCTGGTTATGGAAATCTACCTAATGGTAACTTCTCTCCTGTAATTTACAGTAAGAAGGTACAATCAGCTTTCCGTAAAACTAGTATTTGTGAAGATATAACCAACAGTGATTACTTTGGTGAGATATCTAATTTTGGTGATACAGTGCGTATCATTAAAGAACCTGAAATAACGGTTCAAGAATATGCAAGGGGTACGCAAGTAACTCCACAAGACCTACAAGATGAAGATTTCTCTCTTGTTGTTGATAAAGCTAACTACTTTGCTTTTAAAATTGATGACATTGAAGAAGCCCACTCTCATGTAAATTTTGAGTCAATGGCTAGTGATCGTGCTGGCTATCGTCTAAAAGATCAGTTTGACCAAGAAGTATTAGGTTACTTATCTGGTTTCAAACAGTCTGCAATTAGTGGTAACGCTAATGCTGCAAACGATGTTAAGTCTGGAACAGATCCAATTTCTACTGCTGGAACAGACGGACTACTAGCATCAATGGAACTTACGCATGGTGACTTTGCATCAAGTGGTACTGCTGGTAACTCAGTAGCTATTTCTGCTGCTAACGCATCTGCTACAACAACTCCACTATCCATTCTTAACAGAATGGCTCGACTTCTCGATCAGCAAAATGTTGATAGTGATGGTCGTTGGGTTGTCGTTGATCCAGTATTTGCAGAACAACTTAATGACGAAAACTCTAAGCTATTGAATAATGACTTTTCTTCTGGTAGCACAGACATTCTAAGGAATGGACGTATTATCTCTGGAATGGTTCGTGGCTTTAGAGTATATATGTCTAACAATCTCCCAACAATAGGAACAGGCCCAAGTGCAATTGCTACTGGTGGTTCTGCTTCTAACTTTGGTGTTATTGTTGCAGGTCATGATTCTGCTGTTGCTACAGCTTCTCAAGTAGAGAAGGTAGAAACTTACCGTGATAATGATAGCTTTGCTGACATTGTTCGTGGTATGCATTTGTATGGTCGCAAGATCCTTCGTCCTGAAGCTCTTGTTCGTGCAAAATACAACTTGTATTCGTAAGGGAGAATAAATCATGGCTACTTTTGATATGACAACCTCCGCTACGGCAGGTGTAAGCACTTCTTCTATTGCTGCTCACAATTCTTCTGAGAAGATTGCATACAGCATGGAAGCAACTTTAGACATTGCTGAATTTATTGCTGCTGGTGGCACAGTTGGAGCCGCAGACATATTTCAGTTGTTAGAAGTACCAGCAAACAGCGTTATACTTTCTGCTGGTTGTGAAATTCTAACAGTCTTTACTGGAACTTCAGTAACTGTAGATGTAGGAATAAACGGAGGTGATACTATCACTGACGGCGGTCCTACTAATGCACTTGCTTATCCAGCAAAAGGTACTAATGGTGCTGTATTAGGAACCTTTTCAGCGTTAGTTACTGCTGCTGATACAATCGATGTTAAAGTAATTGCAGGATCTAGTGACTGCACTGCTGGTAAAATTCGTGTGTATGCAGTTGTCGTTGACATTGCTGATAAAAGTGCAAGCGCAGCATCTGCTGCAAGAGATGCACTAGCATAATTGATTTTGGGGTAGTTTATTAATTTAGGCTACCCCTCTATCTTATTTTAGGATATAATATGGCAACCAATTTTCTTACTCTTGTTAATGATACATTAAGACGTTTGAATGAAGTTGAACTATCGTCAACAGATTTTCTAAATGCTACAGGGTTTAGAGCGCAAGCTAAAGACGCTGTTAATGCTTCATTACAAGAAATATCACAAAAAGAATTTGAGTTCCCATTTAATTTTAATTTAGGTTCTTTAACATTAGCCGCAGGTACACAAGAATATTCATTAGCGACTAATTTTAAAGTGGCTGATTGGGATTCGTTTAGGATAAATTCTGATACAGGTAATAATATATCTGCTAGAAAGCTACGATTAATAAACTATGATACCTTTTTAAAAAGGTTTTTTGAAAGAGACAATGAAGCTAACTCAGGGGATTATGATCAGCCTGTATATGTTTATAGGACATTAGATAATAAAGCAGGTTTTACTCCAATACCAGATAAAACATATAGTTTGTCTTATAATTACTTTTCGTATTCATCTGATTTGGTTAATTTTACAGATCTTATGTCTGTACCTGATGCATTTAAACACGTAGTTATTGATGGTGCTTTGTATCATTGTTATATGTTTAGAGATAATGCTCAACAATCTGCTATAGCTAAACAAAAGTTTGATGAAGGTATTGAGCGTATGCGTACTCTACTTATAAATAGATTTATAGATGTTAGAGATACTCGCGTAAGTCGATTAATAAATGTACCACATGGTAATGCGTAATGGCAGACGCTTTAAGGGATGTAACAGTCTTATCTAGAGGTGGGCTGTTTACAAATGAAGATGCTTTATCCCTAGCAGGAACAAATCCAGGTTCTGCAATACGTATGCTAAACATGGAAATTTCTCAATTTGGAGGATATAGAAGAGTTAGTGGTTATGTACCATTTGATTCAAATCATCCAAGTATAGCAGGGAAAGGCCCAGTACTAGGTATATTTATATTAAAAGATATATTATATGCTGCTAGAAGAAATTCTGCTGATACAACACCAACATTAGGCACTAATCCCTTGACAGTTACAGCAGGAAGTGCTACAATAACAGTTGCACATAGTAATCACGGATTAGCAGTAGGTAACTTTGTTACATTTACAGGTGCTTCAGCAGTAGGTGGTATAACACCTAACAACGTAGAGATGGAAGTTTCTGGTGTACCAAATGCTAATACTTATGAAGTAGGGTTTACTTCTACAGCATCTTCAAGTGCTACAGGTGGTGGTGGTTCAGTTACAGGTGCTTATAGTATTAATTATACTATATATAAGTATCAAACTAGTGGATGGGCAGCTTTATCAGTAGTAGATTCAAGTGGATCTGCAACCACATTAAATAACGCTCTAGTTAAAAAGTTAAGAACGAGTATACATACATTTGGTGGTGTACATGAAGTTGTAATTGTAGACGGTAAAAATCTTCCTGCTATATACGCTGGAACAGGAAATATAACTCAGTTACCTAATTCTTCTAGTACAGCTACCGCAAGCATAACAACAGATTTTAGAAATCGCCAATTTTATGCAGGTTTTTCTGCTAATCCAGATAGAATGATTTTTAGTGACGCGAGTGATGCTAAAACATTTACAAATTTAAATGCAGCTACATTTTCTGTAGGTTTTGATATAACAGGAATGGCTAAGTTTAGAGATGGATTATATGTTTTTGGTAAGGATAAAATAAAAAAAGTTGTTTCAGATGCTACTACTACATTTGCTCAACAAGAAGTAACTAGCAATATTGGTTGCATTGCTACAGATAGTATAATAGAAATAGGTGGTGACGTATTATTTCTAGCATCTGATGGTATTCGCCCTATTCAAGGTACTGCTAGAATTGGTGACATTGAACTCGAAACTGTATCTAAACCTGTACAACAGTTGCTGCAATCACTGCCTGATACACATGACCTAACGAATATGTCTTCTGTGGTCATTAGAAATAAATCTCAGTTTCGTTACTTCTTTCCTAAGACTACTACAGCAGCCTCAGATACACCAGGAATTATCGGAGGATTAAGGTTTGCTGATAGAAGAGTAGGGTGGGAATTTGGAGAGATACTAGGAATACGTTCTTTTGTAGCTACGAGTGGTCTAATAAATAACATAGAGACTATTGTACATGGGGATCTAAATGGGGAGATATTTAAGCAGGAAGTTGGAAATACTTTTAATGGTGGGATGGTTACAGCAGTTTATGCAACTCCCTTTTTATATTTCGACTCTACCGAAAAACGCAAAGTATATCAGCATATATCCTTATTTACTAGACCAGAAGGATCATCAAGTATCAATTTAGGTATAGCTTATAATTGGGATGATCCTAATACACCAGACCCTAGTACGTATTCTTTAACTACAGCAGGTGCTTTATCAAGATATACAACAACTAATAGTACTTATAATTCTACATTTACATTTGATGGTTCGTCTAGTCCTGTACTAGAAACCAATGTTCAAGGATCAGGGAGATCAATATCGTTAATTATAACATCTACAGGAACCCAAGCTCCCTACAGTATCAGTGGGTTCTCGATTACTTATCAAGATGCAGGATATAGATAATGGCAGGATATACCAGACAATCTTCAGCCCAAATAATTAGTGGAGAAGTTATATCAGCTTCCCCTATTAATGCAGAATATAATCAAATATTAAACGCATTTGATGAATCTACTGGGCATAAACATGATGGAACAACAGCAGAAGGCCCACCCATAGATCGTGTAGCTGATGCTGACCAAAAAAATAAAGTACTTATAGATACTAATAATAATGAGATAGAATTTTATGTAGAGCAGAGTGGTGCTACTGAACAACAATTATCTATAAAGCATGAAATAATAGAACCTACTACTGATAATAATATTGATTTAGGTAGTGGTACTAAAGCATTTCGTAACATACACTCAAAAGGTACAACCAATTTAGTTAACTTAGATGTTACAGGTACTTTAAATCTTGCTGGTATAAACTCATCTTCAGGTACACTTAATTTAGGTAATAACGTAGATATTAATGGTGGTAACATAGATGGTACAGTTATAGGTAATGCATCTGCAAGTGCAGTAACAGGTACTGTAGTAACAGCAACTACTAACTTTGCTGGTAATATAACTGGTAACGTAACTGGTAATGTAACAGGAAACGTAGGTGGTAACTTAACTGGTGATGTAACAGGTAATGTTACTGCAAATAGTGGAAGTAGTACATTTGCTGCTGTTACTATTAATGGTGAGTTAAATATGAATGCTGGTTCATCAGCAACTATTACTGGACTTAGCGCACCTACAAATACTACTGATGCTGCAACAAAAGCGTATGTTGATACCTCTATTGCTAATCTGGTTGATTCAGCACCAGGAGATTTAGATACATTAAATGAATTAGCAGAAGCGTTAAATGATGACGATGATTTTTCAACTACCGTAACAAATCTTATAGCAACTAAACTACCATTAGCTGGTGGTACAATGACGGGTACTATTACCATGTCAAACAGTGGTAAAGTTACTGGATTACCTACCCCTTCAGCAAATACAGATGCGGCTAACAAAGCGTATGCGGATACTATGCTTCCTTTAGCTGGTGGTACATTATCAGGTGCTTTAACTTTACCAGGAGCGCCAACAAATAACCTTCATGCAGCCACAAAAGCATATGTTGATACTAGTATGGGTTCTAATACAGCAGCAGCCACTAGCGCAGCTCAAGCTCTTGGTTATAGAAATGAAGCAGAGGCATTTAGAAACACTGCTGAAACACATAAAAATAGTGCGGCCTCATCTGCAACAGCAGCGGCCGCTAGTCTTGACTCATTTGATGATGTATATTTAGGAGCGAAATCTTCTGCTCCGACAGTAGATAACGATGGTGATGCACTTCAGACAGGTGCGTTATATTTTGATACAACGGCTGGAAATATGTTCGTATTTGATGGCTCTAGTTTTGTTGTAACAGGATCTGCTGTTAATGGAACTAGTAGCAGACAGGTATATGTTGCTACAGCAAACCAAACTACGTTTGCAATATCACACGATATTGGATTTGTAGATGTATATTTAAATGGACTGAAGCTACGTACAGGTACTGATTTTACAGATAACAATGTTAATAACATCGTGCTTACATCAGGTGCTAATCTAAATGATGTTGTAGATATAGTTGCATATGGTGCATTTCAAGCAGCTAATCATTATACGCAAACACAATCAGACGCTAGATATACACGTATAGCAAATAACCTTTCTGAATTAACAGGTACAGCATCTACTGCTAGAGCTAACATAGGAGCATCACCTACAGCTAATCCAACATTTACTGGTACAGTAACAATACCTACTGATGGATTAAACTATGCAGGTACAGTAGTTACTGCTTCTGGTGCAGAGATAAATAAACTAGAAGGTGCTACAGCTAGTACAGCAGAATTAAATCATGTAACTGGTGTTACCAGTGCAATACAAACACAATTAAATGCGAAAGCTTCAACAACAGATTTAGCTACTACTAATACAGCCGTAGGAACTAAAGCTCCCCTTGCTTCTCCAACTTTTACAGGTACTTTAGCCTCTCCAACCATTAATGCCAGTACAGCATTGCAAATTGGTGGTGTAGCTATCTCTGCCTCTGCCGCAGAAATAAACTACAATGACGTAACAACTCTTGGTACGACAGAAGCCAGCAAAACAGTTACCGCTGATGCAAATGGTGTTGTTACTTTTGATAATGGTAAAATTGAAGAAAGCACTGCTATTACATCTAGTTCAAATGCAGCAACTCTTAACCTAAGAGATGGTGATAACTTTACACATACGCTTTCAGAGAATGTTACTTATACATTTAGTAACCCAGCCGCAAATGGCAAGGTTTCTGCTTTTACCTTAAAGGTAACACAAGATAGTACTGCTAGAACAATTACATGGCCCGGTAGTGTAGATTGGGCATCTGCAACTGCACCAACATTATCAACAGGTAATGCTGCTGTAGATGTTTTTGTATTTGTTACTTATGATGGTGGTACAATTTATTATGGCTTTACGGCTGGTCAGGCAATGGGATAATATAAACAATGAGTACGGCACAAAAACTTATAGCAGCAACTTCTGGAACAGGTAGTGACGAGCTTTATGTAGATGATGTTTTTTCAACGACCATTTATACTGGTA
>Ga0181395_1000943_pt1 | contig 12090 bp, 17 predicted proteins | sample 18SPOviralmetaG_FD_130124 | JGI IMG/M metagenome (GOLD analysis project Ga0181395, IMG submission 130124) | Marine viral communities from the oligotrophic San Pedro Time Series (SPOT) site, San Pedro Channel, CA, USA - 18 SPOT_SRF_2010-12-16 | ecosystem: Environmental > Aquatic > Marine > Strait...
AAACTCCATCTGTTGAGGTGCATTTTGCTCAAAACTACTTTCCCTAGTTTTACCATGTTCATATTCTATATTAGTAACATCTGCTCCTGCATTTTTCAGATAATCTTTTATAGCTTTTTTTACAGCTAAGGAAAATTGTTGTTCTATGTTACCTGCTCTAGGCGTCACCTTATCCTTTCTCGTATTTCTAATGTAACTGATTGCAATTAAAGTTGCATTGCCTTTACTTCTATGTGTTTTTGCTAGTGTCCAGGATTTACTTCCAGTATCTTCTTTCTGTAAAGACGCATATATAGATGCTCTTAGCTTGTTAAAGTCAGTATCTACAACAGGAACTGGTGTTATTGTTTTTCCCTTGAACTTTTTATCAAGTATTTCTTGCATTTTTGCATCAAACTGGCTTTTTACAATTCTAATCTCGCCATTGTTAAAATATTCCCCACCTCTTGATGCAGTAGTTCCTTTTTTTCTTGCCCAGCTAGTATTGATTTCATCCCAAAGCCCTTTTCTTAACTTAGCTGACATTAAATAACCACTCTGTACAAATCCAGTACTCTTTTTATATGGTCTGGAAAATCTGAACTTTCTCTAATTCCTGAAGTTCCTTGGTTCTGTGTTGAAGCTCCGCCTAATGTTCTTCTTTCTTTATGCTCGTCTCTTATGTAATAGTTTACTAAGTCAAATAGTGCTAGTTGTAAATCTTTTGGAGTAGAAGCATATCCAGCATTATATGTTATTTTTACTGCTCCTAAACCTTTTGGCCACGCTATACGTGTTCCTTGTTCATTAGTTCTTACTATTGCATCACTTTCTGAATCAACATAGTACTGGTACTTAGCTGTTGTTAAAGTCTGGTATGCTTCTGAATAAGTTGTTCTTTCTTCTACACTATCAACTGTGACTAACGGACTTTCACTCATAATTATGGTGCTTGTGTGCGTGTCGTCAATGTTAAAAGTTTCTACTTTATTTGTACTAAAATAATCTATAAATGATATTCCACAATACTTTTTAACTAAATCAGATACCTGAGGTACTATAACAGCCAGACGATCATCATCCTTCTCTCCTCGAAGGCCTTCTGCGTCTTTATATTCGTTTACTGTTATTAAGTCTGCCATAGTTAAAAAGGGTGGGTTATAGGTAACCCACCAAAACCGTAATTAGCTATTAACTAGCTTTGTACTTTAATCCCCACTTCGAATTAGCACCGTCAATTAAGTCAGTGAATCCTAATCTCTGAGAAGCCACTAGGACTCTTCTTTGATTAGCTACTTCGTAGTCTGATTCAATTGTAACACCTCTTAATCTTGGCATTACATAGTTTCTTGGGTATACTGCTACTGCGTTGAATCCACCAGCTGCTTTAGCTTTGAACTCATCACACATGATTACTCTTGATCCAAATACTTGTCCAATTTCACCACTTAGCTTAGTAGCCATGTCGCCAACTAGGTTAGCGTCTTGGAACTCAGCATCTTCTAGTAAGTTATAGTACGCATCTTGAGATACGATGAAGATAACTTCAGAAGGGTTAATTCCATATTTGCCCATATTTTTTCTCAAACCAAGTAGGTCTGCTGCAGTAACTACGTCCGCTGCTGCATAAGTTCCTGATGGTTGAGTATAATCAGCATCTGAGCCGTCTGCCATAGTAAGTAGACCTTCAAAAGCACCTGATGTGTGAACACCATGTGAGCTGTTACCAGCTAAGATTGCATTTTCAATTGATCTAGCGTGAGATCTTACCATTGACTCTCTAATTAAAGGAAGTATTGGCATGATTGCATCTTCTTCAGTCTCATTACCTAAGTATGATTGTGAAATCAACTTAACTGTTGAAAGTGTTCTTTCAGTTAAGTCTACACCACCGTAAGGTGAACCTAAAGAGTCGCCTCTTTGAGCTAAGTTACCATGTGGTGAACTACCTGCTGCAGTTTGAGCTGAAGCAAATTCAGCATAACCACTGTCTGGTAGGATTGGGATAATCATATTAGCAGAAGTCATAGCAATTTCTCTAAATAGAGGTGCTAAAACTAGCTCATTTTGAATATCTCTTTCAATATTTGTTGAAACGATTTGCTCAAAGTCTGCTGATGAAACGCCAACACCTGAATGTGCGTTAACTTTTTCCATTAATGATTTTGAGTACTCATTGTCCCATCCTTTACCAGTAGCTAAACCAGCAAATTTTGCGTCAATAATATCGTTCTCGAAGTCTTTCTTCCAGTCACCGCCATTACCTTTAGCGAAAGTTCTTTTGGATTCACGAATACTCATGATTTCCTCTGATTTTTCTGCTAGTTGTTTTTCTAGGCTGTCGACTACTGTTTTCAAGTCTTCATTTTTTTCGTTAACTCTAGCTTCTAGGTCGTTCATTAGCTTTTCAGCTCCTGTCAAACCAGCTTCCACTATAGTCCTTGTTTCTTCCTGTTTAGCTTCTTGAACAGCTTTCTCTTCAGCCTCAACTTGAATTGCTTCTTGTTGTTTAGCTTCTTCTGCTGCCTTTGCTTCGGCTTGCTTCATAGCAATTTTAGTCGCAGTATCTTCTGCTACTTTTTTTGCAAATGCTTCAAGGTCGATTGAAGTTTCAGGAGATTTTCTCTCTTCTGACATATCAGTCTCCGTTGATGAGGATTTCTCCTCGCTTGGCTGCTCAATTTTAACAGCGTCTGCTGCTGCGGTTGAGTTAGCCTGTAAAATTTCTTTTTGGTACTTTCTGTATTCATCCATACTATCAAATGACTTTGCTAATCCAAAGGTTGCCCCTTGGTTGCAAGGCACTGATACTACAGACACTTCAAATAGTTCCGCGTCTTTTATTTTGTACCCATCGGTATCAGTCATATATTCAGAGTCTTTACATCTGAATCCTACTGAAAATGCTCCGAGGACACCATCTTTAACTAATTGGGTTATATCACCTGCTGCTTTTGATATCTTTGCAGATATTTCCAAGCCTTTATCGGTCACTTCTAAACCAGTGGCTCTGCCGATTGGTTTATTATAGTCATGGTTGAAAAGAATAATTGGATTACCTTTAAAGTTTTCCAATCCACCTTTCATCCACGCTTCGCTTTCGATAATATCACCAGCTCTATCTAGTCCATTTGTACTTGCAGAACCTTTAATATTAATTCCACCATCATCAGTTTCACCTAATGATTTAAAAGTGCTAGTCCATTGATATATCTTTTCGTTACTTTTTGACATCTTTAACTTCCTTTTTAGCAGTTACTTTTTTCTTAGGAGCTACCTTCTTAGGTGCTACCTTCACTACTACTTGGACAGGATATCGTTTTTTGACAACTGCACATACTCTATTCCAAGACCCAAATGCTCGTCTAAGCATAAAGTCTTTTACAGGTACATCGTTGCCGAAGCTTTTATATGTTACTAAATCCATTGTCTCAACGCCTTTGCTGGCTATGAAATCGGATAAAGCCTTTACCATCATGTCTTTTGTCATAATTATTCTTCCTCGCTTGGCGCGGCCTCTTGAGGTCTGCCGCCTTCTTCTGGATTTGAGGCTGAACCTGCGATATTTGCAGGAACTCTTGGCTGATCAAATCCTGTGATTTCTTCAAGTCTTAGTGCCTCCCTTGCTTCATTCGGTGTCATAATACCAGAATTAACTAGAGTAGCAAAATAACTTGCTTGGTCTCTTAACTCTGGCTGTAAAGCAGGAATACCTGCAATATTTTCATCAAGTTTGAAACCGAAGTATCTCTCGAAAGCATACTTAATCTTATTTGTGATTGGTAGTATGGTTTCTAAATAATACAATCTGTGATTTGGCCTAATGTTAGCATTATTGCCACTATCCATCAAGATTGGTGGTATACCTAACGCTTCAAGAATGATCTTTTCATTAGAGGCTATGCCTTCTTGAAAGTCTAAATTCTTAAAATTAATTTCCGTTAAGTTTTCCACTTCTAAACCACCGTCTAAAAACAATGGTCTTCTCCCACCTGACTGAGGATTGTATCTAGCAACCCAAGCCTGTAACATTCTTTCTTTGATTTTCTCGGAAAGAGTGTTTGGTGACTTTAGTACCAATCCTGGTACTGCTCCATTTTTAAAGAAGTTATCCTGGAAGTTTCTCATACTTGCTAATAACTGCATAGTTCTTAGTGCTGGTTTGAGTCTAGGTACTCCTCTATAAATAGAGTTAAAACTGTTTTCTTTAATATGTATAATTTCTGAAGGTTTGTAATCTATAGTGTTATCATATGTAAACTTTTCTATATAAGTATTATCATCACTATGTATAGTTACATGCTCCGCTGGAAGATGATAAAGATGTCTACCATCGTAATAAACAAATATATTTCCATCAATTAGTAAGTCTATTAAGAGATTTCTTTTAAATGTGCTTACATCTTGAAATGGATTTGGTTCTTTGTTTAACAGTAGGTCGACTCTAGTTCTTCTAACTTCTTTCTTAACAGGCGTTATACCTTGAATTTTCTCACCAACATCATAAGGTACTTCAGAAGAGTCGTCTACAATCATGTTGACTGCTCTATTTACTACTTCTAGTTGTTCGTAAGCGTTTCTATACGTATGGATTCTTTCGCGACTATCAATTGTGGTACCTTGGTCACGAGATATAACATATTGCGCAGGGTTTTCTTTAACCTCTTCGCTTCTGCCTATAAATCTATCATACCATGCCATATTTGTCTCTTTGTATCTCCACCCATCTTTGTTGTCTTGTTGCTGTCATTAATTTGGGTCGTTTTCCGTATATTGTATGCAATCTCATGTGATGCATATGACATAAAGTAACAGCTTGGTTATATACTTCGTCATAATTTTCTTTTATGAAAGTTTCACGAAGTGCTAGTATTTCTTCTTCAGTTTTTATGGTGATGTTTTGTTTTTTCATCCACCATTCTAGTAACTCGGTTAATCCGTTGTAGTGATGAAAGTCCAGATTCTCTGTACTCCCGCAAATGTAACAATCCGTTCCTTTTTTATATTTAGACTTGGCCTTGTCACGAACATATTTAACTAAATCTCTTCTTAAAGTCATAAACCTACTCGTATAATAGAATTATATCGTAATTTTAAACTCATGTCAAGAACTATTTTTGATAGGTATAATTAGAATGTAGTGGCGCTTGTTTCAAACGAATATATTGCATATCGTAGCGCGTCTGCCATGTGAGAAGCATAGTTATGTTTAGGTTTTTCTCTTAATAAATTAGGATTAGGATCCCACTGATATTGGTCTAAACACAGTAGAGACTCTTTACATCCTTGATGCACGAATAATTGATTGTTATCTACTACAGTAGCCACACATCCTATACCATCTAGTACTGACTTTTTGGCATTAATAGTGGAAATGTCATAGTTTTGTGCAAAATCGAATCGTGTTTGTTGAGCAGCAGAGTCAATGTAGATATAATCTATCTCCCATTTTTGAATAAGTTTCTGGATTTCAATAGCGTGCTGTTCTGTAGTCCTTTCTGAGTCTAAGTACTCATCTACTAAGTAGAATTTTTGAGCATCCCAGTCATATGCTATAACGCAGAATGCGGTAGGGTCTTTATATCCTACGTCCATTCCTGCAAATATGTCCATTCTTCCAGTTTCTATCTCTGATAAGTCCATAATTTGAGTTTCATGGTCAAATGCCCATACTTGTCCTTCAAATACATTGAAGTCAGCCATATACTCTTGGTTAAACTCAGCTTCTGACATAGTTCTTTTAGCTTCTGTTATATCTGATTCGGATAGTCGTGGGTTTTCGTGATAAGTTGCTCTAACTGATGCCCATTCTGGAAACTCGTCACTGAATCCTCTGTGCCAAAACTCTGCAAACCAGTTATTTCTACCCCTTGGAGTAGATATAAAGATTGCTTTAGAGTTTGCTTTGTCTAGTGTGGGCCTGAGCGCAACATTGAAAGCATCCTTGCCGTCAACAAGGGCTGCTTCGTCGAATATGATGAGATCATAAGACCTACCCACAACCGAATCCACTTGGTTAACAGAACCCATACGTATTGTAGAGCCGTTTGAAAGCTCAATAACTTTATCTTTTGCATTATCTCGAGTAACTTCTAGATCGAAGTGCTTTATTAATTGTCTTTGTAATTCAAAAGAAATTTGAGACAATGAATAGTTAGGGGACATCAGTAGTACATTAGAACCAGGTACTAAAGTGATTAATTGACCTATTATGTTTGCAATATAAGTTTTACCTTGTCTACGAGAAATCGCAGCACAAACAAAACGGTACTTAGGATTGTTGATAGCATTGATTAATGCTGTCTGGGAACTATTTGGATTAACTCCAAGCAACTCCATATAACTATCTATAGGTAATTTTATGAATTTGTTTTCATCAAAAGACATTAACTCATTGCTGAGTATATCTTTTCTACTTAGTGTTATCAATGTATAGTCTCATTAAAAAATGTTAATAGTTCATCGGTCTCATCTAAAAGACCTGCATTTGCGGCTTTTTCGTAAAGGTATAAAAAGGAGGCTGACATCTGTTTTAAATTCTTTTCTGCAGATGATAATTGACGTTGTTCTTCGACACTTAACATTTTGCTTAAAAATTTATGTGCATGGATTTGACTTTCATCTAACCATACTTTTCTTCCATCAGTAGTGGGTATACCCATGTTATCTCCTTTTTACCATTTAACTTTATTTGCCCAATAAGCTGCTGACATTTTGCCTCTAGCAATATTCCTTCTATGTCTAGCTTTAAAACTCTTACGTTTCATCTTCATTCTGCGAGACTCTCCAGCTTTTGGTTTCCCTGCTGTCTTAGCTCCTTTCTGTCCAAAACGAATAGTTTTTATTTTACTTCCAACTTTTGCCACCACTATGTGTGACTTAGTTCTATGTCCAGGTGTTCGTTTGGGCTTATTGAATCCTCTTACACCTGCTCTTTTTAGCCGTGGGTCACGTTTACGTGGCATGATTATCTCCTTCTAGGTAATATTCTTCCCGCTGTTCGTTTGCCAAATCTTGCTGACTTAGGTTTGACTGTTTTGCCAAATCTTGGTCCGATTGCTTTTGGAGCTGCTCCATAGAAACCTGCTGCACTAGACATAGGGCTTTTTGTATTAACAAAATTTCCTGCTGCTGAGTTTAAGTCTCTGGTGAGTCCTCTTTTTAGTTTATGTTTACGAATTTTCTGAGTACCATGTACACCAGTAGGTCCGCTTAAAAATGATCCTGTTCTAGCCATTTTTCTCTCCTATAAGCTTTTGTAGTTGCTTATCTCGAAAATCACACTCCTGCATAGTTGCGTAATTTTTCAGTTTTATTAGATTAGTAAGTGTTCGACGTCTTTTTATTATAAGAGCCGCCACTGATATCTCAATCTGTGCTAACCTTTGTGTCATCTCAAACTTTTGCTCAAGTGCACGATTGGTCATCTTACTTTCTCCTTCTTTTAGTTGTTCTTCTTTTTCTTTTTACAAAAGTAGATACGTTTCTTGGTTTGCCACCAGGATTACCTGCTCTCCTCTTGCGTGTTACTGCAGATCGTTTCTGCGCCGAAGTCATTCTACGGGCTTTACTAGCTGGTACACACTTGGGATAGCCTCCCTTGCCTCGTGCAGATTTTCTTCCACACGGAGGATGTCCACCACCTTTTCTCTTACGAGAGATGTCTACCCATCCTTCTTTAAACCATTTAGTTAATCCACCTTTAGGTTTTGCCATTACTTCCTCTTACGTCCAGTACCCATACGATACCTTCCGCCTTTGGCTTTGTAAGTTTTTACTAGCCATCCATTAGCATATGCTGATGGGTATACCTTAAACTTTCTCTTTGCTTGTGCTTTTACTCTAGCGTAAAGAGTAGGGTTTGTAGGTACTGGTCGCTTTTTGGCGGCCTTCTTTCTTTTTCTTGCCATTGAATCTCCTCAATGCATAGTGGGCGTTTCAGCCCACTATACCCCCGAAATGTTATTTGTCTTTAGCTTTACCAACATTTAAGGCAAACCAGTCTACTAGCTTGTAGACTTTCTTCATCCAACCGTCGTCTATAGGGGTTGGAGTCAAAGCTGCTATTAGAGAACAGATCATTACCACTGTCGGTAATACTGCTATCCAAGCTGTTAACCATTCAAAGAATCCTAACATACTTATCTCCTATCGTACTAAAAAGTACTCCTTGCGATGTATACGCGTCCTAGTAGCCTTGGCCACTTGGATTGTCATTTAACGTGTTTAAGTCACCTCGCCAAATGCCGTTCTTATTTACCATACCACTATGGCTGTAAAACCAAGGTAGTCCAGTTACATAAGTATTCAAGATCCTCTCGAGTCTAGTTTTGTTTCCGATTTTTACAGTATATCTATAAAGGTTTTTAGTACTGAAATCTACACAGTACAAGCCTCCAAAGTCAGCGCTGTTGTTTTCTAATTTTCTTGCTTCTTCTAAATTTTTAACGCAGATAGTATTAAACTTATCTAATCCATATTGGAATTTTCGTACACTATTAGTTGCGTCTCGAGTGATCGTAATTACTTCATCGTGAGCGCTTATTGTGTGTGCATCTGCCCAGATACAGAAGGGTTGTAATCCGATAACTCCAAAGTTATCTCTCCCTTCGTTCTCTAGTTTTTCCCAAGTATCTTTCTTAAAGAATCTAGTGTTGCCTTTTCTAGAAAATATACTACCATAGTATACGGGCACTTCCCTATCCTTTGGGACTGCATTATCGTAGTAGTATGATTTTGATATTTCGTATGGTGTTTTTTGCATAATTTTAGTTAAGGGCGGACTGGAGACCCCTCGATATTTTTCCGTGTCATGATATAATATCATGCTCTTTAGCTTAGTATAAGGTCATCCAGTCCTAAACTTTGATCACCTCCTCAGGTTACTTCTTGCGCTTTCTTTTTAAGATCGCTTGTTGTAGTTTCTTAGGTAGTTTCTTTTGGGCAGCTGTTAAGCCTCCCATTGACTTTTTCTTCTTTCCGCCTTTCTTCTTTGGTCGGCCTCTTTTAGAGCCGTAAGTTCCTTTGCCTTTGGGCATCTCTTTCTCCTAAGTCCAACGAGGTGGCTCGTCTGGACACTCAGCCCATCTTAATTTAGTCTTGAGGGGCATAAAACAATGACATATCTTACAAGTCTTCCAAAACTTACTATAGTTTGGACACTTCTGACATATCTTTAGTCGTTCTTCGTGTGTCTTTTTAGTCGAAGTCTGCGTGGTAATTCGTTCCATATTCATTTAACTTGTTTATCCACCAGTCTTTTTCATGCAGACTAACATGAAAGTTAGTTCCGTCTTTAAATTTTTTAATTGCAGGTTTAGTATCTATATGAAAGTAAGAGAAGTTTCCTAAAAAGAAAATCTCATGCAGTACTTCATCTACTTCCTCTGGTAGTATATGTTCCATGACGTCTACACAAAGTACTAAATCAAAATACTTTGAACTAACTCCCGGTAACTTTGCATACTCCTTCATATACGGGTCATAAAGTTTTGGCATTGGAATACCCCACTCTTTGTGGACTTTCTCTCTTGTATACTGCCAACCTTTACCACATCCGTAGTCTAATACATTATAAGGATTTACTTTTTTAATAACCTCATGTATTTTTTCTTTGTTTTTTATAGTTGTTCTACCACTCATTGTAGTAGTATTCTCATGAACCCAAGTATATTCTTTTTCTAATTGTTCTTTACTTATCACGCCTAACACGCCTTGGATTATGTGATTTTCTTCTTAAGTTCTTTTTTCTTGCTAAGAGTTTCTTTACTCTTGCTGAGAGTTCTGGAGACTCGTTATCTTTCTCCACAGCCTCTTCTAGTGCTTTCTTTATTTCGTTAGCCATTCTATTGCCTTCTGTTTTGTTGTAAATATTTCATGTGTAGCTCCTACAAGATGCCACATTCCTCTTTTCTCATAAAGTTCCCATCCTTCTGGTACTTCTTGTTTAACCACCTTTTTCATCTTAGGTGCTTTTGTTATATCTTTTTTACTATAATTCATTTCCATAATTATCTCCTAATGCATTGAAAGCATAGTGCCAACAATACCTGCTAAAGTAACGATCAGAAAACCTGCACTTGATAATATTATAGTTTCTATTTTAGAAGTTTGCTCATCGATTCCATTAAATCTCTTCTCCGCTCCTTTCTCCATAGTCTGTAAATTATTGAATACTGTTTTCCATCGTTCTGCACAAATAGCTTCGTGTTTTTCAAGTGCCGCAGCTACCTGCTCGATCTCTTGCATGTTATCCCCTTTTGCTTGTGGAAGTTTCCACATCTTTATCCAAATTATATCAAAAATTATACCTGGTGTCAAGTACTATTTTCGTATGGTATAGATTTTAACTGGTTCCGACTTACCTTTTACAGTTACCTCGTCTAGAAACTCATACTCATAACCATCTACTAAACTGTGCTCAGATATGATTAGGTCTGCATCATAGTTCTTGCAACTTGATTCTAGCCTAGCAGCCAGATTAACAGCATCGCCGAGAACACTGTAGTCAAAGCGTGTAGTACTACCAAAGTTACCCACCACGCACGGCCCGGAATTGATCCCAGCGCCTGTATTAATTTCATCAAGGCCCTCTTCTCGAAGTGTTTCATTTAATTCCTCTAAGGCTATTCTCATTTCGATAGCCGCTTTTGTTGCATTCTCTATATGGTTCTCATCAGGAAGCGGAGCTCCCCAGAAAGCCATGATGCAATCTCCCATATACTTATCAATTGTACCTCCATGCTTAAGAATAATCTCAGTCTGATTGTCAAGAAAACGATTAATGAGGCTGGTAAGTCCTTGTGGATTTTTTTGATATTTTTCTGAAATCGGTGTAAATCCTCTGATGTCAGAAAAAAGAAAAGTTAGTTGTTCGGTCGACCCACCGAGTCTCAGTAATGTTGGGTCTTCCTGTAATTTTTTTACTAAGTCTGGACTTACGTACGTGCCGAATTGTTGTTTGATTTGAAGTTTCTGACGATACTCGGAAAGGAAACTCAGGAAAGTATGATATGCCCAATAAAGAATCGAGACTACTACGATACCATTAAGGTCAAGTAAGTAGGAAGATTTATAAGCATATCCCATTCCATACATAGCACCTGCTATTACTAGTGCTAAAGTTGCTACAGAAAAATAGACTGACCTAACCGCAAGAGCCAATAAGGAAAGGCTAAGTAAACCATAGGCAAGCTTAGCAGAAAGAGTCCAGGACGGAGCAGAAGGCGCAGTGCCTGTGATAAGATTATGTAGTATATTTGCTTGAATTTCATGTGGGTATTTAGCCCCCGCAGGGGTCGGCACAGGGTTTGTTATGCCCTCTGCAGTCGTGCCGAAGATTACAAAAGGTGCATCAATCGGTTCTTTTAGATAGTCTAGTAATGATTGTCTGTAAAAATTCGTGTTCCAATTTAGAAAGATACGACCATTCGCATCTGTATTCATAAGTGGATAGTTTGGTATTCTAACCCATGAAACGCCTTCGGGTGTTGTTTTTAGCTGGTACGAAGGATCGTTTACTGCGACTCTTAAGAGTTCCAAGGCGAAACTCGGGTAGAGTTTTGACCCTACGTTTAGTACTAGGGGAATACGACGAGTAACCCCGTCTATTTCCGGTGTAGCGGTTACTACTCCGATTCCCTTTATTTTTGATTCCAGCGTGGGTTCTGTAGGTATAATTCCTGGGTATTCGTATAGCCATGGTAATGGATCCTCTCCTAGCTGCGCAGTTCCTACATGAGGAGCTTTTGTATTGCGCACTTGTGTTGATGCCGCGTAGGCTAACACTGTTGGTTTTACTTCAAGTCTTCGTTGAAAGTAAGTATCTTGCATTGGACCTCGTAGGTCTTTGTTTGGCATCAGTACTGTAATTCCTGGTACTGCCTGGGTCTGCGTTATAGCATCTCCATAAACGCTTCTCGGTAGAGGCCAACCTCCGTAAGTACTTACTGTCTCTTCGTCTATATCTACTACAAGTATGTTCTCATTCTGTACTGGTTCAGTATTCATGATTAAGTAGTCAAATGTTTTGAGTTCTAGAATTTGAAAAGGATAAGGATTCCATATAAGAAGTCCCATTGCAAGTACAATTGTGATTAGTTTATTCATATT
>Ga0181395_1000944_pt1 | contig 12077 bp, 21 predicted proteins | sample 18SPOviralmetaG_FD_130124 | JGI IMG/M metagenome (GOLD analysis project Ga0181395, IMG submission 130124) | Marine viral communities from the oligotrophic San Pedro Time Series (SPOT) site, San Pedro Channel, CA, USA - 18 SPOT_SRF_2010-12-16 | ecosystem: Environmental > Aquatic > Marine > Strait...
AGTTCCCTGAATACGATCACAATCACTGTCGCGCTCCAGATACTGGAACTGAATGGTGCTGCCGTTATAAAACTCGTATCGTTTGCGCGTCTCATTGAAGGTGCCAAGTTCTGACGGCATCTCCTTCTTCAACGGCTGTATGTGGTTGCTGTCCAGTTCAGGCAGTGAGCGCCTGAAGATGAACGCCTGCAAGCCAGGGTTCTCCAGGCAAAAGCCGATGACATCCCAGCGTCCGCTATGCGACTTGCCGCCGCCAGCAGCACCGCCGAACAATATCTGTTTGGCACGGCACTTATGCAGCAACGCCTGCTTTGGTTGCGGCGTGTAATCCAGCTTAATCGTTTTCTGGGCCATGCAACCTGAAATCCTGTGATTTTGTAGAAGCGGGCGTGTTTATATAACGCCTTCGTCGCCGCGCGACGGCTGGCCTGGGGGCATGCCACGGGGGCCGTCTGACGCTGAACCGGCTTAGTAGTCCGGTGGTCTTGTGTCCCATAACGCAGAGCCTGCAACGCTTTGCTGGTAGCTGGCTTATGCTCAGTCCAGATGCAGTCCAGTTTAGCTGCCAGGCGTTACGTCAATCACCTCTGTATCGCCGCCACGCTCGATGTTGATCTGGACCGCTACACCGCCACCTTTCTGGCTGTCAGAGCCAAACTCAGCCCTCTGTGTGCGTTCTAGATACCAGCTATCGGCACGCCAGTCCTTTTCACCGGCTTTTCCGATCCGGCGCACCCTGAGAGCGACAGCAGCGCTTTCTGCTGCGCGTACCTCAGCACCGAACCCTTCATCATCATTGATCCATCGCAGCAGCGTGCTTTCACTCACGCCTGCGCCTTGCGCTGCATGCTTACGCGGCACGCCATCCCGCAGTAGCTCTAGTGCTGCGCCCTGCTTGTCATCCCTTGCCATTACGGCAGCGCTTGGCTCTGCCACTGCTACTGGTTGCATGGATGCCATTGGTTGCAATGCAACCTCACTTGGTTGCACATCTGGTTGCAACTGGTTGCGCTTACGCAACTGGCGGCGCACAGCGGTTGTCACTGGCGTATGCTCTACCCAGCCTTCCTTGCTGCACCGCTTCTGTATGGCCTGCCTAGACACGCTGTAATCCTTAGACACAGCGTTGAAACTCTCACCAGCCTTGATGCGTTGCTCTATCTCAGCCCAGTCCACCTGGGCTGGCTGATACTTCCGCATAATATATCCTGTGATTGTATCGGTCAGCGCCCCGACCGCTTCATCCGCAGTTAGTGACGCTGACCTATAGGATCGCCTGATCCATAATGTCATGCCGCAACCATATGTTGCGCCAGCATATCGAAACGATACCAGATTTCGTGCCGTTGGCAACACCCTTGATATAAAAAATCATCAGACGTGCGTCAGACCTCATATCGATACGCCCTTGCCCTGTAGTGCAAGCGAACCAGCGCATCCATGTATCTGCGTTTGACCACCCTGCCATCCGTGCCTAGCTGCAACATCCTGGCAAGCCGTGTCCACGGAGCCCCTCTTGCCTTGAAGGCAGCACTGTGCGCTACGGCCCAGACCAGCTTGCGATCATCCTGATCCATCAGAATCGTTAGCTGCATGGCGCGATCATAGTCTGTGATCTGCCTGCTTGTAGGCTTGAGGATTGTCTCGCCTTCCTGTGTCCAGCCATAACCGTGCCAGTCCAGCGGATAGTCTGGCCATGATGACAGCTTCTGCTTCCGCATGGCCGGCGGCATGCGCCTGTCCGTTTCGGCTGCTGTTAAAAACAGATCATGTAGTCCGTTAACGTCGCTCATGCGCCTTCTCCATCTGTTCAATAAACTGCCGCTGTTGAAACTGGTTCCATTTCCAGTACCGCTGCCGTGCTTCTTTGAACGCCTCTACAGACCAATCTTGCCTGCATCGACGCCAGACCTTGTCCTGCCTTGCAACCCACTTGTCTGCTTTGAATTTGGTGGCGACACACCTGTAATTGACATTGGTGTGTTTTACTGATTGGCTTATAAGTCGTTGTATCTGTTCAGCTTGCAATTTTGTGCTTGACGGATTTTCGGCCATTGTTAAAATCATCTCTTAGCGCAGGGCTATGCTTCTCAAGCATGGCCTTTTTTGTTTTCACTTTTTAATTCATGTATTCGATAGCCTTCTGGCTTAGCGCCATGGCTACGTTTAGTAATCACGCTTGTCTGGCGCGGGATTTTGCTGACAGCCAGGCCGCACGCCTGACACACGCCATCAATCAATCTGACCTCGCATCGCACGCACTGGCCCAGCTTCTCGCGCTTGGCAAATGTGCCATCACCCCGCTGAATCATGCTGCTTGCTCCGCATCCTGCACCGCTATGCCTTGTGCTATGTCTGCCAGCGCGTCACGCAGATAGCCTAGTGTCAGCGTTCCTGGCTGGCCTTGCAGATAATCTGGCAACGCCAGGTGCGCTCGATCCATGCTGTCAAACCAGCGGCTGCTGTGACGCCTGACAGGCACGCCATACAATTCTGCAATATAGAAAAGACCGCACCCGTCCTGTATCAGGCGGCTGATCTCACGATCTGCATCTGCCAGGGCTTCAGTGCGGGTCATCCGGTACACTCCCCGCCGTCTGCCTGACAAAAGAAACTCTCATCATCAAACACCCAGTCTGACTGACGACCTACAAAGTCTGTGAATGCAGCCAAATCTCTGTCCTTGCGGAAAGTTGAGCCTGTTTCGCGCTCCATCCTGATCCACCAATCGGCCTTATCCGGCATGGTCTTGGCTATGTTGGCCAGTATCTTCTCGCTTTTAAGGAAGCACATATCGCAGTTGCCAAGCGGCGTTGCGCCATTGACGCTCTCAAGCTGCAAGTCAAAGGGCTGGCTGTCCCAAAAATTGTGAATATCGCGCTTGGTCACACCAGCTTCAGTTAAAGGATACCAATACGACCAGCGATCCTTACTATCTGTCTTGGCGCGGTGCGCTTCATCAGCCCTAATGCCAACGCATGCTGCCCAATGCTTCCAACCTAACTGCTTGGTCAAATAACGCTTCATTGTCAGCACCTTTAATTCTGTGGTGCAGAATCGCATGACCGTGTTTGGCAAATATTTCTTGCGGCGAACCAGCATCTCAAACGGCTCTCCGTACATTGAATGATTGTCCCAACTTGCGACACGATACGTTGCACGGTTGTTAACGCGGTCATACTCAAGCCACACAACAGGCACATTCCAACGCACAGAACATTCATGCACAAAGGCCAACGTCTGCGGCATTTCCCTGCCCGTGTTCGCGAACATGACTTGGCATCTGTCCGGCAGATCACCATTAGCCTCAAGTATCTGATGCAGCATAAAGGCACTGGTGCGGCCACCACTGAAGCTGATCTGCACGTTGCCGTTAGGCAGCTTGTATGGATCAATCATCGTCTACATCTTCCGGCGGCTCTACATAGCCCTGCCCGTCACAGGCAGGACACTCGCCGCTGCGTGTGTCGATGTACCCGCTGCCAGTCCTGTAATCAGGCCGTCCGTATTCAATCTCGCAGACGCCTTGGCCCAGACATTGCTGACACTCAAGCAGTTCTTCCCACAGCCCTAGATGGCGCATGACGCGGACAGTGCGCGGTGCATCGAACTGATCCCTATCCATGCTCAACCGCCTTGATCGTCAGGCCGATCTGCATGGCGATTTGCGGGACGATGGCGTTGCCTAGCCCTTTGAGCCGTGCTGCCCGTCCTTTGACGCCTTCAACTGTTCGTGGGATGTCGTCAGGTTCGTCCATCCACGCGGGTAGCCCATCATGTAATGTTCCACCCAATCGGCGTTCAATTGACCGTCTGTCGGTTTTGTTCGTACTGCCTCGTCCAGGTTGCTCTTGTAAGTGTCGCTGCCCATAAACCTGTCTTTGACTGCGCCCTTCGCATTGGCCGCTGCTGGTGTCGGCCACAGCTTTTCCGGGTTGAACACCGCTGCCGTTAAGTTGTTCTGATGGTCCTCGCGCCAACGCTTGGTCGCTTTGTTGCTGTCCTGCACCGTTGGGGTCGGCCACATGGCACGACGCCAAAGTTCGACCTGAGTGACTAAATTCGTGTTGAACCCGGTCGGAAATGCGTCTGTTATTGTGTGGCTCTTTGCATCCCGTGCGATTGGTGTCGCCCACAACGGCGGCTGTCTCCATCCACTGTTCATGCTCGGCGCCATCTGGTTCGCTGTCGCTGTCGGCGTGTGCAGCAATGATCCAGACTCTATCTCGTCGGTGCGGGGCATCGACGGCGCAAGCTGGAATAACAAATGGTTGGACTTCATAACCGGCCTTACCTTCCAAGTCAGAAAGCACTTGGTCGAGGCCCAGACTGATGTGTCCAGAAACATTCTCGAAAACGCACCAACGGGGCCGCTTTGCTTGCACAATGGTGAAAATTTCTGGCCAGATGTGACGGTCATCTGCCGCGCCTCGCTGCTGCCCGGCAACACTAAATGGCTGGCAGGGATATCCTGCTGTAAGGATGTCGCAGTCTGGAACAAGTCGTCTTGGGTCACTCGCTAACTCCTTCACGTCTTCTGCAATCGGCACGTCGGGCCAATGCTTGGCCAAAACTTGGCGGCTCCATGCCTCGATGTCACAGAACAGCACCGGCTTTGACAGGCCAGCCCACTGAAAGCCCAAGGCAAAGCCGCCGATGCCCGAACACAGATCAACATGGCGCATTAGGTCAGCCACCTTCTGCCTCACACATCTGCCGGATAATGTCGGCTTGGCTGGTGCCACGCAGGTGCAGCAGCGGCTTTAGATACGCCTCTACATGCCCCAGGCGCTTGGCAGTGACGCAGTACACACCGCAACACTTCAGGCGCTCTTGTATGTCTTTCTGATTGGCTGACAAGCTGCCGCCCTTGGGGCGCTTCAACTCAATCATAATCGGCCCTTGGTCAGCCGAATCACGCCAACCAGTTTCAGGCACAAAGATTTCCAGATCAGGCCAGCCAGCCGCCATGCCCAACTTCTTCAGGCGCATTTTATATGCAACGTGGCGCTTGCCCTCATTGGGGCTATGATGAAACACACTGCCCAGCGGCAGGGCTACTTGCAGCCAATGAACCACATATGTTTGCAGTTCATCCTCTGTCATCGGTCAAGGCATAAAATGAGTTGGGCTGCACCTCGCCGTCAGTCATGTCAGTGATGACCCGCATAAAGCGTGTGGCAGGCACAGAGTAATTCGGATGATCCGGCGGCAGGCACCAACGACGCGCCACTGCTGCATGAGCGCAGCCCGTCTTTTGTGCCAGCTTGGTGTAGGACCAGCCTTTTTCATTGCGATATTCATCAAGAGTCATGCGTCACATATAAACGCATTTGACATTAGATGTAAATATGATTAAATGAAATATATCTGACTTTAAATGTCAAAGGGTAGTATGCTCATGCACATGATTGAGAACAACTTACGCGCAATGATTGCACAGTATCTGCGGAACAACCCGCAAGAGAGCAACAAGACTATTGCGATCAAAAAAGGCGTGCGCCCTGAAACTGTGTCTAGGCACAGCCACGACAAAATTGATATGTCGATGCAAGACATAAAAGATTATGCAGAGATACTGGGCTGCACAACTTTCGACATCATGTTCAAAAGCCAACCGATGCCAATCGTCGCAATAGCTTCAGCAGATTCAAATGATGCGTGGATTAAATACACTCATGCACTAACCCCAGAAACAGCAGAATGCCTGTATCTTCACGGCACGCACGATGTCAATTTGAGCGCCTGTAAGTACCAGTTACCAGCAGAATATCAAGGCCCATACAAATTGCTCGACGGCGCTTTTGAAGTTTGGGACGCTCGTCCTGCGCTTGATCACCGCGTGTGTAAAGACGCATTGATGAATCTTTGTATAGTTAGGACCGTTAATGAAGAATTACATCGCGGCATTTTGTATCCGCAAGCTGGCAACAACAAATATTCATTAGTAAAAAATCGGTCGGCAGAACCAGAAGTGATAAAAGACTTAGACCTTGAGTGGGCTGCACCAATACTAAAATATATTATGCGCCCTGACCTCGAAGGTGCGTCAGTCGTGAAGTCTAGCACAAACGCATATGCACTGGAGCGCACTACTCTTATGTATCAATACATGAACGAGAGACGCAAACGTAAAGGCCTGCCATTGCTATAACGCATATTTTTTAACACAACACGATTGACATTAGATGTCATCGCCAATAAACCTTAGCAGGAAGCTATTTCTGTTGAGGTTTTTTTATGTCGCCACCACCCAGCATAAAATGGGCTGCTGACAAGCACTATTTTCATCACAGCAATCCGGCATCACGTCCAATCTGCCGGACGTTGTTCGAAAAGTGCGTGATTCGTCCCAAGGTGTCCCAAGCCTGGGCGGTCGTTAAAGGCGACCAGGTGGGCGACGTACAGGCCGCAAAAGCTACGATAAACTTATACAAAGATGACAATGCCAACATGCTGGCAGGGCGTGTGGTGCAGGACTGCGCCAACCTACATCTGATTGACGGCCACACCATTGAGGCTGTCATCCGGCAGGGGATGAGCCGGTTGGATGAATACCAGCCTCGCACCTGGGATGATGGCAAGGATGAACGCAAGCTGGCGGTCAACCGCGCAGAGTTTGCAGATGTGCTGACCAATGCCATTGAAGGCGTGAAGGAAGCCCATGCCCATTACGGGCTGAACCGCATTGAGGGTGAATCTGAAATCTTCACCAACTTGTCCGGCCTCGAACTGCCCTACTCCGGCTTTCCTGATTTCTCGCGCCGCATTGAACTCAAAACAAAATGGTCAAGCGCGGCTGCCAACACCAAGTCTGGCAAGCGTGCCGCCAGTCTGCCCACTCAGCCAGACTGGTCGCACACAAGCCAGGTTGCAGGCTACTGGGCTGGCACCGGCCTGATGCAGACCATTGTGTACGCCAACGCCAAAGATTACCGGGTGATGCACGCTGACAACAGCGACAGGCTGTCCAACGAGGGGCTGCAAGCTGCCCTCAATCACATCACAGCCAAGTGCGCGATACGCGAAAACATCCTGAAATCTGCCGATTCGGTGGAGCAAATGCTGCGCCTGATTGAACCAGATTTTGGACATATGTGGGCGTGGGATATGCGCCCAGAGGTTTTGACAGAGGCGAAAAAACTATGGGGATTCAGATGAGAAGAAACCTGTTGTGGCTTCACGTTGATGAAGCTGGCCGACCACTGCGGCCTTACAGCGTTTGGCGGGAAGCCTTGCGCGTGTGCGGCCTGATCATTGGCGCATTGTTTGGCGTCTTCAGCCTGTGGTGCTGCTTGGTGCTGCTTGACCTGGTGATGACATGAACGCCCAGCCCACATTGTTTGAAGCCATGCAGGCACCGCGTAACGAGCGTGAAGCACGGTTTCTGGCGTTCCACCAGGCAAACCCAATGGTTTACCAACTTTGGGATCGCTTCACCCGCGAGGCGATTGCCAAGGGCCACAAGCGTGTTGGATCACAGATGATCATGGAACGCATACGGTGGGAAACCACAATCAACATCATTGACGCCAGGCCAGATGGTGAAGCGCTCAAGATTAACGATCATCACAAGCCGTATTACGCACGGCTGTGGATGAAGAACAACCCAGCCCATGAAAGGCTTTTTAACACTAGATCAGTTGAGGGAGATACTGATGCAAACAGCTATTGAGATTTTGACGGAAAACGAATTTCGCAATCACATTTCGCGCCCACCTGAAGGCAGCGTGATACACCAAATCACGCCAGAGATGGCTAAGTTCACGCTCAGTGAAACTAACAAAAAGAATCGGCCAATTAGTTCTGGGAAAGTCATCGATTATTCGAAGGATATGTCGAACAGCAACTGGACTTTGAATGGCGAGACAATCAAGTTCGGGTCAGATGGTCTGTTGAAAGATGGCCAGCACAGGTTAGAGGCTTGTGTCCGGGCAAACACCGCTTTCCCAACTCACTTGGTATTTGGAATCGATCCCGAAACATTCCAGCACATAGATATCGGCAAATTACGCAACGGCTCTGACACTTTGAGCATGATGGGCGTGCCAAATTCCAAAGACGCATCAACCGTTATTAAGATGATCATTTCTTATGAAAACGGGCTATCCAGGTCACCAAGTAATGGCGTTTCCAATGATTGGATGAAAGCAAAGTATAACAACGAAATTGACCACACGCTTTTGCAGGAATCTGTTTCAGTTGGCCGTAAATTATACACGACAACAAAATGGCGTGTTGGCATTATCGGCGCGTTTTTTTACGTCGCCGTCCAAAAGGGTCAGAGAGAGCAAATCACCCAGTTTTTGGATCATATGTGCAAAGGCATTGGCACAAAGGCCCGTGCGCCCGTTCCTTACCTTTTAGAAAACGTGAATCGCATGCGGATTGATGCTGCATTCCATCTTACAGCGCATCACTACAGCGTGCTGTTAAGTCGTGCGTTTTACAATTTCAAGGTCAACAAGGCGTCTACGAAAGCTGACATCACCGTCAGCATGAATGACAAAATGGTGGCGTTCTAAATGAGTGAACAGGCAAAGATCAACGCCGCAATCAATGCAGCTATGGGTCAAGTGCAGAAACTGGCTAAAGGTGATCGCAACCAGCACGGCAACTACAGCTTTGCGTCTGTGGATGCGTTTCTGGATATGTGCCGCCCGATCTGCGCTGATCATGGTCTGCACCCGCAAGTTGACAGCGTTGGCACAGAAACATTCGGCGCTGGCAACGGTAAGCTGTGGGCCAAGTTTTCGTATCGGCTTGCAATGGGGCATGTGTCAGGTGAGAAGACTGATCCAGTCGGCATGGATGTTATGCTGCCCCTTACTGGCGCACAGACTAGCGGCAGCGCTCAATCCTATGCTGTGAAGCAGTTTTTGCGCGCCTTGTTGATGATTTCAACAGGCGACAAGGACGATGTGGATTTTAAACCACAAGCACCAGATGACGGCGTAGAAGCCGCTAGGTCAGCAGAAGAAGAATCTGCATACGATCTGGACGCGCTGGAAACCAAGATTCAAACATTCAAATCACTCACCAGGCTAAACACTTGGATCGGTGAGATGAACCCTGTGTTGACTGCAATGCACAACACAAAGCCTGACGACTACAACCGCTTTTATGCGTTCTGGAAAAAACAAGAGAAGGACATCCAAAATGGCAGCACCTGAATATAAGGCCGGAAAGGTTCAACTGGTCCGCGGTGTCGAAATTGACGACAACATGAGCATCAGTTTTTGGTTCAACATCACTGACCCTGATCTCAAAGCGCGTCTTGATGCGTACTACCAGGAGAACAAAGACGATTTCAAACAGCAGCCTGGTCTGGAGATACAGGTCAAAGTTGGTGACACCTTTCATCGTGTGGCCAGATCGCGGTTATGGCTCAATGACGGCGCATCAGCGCAGCAAGCTGTTGCCCCTGCACCAGCCTATGCACCGCCGCCCCCACCACCACCGGCACCGCCACCCCACACAAGCGTGCCTGATGCACCGCCGCCACCGGCTGGCTATGAGGCTGCGAAAAATGGCTAGGCAGGCTCTGCTGACGGTCAGAGAGGCGTGTGATGCACTATTCGGTGAAGGCTACAGCGAGGCCAGCCGCAAGCGCGTTAGACGCTGGATAAAGGATGGCCAGATAGCGGCCATTCAAGATGGTTCACGGTGGTTCATACCGCGTGCCGAAATTGTGAAATTAGGTGGGATTGATGAACAAACACAAAGCAGCATGGACGCCTGAAAAGCGTGCCGCACACAGTAAGAAGATGAAACGGATATGGGCCGCGAAACGGCAGACGGTGAGTATTGAACCGCCGCCCAAGAACTGGGTGCAAAGAATCTGGGACATTGTGAGAGGGGCGCACTAGCGCCCCTTTCTTTTATCCAAATATTGCATTGGCAGCGGCTGACCGCGCCTTTTCTTGCTTGGCCTCATTTTTGGAATAGTGACCATATTGGCGGTAAGTGAATGATGGGTTGCTGTGGCCCATCAAGGCTGCAACCTCTGCCCAATCCTCACCCAGTGCCGACAACTGAACACTTGCAAAAAAGTGCCTCATGTCACCCCAGACCATGCGCTCAATACCGGCACGCTTTGATGCGCGTTCAATCAATTCACGCAACGTCTTTTTCTGTTTTGGCAGGCCAGCGGCTGTAGCAAAAACCAGATCGTCATCGCTTGTGTGGCGGTTTTGCATTTTCAATTCACGCAGTAATTGCATTGTCTCACTTGGCACGGGGATGGTGCGAAAACCGCGCTTTGTTTTTGGCTCACCAAGTTCACTGGTTTCTGTCTTGATAGCTTGCTCGATTCGCACCGTGCTTTCCTTAAAGTCAACACAGCGCCACGGCAATGCACGCAGTTCACCTTGACGGATTCCAGACGACAACGCTGTCAGCACCATCGCACGGCTCGTCAATGTCTCACCATCCAAGCCCTTTGTCACAAGTTGCTGGACAGTGCTGGGCTGTATCTTTGGCGCACGATCAGCAATCTCTGTTGATAAACCAAAAGACACTTTGTCCAGCGGGTTGATGTCAATCCACCCTTTTGCCTGACAATAATTCAAAAACGCTTTTAACGCCTTGATGCGTTTTTCGGCTGTCGCTTTGCTTTTGTTTTCGCTTTTGATCGCCCGTTTGAAAGCAGCAGCCAAATCATCTTTGTTCGCTTTTGTGATCAGCTTGTCCAGCGCGTGCTTACTGAACATCTTGCCATCAATTCGAATGGCCAATGCGAAATCCAAACCGCGTTTTGTTTCTTTGAAATGCGACAGTGCGATTTCCTTATCATCAACACGGCGCATTTGTGATTCTAAAAATGCGGCAGCAGCGTTGGCGCAACTTTTAATTTTCACGGGCTGGGCAATCATGCCTGTAAGGAACTTGGCCTTGAGCATTTCTGCTTCTGCTAACGCCTCATTCCTTGTCGCAAAACTACCATACTTATCACTCCGACCTACGCGGCTTGCATTGATGCAATAGCAGTTGTTGTCGGCACGAAATCTTACTGGTAAGTCCTTCATTGCTTTGCTCCCATTTGATGTATCAACAAGAGCATATTGACATAAAAAGTCAAACCCTGCAAATAAAACTGGACTGAAACTGGACTGACACAAAAAAACAGCCCCCAGCCGGTTTAGGCCGAGGGCTTGTTTTTGAAGCTATGCTTGGACTTGGGGATGGCGGGAGTGACGGGACTCGAACCCGCGGCCTCCGGCGTGACAGGCCCGATTTTACTGGTTTTTGACCAACAAAATTGGCTGTTTCTGGGGCATTTTGGGAAATGCTGGCAGAGGTTGGTAGCCAGAAAACTGGACTGAAACTGGACTGAAACTGGACTGGATTTATGCCCGTGCGTTACGCCTGTTTGCAAAGGTCGCCACGTTGGTCGGCTTGCCGCCCACGCCCTGCTTTTTAGACCGCTTGCGTGAAACGGCAGACTTGATCTGTGACTTGCTCATGCGCCCTGCCTTTGCGGCTGGCACGCACTTGGGATACCCGCGTTTGTTTTGCTCTGAAGATGTGCGGCCACACTTTTTGTAGCCGCCACCTTTCTTTGGTGCGCTGATATCAACCCAGTCTTCTTTGAACCATTTGGTCAGGCTCATGACGGTTTTTTGCCCCTGTATCTACCACCACGCTTTTTGTACTCGCGCACAAGCCAAGCGTTGGCATAGGCAGATGGGTAGACATCAAACTTGCGCCGGGCTGCTGCTTTCACGGTTGCATACAGCTTGGGGTTTGTGGGCTTCGGCCCCCCTGATTTTTTGCGCGGCGGCATGACTACGCTCTCCGCATTTTAGGCCGTACTCTGCGCTTGTTTTTAGCGGCTGCTTTCTTCGCCGCTGCCATCCCCTTTTTTGTGTAAGGGTATTTTTTGCCTCGCACGTTTGGCATCGCTTTGCTCCTTATCGACGTGATTTTTTCCCAGCGCATTTCCAGCGCTTGCGTGATAGCCGCAACGGGCTATTAGGATTTTTTGCTGCCTTGGGATGCTTCTTCATCTGACCGGCTGACCTAGCGCAATAGCTGTCGCCCTTGCTGGTGCCAGGGCGCACCCGTGGGCCGCCACC
>Ga0181395_1000946_pt1 | contig 12074 bp, 25 predicted proteins | sample 18SPOviralmetaG_FD_130124 | JGI IMG/M metagenome (GOLD analysis project Ga0181395, IMG submission 130124) | Marine viral communities from the oligotrophic San Pedro Time Series (SPOT) site, San Pedro Channel, CA, USA - 18 SPOT_SRF_2010-12-16 | ecosystem: Environmental > Aquatic > Marine > Strait...
ATCGGTAGATGTTATGTTGCTCATAGATATAGACTTATTTCTATAGTCCATTACAGGCAGGTACTCAATGTGTTCTACATCTTCAATAGTTACTCCTGTCTTTACCCAAGCTGTCTTGCCATCGGTATGATAGAACATTCCTTCTGCGCTTTCATATATAGTATATATAGCTGTTGGATAGTTCTCCTTAGTTACTTGCCAAGCCCACGCCCAAGACAGATATGTTAGTCCGTTTTTATTCTCGGTATGTTCGTTGACATTAATCGCATTCAATGTTTCGAATACAGACTTCTTCTTAGTGGTTGTTTTAGTTGCCATAATTTGAATTTAAAATTTAATTGATATAAAGTTACTGATTATTAGATGAATAGCAAAATACTATTCTTATTTATAAGATTTCCAGATAGTGCAGAAGCATCCCCAAATCACTTATATTTCGTTTAGCGTTGTTATTTAATTCTTAATGAATAAAAATTAAACGTTCGTTACTTTTTCCGCTAAACCCTGTTTGCTGTTAATCTTTTTGCTTTCTTCTAACTCACGTTCAAGAGCTTGAATTCTGTAAGTTAGAAACGATATTAGTTCTTCTGTGTTGCTGTTCATAATATTTGTTGTTGCGAAGTTACACTACTTTTGACCACATAATCAAGTTTTTCTGTTAATTTATATTGATTCTAAATAATTATCCCATTGGGTATTTATCTAGTTTGCTCTTAAAGGATTTAGCGTCATTTTCTGTCTTAAAAGAAAATAATATTAATTTACTTGACAGATTTCTTATTACCCATTCCTTCTTTCTGGGAACGTAGTCTACATAAAACGTTTTTCTATTGTGTGTTGGCATAGTTTTAATCTATTATATAGTTATACTTTTTGTAACATTCCTCAGAACAGAAAATATCTTCTGTTGGATGGCTACCATTATGTTCACCGCATTCTTCGCAGTACTCTGATACATCCATAGTGTATGGATTGTTTTGATCTAAACTTTCATCGTAGTTCATCGTATGTTATTTAGAAAGTCAATTACTTTATCTCTCTCATCAATGTAGTATTTCAACATTGGGGCATCTTTAGTTAATCCTAAAGTTCTTTCGCAATAATGTATTGACATATTGAGATTTTTCTTTTTCTCGTTATACTCGTCTTCTTGTGTTCTCATTTCTATTAATTTAAATTTAACAATTTTTGAAATATTCTTCAAACAGCTCAGATATTTTTTCGTTTGTATCTAAGCAATCAATTACTTCTCCTTGAGAAACAACATTTACTCCTGATATGGCAACTGTATCCTCATAATTTATTGAGTAAACCTCACAACCACTAAGCATTTTTAAACTGTCTATCGAGTCGTTACTCAAGTTGTGTTTTGATTTAAATTCTTTGTATGTCATTTTATTAAAGATTTTTATGGTGTTTATGAACTTTAGATGCGAACTGCCTGAATTTCTTCTTGCTTTTCATTGTATCTATATCCTTTTTGACAATATCGTCATCACTTAAAGGAATAAACTTAACCTTGTCGTTGATTGGTTTGCTGTTAACAGCTTTCTTTTTTAAAGGTTTTAACATCTCAGGTCGATTCTCTCTAACCCACTCAATATAACCTCTATCATAGGTCTGGACATCTGTCCACTTTTTACCCTTGTACTTTCCTGATCTTAAAATATAATTCATTTCCATTTATGATTAATTAATACTTCTATTATTGCTAGTGTTTCGGAACATTGCTTATTTAGTTCTTCACATTTTTTAAGCTGTTCATTCAGCTTATCTATCTGATCTTTTACATCAATCATAATTCACTATTTTTAGTTGTCGGTTGCCTATCGTAATGCAGATGGATTTTTGACATCCTAAGCTCTTCCTTAGCTTTTTCAATGTCAAATTCGACAATTTCTAGTTTATAATTTTCAAGTAATGATCGCTTTATTTTGCTTATACTATCCATATTTAAAATGTTTATTTAATTAATGAAAAAAATACATCTATTATTGTGTAGGTCATCACGATGTATACGAAGATTGTTAACAGCAAAAAGAATACTCCTATTGCCATTGTGACCAAGTTGCTGTATGGTTTCATACTCAACTTATAATTGACTCTATTACAGAACATATATATGCAGGAATAACGAATGTTAAAACTATTAATATAAGAGCTACAAATAGAGCTATTGATTTTTCAAAATACTTTATCATAGATATTACTATATATAAGAATACCCTGCATGGCAGGGTACTCTTTAATTAAACTTAATTACTATTCTTATAATCACAATAATCTGAAATCACATCATCAAAGACTAATTTCAAACTTTTTACATCATAAGGTATTTTACTTTTCTTCATCCAATAAGTTATATTTTCTAACTTATCAGTTGCTCTTTTTAAGTGTTCTTTATTATTCATCATCTGTTTTAAAGTTTAAATTAATATTTGGTTTAGTTATAATTTATAATTCATCGATATCATTTTGGACATCATCTATTTTGTGTAAAATTGGATGATCATCTTCTGTAATGTTCATTACTATTCCATATGCCTCATCTAATAGACTTTGTGCTTGTTTTAATTCTGATTCTTTATTCATTGTGTTGTTTTTAAAATTAATATTTGATTTTTACTGAAACAAGAATACCTCGCATGGCGAGGTATTACTTATTATTTAAAAGTCTGTAGCTTCCTCATCTTTAAGAACAGAATCATATCTCCATTCATCATAGCATATAGGAATAATTGGATCTACTTTTGTTAGGTGTATTTCCCAATCTTTCTTTCCCGATCTTCCTTTTATCTGAATTACGGGATCTGGTTCAGTTACTGTATTTATACGATAGTAACATTTATCTTCATTTAATCCTAGTTCTCTAGCTACATAATCCATTTTGGATTCCCATACAGATTTATTATCTAAAAAATTGATTGCAAAGATTCTTGATTTTAAATATGTTCTTCTCTCTTCTTGCTGACTTTTATTTAAAGATGAATATGGGTTGTTGATGCCATAAGTATGTTCCCCAATCATATCCAGACCATTAATGGTATCAGTTCCTTCATTACCACTTTCATAACTTGTATTCACTTGGAATAAATCGAATTGAACTTTTTCTTTTAGAATTGTTTTCATTGTGTTGTTGTTTAAATTAATATTTGGTTTCTACCACCAAAAGTCCGCATATCTCTATGCAGACTGATGGCAGAACCAAACAAAAACTAGTTAATATTTACTGCTTTACCTTCCTTTATATAGTTAACAGCTTTGGTTGCCTGTTGCATTGCGTATATGCACTCATCTTTGGCTTCTCTCAGATGCTTACACCATCCTTTGATATATGCTTGAGAATTCTCCATTGTATCCTCACATTCAATCCCTAATAGACCTGTTAAGTACATTGAGCCGATCTCAGCGACCAACTCCTCCTTTGAATACTCTACACTACCAAATGATGAAACCTCCTCTAAGGTCTTCCTGTTGAGTCTAGAATTGTGTCCTGTACTATGCACCATTTCGTGAAACAATGTCTTGTAGTAAGATTCTGATCCGATGAATGAATTCATCTCAGGCATATTAATAAAATCATTTGTCTTATTGTAATATGCTCTGTTTTCTCTATGAACAATCTTAAAGTTATTTTCTCTTTCAACAAAGTCCTTAACTAAACTTTCAGCTACTTCGATTGGCTCATTGATAACCTCTACTTTATCTTCTGTTTTATGAGGTTCAATACCTTCACATTGTGATACATTAAATACTTTATAGAATCTAATGCTGTAGGTCTTCCTGTAGCGAAGTGATCCTGTTTTTGTCTTCTCTTTAAGATTAATATTCTTTACATCCTTTGAGCTGATGTAAACATTCTTGACATTATCAAAATAACCGTTGTTCCAAAGGTAAACATCTGTAGCTTTTTGACCTTTGATCACCTTTCCTTTAAGAGCTGATACTTGCTTGAATGTTAACCATTGATTAAACTCGTATCCTTGATCAGCCATAACAGCATTTAACAGGAATATATTAAACCCGTTATAAGCTCTCTTTGTAGTGTAATTGTATGCACCATCAACGAGTCCGTTTGCATTCCTCCACGGTCTGAACCATTTCATACCTTTCTTTTCTAATCCTGCGATTACGATGTCGTTAATTTTATTATAGATTTCAGCTTTCATAATTGTGTTGTTTTAGTTGTTTATTAATGGTTTTTACCACCGAAACCTGACCGCTATTTCAAGGTCAGGCAAGGCGGATAAATAAATTAATTATCCATAAACTGGATCGAAAAACTTTTCGACTTCGTTAATAGTTCGTAAGGCCTTATGTAATTGACGAGATGCGTATAAATTTTGCGTGCATAGGTTTGCAATTTTTATAACTTTTGCACTATCTGTGTCATATCGATACCAATTATTATCGACATAATCTAAAAACGATTGTATTTTGTAGCAATAGTCTTCAGCGATTTGAATATCGTTACCCATCACGTAAAACGAAAGCCGAAAATTTTCCAGCTCTTCAACGCAATTTTCAATTACTTGCTCGAGCGGAATTTCTTCGCCTGACTTTTTATCAAAGTTCATTTTGTGCATTGCTCGCTCATATTTCTGATGAGGCAACCGATTAACTCCTGTCCTTAGTTTATTATGTGGGTTATTTGAAAGTCTTACTTTTTTCATTGTTTGTGTTGTTTGATTATTATTAATTGACATAGACGCTTCACAGCGTTTCGGGTAATAAACCCATCTTCAGTATGCCTTAAAAGAATTATTATGAATATCAATAATTTCTTGTTTCATAAATTTTCCTGTATTTTCAAAAACCTCCTCGACATCTCTACCATAATGGTCTTTTATAAATTTATATCCAATTAACTTCATTTCGTTAATTTTTGTACCAACAAATTGACCAACTTGAAAATTAAAATCTTTTGGTGCTAATATATCAGTTATATAAATTGTTCTAGGGTTTCTATATGATTTTACTGACCATATATAAAATTTTTTCGGGTTTTTTAAAGTGAAATTGCTCATAATTTGTGTTGTTTGTTTGATTAATATTTTGCTAATGTAAGAAAATATATTTTAATAAACAAATTGTTAATAACATATATATCGCAACTTGATAATCAACAGCTTACATATTGCAACAGATTTACACAAGCGCATCTGATAATGTTCCCTGAGCTGTAATATATATATAAGGGTAATTGGTGGAGGGATTGTTCCGCTTCCATAAGGGACTCAAAAATCATTTAATGGTTTCAATACTTTGTAATAGCTACAGTTATTAGTTATATCTATATGCTACATACAAAAGCTAGAATATTTGCAGAAAATGCGTTTCAAAATGAGGGGGATGGGTTGCAGAATTCGTTTCGGTTTGCTGATCGTGTCGTTATAATATGTATATAATCCCCTCACTAAACATTTCTCAGAAAATTTTCGGGGAACGTCAGAAGGCCAGATATGTCTTGTGATAGAGCTGTTAAATAGCAATGGGGTAACAGCAAAATTATGAATATAATACGCCCGTATACAAATTGGAATGGAGTCTCACTTAGTGTTCTGTCCTTTCGTGCTTGGGGTTTTGAGACCCCCGCACTTCAGTAGTATTTAAGTTGAGAGTTTCGTATGGCGAGACGAGATAGTTCATTACGTGAAGTATTGAGTATCGTTGCTACCTCGCAGTACTTAGACGAAGTTACAACAAAAAAAATTAAGATGCAACCCTAAAGTAATACTTTAAGTAAATCTCTTAATGCTCCTTTCTATGGCAGTTAGCGCAGAGAACTCTGCACAGCTTAATCTCTTCCATAACTAAATCAAAAGAACAATCTTTAATTAAGTCGGCTATGTGTCCTCTTTTGGTAGAAGGATCTATGTGGTGGAATTCTAAACATCGAGTATGGCTCTCTCCACAGATCTCACAACTTAATGTCTTTTTATAATCGTCTAATCTTTTTCTCTTTCTGTTACGATATTCCCTTTTCCTTCTTATCCTTTTTTCCTTACTTGTTTCTTGTTGGTCTTCCATCAAAGCAAATATAAGTTTATCTTTGCCTTATTATGAAGCTAAGTAAAAACTTTACATTAAAAGAGATGACTAGGTCTGTTACGGCTAAGCGTAGAGACATAGATAATACACCCGATGAACAGCAAATAGAAAACCTAACAGAACTATGTGAAAAAGTATTACAACCCTTAAGAGATCTTATGGGGCCTATCGTTATTACAAGTGGATATAGAAGTCCTGCTTTGAATACTGCTATCGGTGGGAGTGCTACCTCACAGCATTGTGCTATCAAGGGAGCTGCGGCTGATATAGATATATGCACAGGGGACTGTGATTACAAGAATGCTGAAGTATTTCATAATATAAAAGATAATTTTGTGTTTGATCAATTAATTTGGGAATTCGGTTCGGAGGAATGCCCCGATTGGGTACACGTATCATATAACTATGGTAAGAACAGAAAACAAATACTTAAGGCAGTAAAGAAAAACGGAAAAACTAAATATTTGAATTATGAAGATTAAGAAGTACGGAAAAGGTGGAATGATGGAGTATGCTTCTGGTGGTATGCTAAAAGCTTTACTTGAAGATCCTAAGCAAAGAGAGATGGCAAAGAAGATGCTGTCTAAAGAATATGAAGGCGGAGGAATGGTTGAGTATGGTGGCGGTGGCTATATGGAGTATGACAAAGGAGGTTATATGAGCAATGAGCAGATGGTTATGGTAAAGGCTGATACATTAGAGGAGGCTACTAAAGCTGTAAAGGCTGCTGTTAAAGCTGGGAATATGACACCTACCCATTACAAAGTAAAAGCTTGTTTCTACGCAGATGAAGACTAAGAAAAAAACAGATCCTAAAAAATTAAAAATAAGAAGGCGTTCTATTAAACCTGAGCCTATGTATGAACCATACAGGATGGCTGGTGAAATGAGCGATGATAAAATTTTAGAAGATTCTTTTAAAGACTTAATCGCTGAAAAGGGAGGAACTAGAGGAGACTGGGAGGATAAATTTGAGGCTATTGCTTATCACGAAACAGGTAAGACAATGGATCCTGCACAAAAACAAGTTGGTGGTGGGCCGGGTAGAGGCTTATATCAATTTGAGTATCTTAAAGACCCTTCTAAATTAGACAGATCAGCAGCGGCAACAGCTGTAAACAGAGCCGTTGAAAGATTCAATGATCAAGGAAGACAAATACCTGAATGGCTTTTTAAGCTACATCAAGAGCCAGCAGACTTCTCAAGGCTATCAAAAGAAAAACAGCAAATACTGCTTATAGCAGACAAACTTCAGGGGCCGGGAGATTTTGGTGATGTTTTAAGTTCAAGTAAAGACTTTTCAGAATGGTGGAGAAAGTATCACCATAAAAAAGACAAAGGCCCAAAAGCTAAAAAATTTAAAAAAGACACTGAAGAGTATCTAAAATTTAGATATTCAACACCAAGAATATAATTATGAAAACAAAAAAAAGAGAAACTAAAAAAATGGTAAAGTCTCCAGAGGGATATCACTGGATGTCTAAGGGCGGAAGATATTCTTTAATGAAGCATAAAGGAAAGTTTATTCCTCACGAGGGTGCTGCTCTTGAGATGCCGTTTCGTGTTGTCGATAAGCATTCTGATTCGAAATAATCTTTTTACCTAAAGGAGAGTCCTCAAAACCTTTGAGTCTTTTCTTCTTAACCTTTCTAGGGCCACCCCTTGACTTATCGGGTCTGTCCTTAGCAATGGTGGATTCGTCATAGTCTGTTTCTACTTTTGTTTCCCCAGCCATAATCCTATACATCTTTGCAATGAACAGCTTTGACTTCTGAGTCAGAGAGTATCTCACTCTATAGTTAAATCTATTCTCATCTCTAAACCACATACTGTCGTCTTCATACCCAACAGCTCTTCTATCAAAGTACTTAAATAAGTAACCCTCACGCACTAGTGGGCCTATCAGTTTATCCTTAGTTTGAAAGTAACTAACCTTTAGCTGTTTACCTAACCATTGGCAAGTAAAGAACTCTAGGTCGTGCATAAAGAACAGGGCTTCTATCTGTCTAGGCTTTAGTGTAGAGTTTTTTCTAGCCCATCGTATGGCTATATAGTAAAACTTAGCGGGAGAGTCTGGTTTATTGTCTAGATATAAGAAATCACGAAACTTCTTGTCCTCTTTTTTGTGGATTCGTTTAGATCCCATAATGAATTGAATTAAATGTATCTTTGTACAAAAGTACTTTATTATGGGAACACTTGCAGGAACAAAGGTAAAAGAGGCCTATACATCTCTCTTAAAACTAGATGAGGGTGTGATAACTACTTCTACTAAGGTGGTAGAAGATGGGGCGGGAAATGACTCCGCTCTTAAAATATCTTCAACAATCGTTGAAGTGGATGGCACATTAAAATTTGGGACAGCACCTACCGCTGGGTCTTCAGAAACTTCTGCTCTGCTTTTAGATTCAAATAATAATGTTGTAAAAAGAACTTTAAATAGTGGTGCGTTCTCTACTGGAGAATCCAACACTGGAACAGCTCCCATTGCTGTATCAGGAAGCAATGTTATATCCCTAAACGCTCCAACAACACTACTTCAACTAACAGAGTCTGATGTAGCTATAGAGGATAGCTTCTTTATATATGACGCAAGTGCAACAGCTCACAAGTACATAACCATTCAAGACTTAAAAGATTATGTAACTACAGGAGTTACAGCAGCTGCTGGTGGTAGCAACACTCAAATACAGTTTAATAATTCAGGATCTCTTAGTGGTTCTTCTATATTTACTTTTAGCACATCTATTCTTTTTTATGCAGGAACTGATTTTGTTATAAGAGAAGGAAGTGACGGAAAAACTTCTACTTACAGAAGATCAGAAGGTGAAAACGTTGCAAATGGAGCTACTAATTCTATTATGTTTAGCATACCAATAACAACATTCAAAGGAATGATGGTTGACTATGTTGTTAATGTTGGAAATGAAACAAGAAAGAGAATGGGTACTTTTTCTGTTATTTGGAATTCACAGAACACAGCAACTGCACCTATATTTTCAGACTCTGTAGCTGTACAACTTGGCGATACAACAACTGGAGACTTTATTCTTTCAGCAGCCATTAGCTCTGACAATTCAAGCATAGATGTGAGGGCAAGCAATGGAGTGGGAGAAACTATGTATTTTAGATCTAGTGTTAAGTTGATCTCAAATAATGAATAAAGAAGAAGAAAACAAGCTTGAATTTTTTATAAAGGTTAGAGAGAAGTTTGAGGATATAGAAGACCTAGCTGAAGATTACGGTCTAAAGAAAGACTTTATGTCTGTAATGTGCGTTGGCCTTATAGAGGAAGACATTTCTCCACTACGCTATAAGGTAAATGCTATTTCTAGTATCTTTGTCGATAATGAAAGTGAATTAGCTTCTTTGATGTCTCATATAGCAAGTTCGTATGATAAAGGCGATGATGACTTTAGTAATATAGACTACTGGCTAAACAGAGAAGGTGGAGATGCTTAAATTTAAATTGAAATGGAAATCATTCGTAAAATTATCGTGGGCAACGACCCACTTAAAGCGATGGCTTACTATGTAGGTCAGAAAGCTGGAGCTGGTGAAGTAAACGCCATCTTATTAGACAGAAAACATTTAGACAGATATAAAGAAAGACGATACGTCATTTATATCAAAGATCAGAATGGAGACTTAGCCTTATGGAAGGCTGTAGAAAACGCACCCGTATTACTTGAATTTGATTGTAACTTCTGATGAGACCACTAAGTAATTTTGTTGTTTACGTTCCCAAGAAAGTGAACGAGACTAAAAAGATAGGAGACGTTGAGATATATATCGAAACTAAGTTCAACGAGTTTGAGCATAGGGTTATGGAAGGTGAAGTTGTTGGCATCCCGGAAAAGTACAAAACGCAAGTAGCTATTGGAGACACACTTTACTTTCATCATCACGTTGTGATAACACCTCAAGTTCTTGATGAGAATAATGACTTGTATCAGGTTAACTACAGTCCAGACGGTGGTCACGCCACACAATCTTATATTGTGAAGAAAAAAGACACGGATGAGATTATAGCTTTAGATGATTGGGTATTTTTAGATCCGATAAAGCCAGAGCCTAAACTAAAAAGTGATATCCTTGAACTTGTATCTTTTGAAGAAGAGGTAAACTATAAAGGAAAGATTATGTATGCTAGTGATAAGATAAAAGAGCTAGGGTTGAAAATTGGAGATGTCGTTTGGTTTACGAAGAACTCCGACTATGAAATGCAAATTGATGATAAAAAACTATGGAGAGTGCTAATTCAAAATCTAACAATAGTAGAAAAGTAAAATTTACAACAGCTAAAGCATCAGTAGATTTAATTAAAGCTATGGAGTCAGCAATTAAGAATATGACTTCAGAAATACAAAAGCCTGTAGATCAAGACCTTACGGGGTCTGCACGTAAAGCAGAACTTCAAGCTATTAAGGATACCGCATTGGCTTGCAAGGAGTTAATTATAGAGCGTCAAAAGTTAGAGGAATTAGTGTCATCATTAGGAGATAATGGTGAAATATCTAAAGAGATAGATTATCGAGGTGGCTTTGCAGAAAAATTCGTTAAAAAATAATGGCGGGTCTTAAAATTATAGACGATCAAGCGATTATTAATGTATGTTTTAATGATACGGAAGGAGACATAGAAGAAATTGCTTGTTTAAACATACAATTACCAAAGAAGCCTAAAAAGAAAGACATACTATTTCACGACCTCCCAAAAAAAGATCAGCATTGGAGAAGGTATGATATGCCTAAAGATTTAAATACTGTAACTTCTATGGAAGATTGGTATTCAGCCCCCAAAGAATTCCAACAAAAGTATGCTCCATACATAGAGCAAGAATTTAGAAGACGAAGAGAAGGTGTTTGGTTTTACAATAATGGTGTTCCAACATACATTACTGGTCATCATTATATGTTTTTGCAATGGAGTAAGATAGATATCGGATATCCTAGCTATTTAGAATTTCAAAGAAGGCTGTTTATTCACTTCTCTGCTTGTGAGGCCGATCCAAGATGTATGGGTCAGATATACACTAAGTGCAGAAGATCCGGGTATACAAATATGAGTTCTAGCATAATGGTAAATGAGGCTACCCAAGTAAAAGAAAAGCTGTTAGGCATAATGAGTAAAACTGGAACGGATGCTCAGTCAGCAGTGTTCTCAAGTAAAGTAGTCCCTATATACAAGTCTTATCCATTTTTCTTTCAGCCTATTCTTGACGGTACAACAAACCCTCGTCAAGAGTTAGCATTCAGAGAGCCTTCAAAGAGAATTACAAAAAAGAACAAGAGTGTTCAAAAGGGCGAAGCTTTAGATACAATAATAAATTGGAAGAATACTGTTAGTAATGCATATGACGGATCAAAGACTCACCTTTTATTCTTAGATGAGGCGGGTAAGTTTGAGAAAGGGATTGATATACGAGAGGTGTGGAGAATACACAGAACTTGTCTTTTGGTAGGTAGAAGAGTTATAGGTAAATCGTTAGTAGGATCTACAGTAAATCCGTTAGACAAAGGGGGTCGTGAATACAGAGACTTATATAAAGATTCAGATCCTTTAGATAGAAACGAAAACGGAAGAACAAAGAGTGGTCTTTACTCAATATTCATTCCTGCCTATGAGGCACTAGAAGGATTCTTTGATCAGTACGGCAATCCTATAATCGATGACCCAGAGTCTATGGTTCTTACCGAAGACGGAACTCCTACGGAAATAGGTGCTAAGACTTTTTTAAAAAATGAACGCAAGGGTCAACAACACAACAGCTATGAACTTAACGAAATAATCAGACAGTTTCCTTTTACTGAAGAGGAGGCGTTTAGAGATTCTACAAAGAGTAGCTTGTTTAACATACAAAAGATTTATGAGCAGACTCAGTATAACGATGATCTGTATCCAAATCCAATTGTCGTAGGTAACTTTGTTTGGGAGAACGGCAAGCAAGACACAAAGGTTCTATTTAAACCCGATGTTAATGGTCGATGGAGAATAAGCTGGTTACCTCCAGCAGATCTGAG
>Ga0181395_1000950_pt1 | contig 12039 bp, 23 predicted proteins | sample 18SPOviralmetaG_FD_130124 | JGI IMG/M metagenome (GOLD analysis project Ga0181395, IMG submission 130124) | Marine viral communities from the oligotrophic San Pedro Time Series (SPOT) site, San Pedro Channel, CA, USA - 18 SPOT_SRF_2010-12-16 | ecosystem: Environmental > Aquatic > Marine > Strait...
ATCTAAGTTAGTGCCAATTGATGGTGCTATTTTTCCTGAGGAGTTTGTTACTTTTGTAGCAAAGGAAGACAAGTCAGGACTCAAACAAGCGATCAAAGAAGGTCAACAGTTTGAAGGCTTTAGTTTAGAGGATGGGGAACCTAGCCTATTGATAAAGTAGAGACACATTATGAGGGCATCTCCTCCCTCGTCTCTGAATATAGCCCCGCCAGGTGGCTTCCCCTAAACCTGGCAACTAATTTTAATAAGAAGAGAGGTATGAAAAGTGAGTAATACAGAAGACAAGATAAACAAGTTGAAATCAGAACTAGCTTTACTAGATTCTCAAATTGGTTTAGCTAATTTTGAAATTGAAGATTTACAGAATTATGAAGGTAATCTTCGTATCAAAAAAAATAAACTTGAACGCCGTTTATTTAAGCTTATGGGTGTTAGCTTCCAAAGAAATATTAGAGGAGTAGTTAAATGACCAGTACAAGCATAGAAGCATACAAAAAAATCAACAAGGATGGAACTGTTGGTCAGCAAGCTGAAGAGATTTTGAAATTTTTAAAGTTTCAGGGTGAGCCTATGACTAACAAAGAAATCCAACAATCAACTGGTTTGGAGATCAGCTCAGTAAGTGGTCGAGTGAATGATTTAAAGAAGCAAGGGTTGGTTGAGGTCGTTGGTAAAAGGCCATGTGGAGTAACAGGTAATACAGCATCGATTGTATTGCCAGTAACTAATTATGGTCAATGGAAGAAAATTTTTTTAACTGAATAAGGAAAAGTTATGAATGGAATTAATAAAGTAATATTAGTAGGAAACCTCGGTAGAAAACCTGATCTTAAAAACACAACTACAGGTTCTACTTTGGCTAATTTAGCATTAGCAACATCTAAGACCTGGACTGACAAAGCTGGAGCCAAACAAGAAAGAACTGAATGGCACAACATAACAGTCTTTGGAAAACTTGCGGAGATCGTTGGGCAATATTGTGACAAAGGATCAAAACTTTATGTTGAAGGTGAGCTTGAAACTAACAAGTGGCAAGATAACCAGGGTAATGATCGTTATACAACTAAAGTTATTGTGAACAATTTTGGTGGCGCAATTCAAATGTTAGATAGCAAAGGCACAATGCCTGAGAAACAACAGTCTAACTTTGTCCCAGTACCGCAGCCAGCAAGAACACCTCATGTTGAAGCGGGTTCTATTCCTGGTGATCAAGGACGCGATGAACCTAACGATGATATTCCGTTTTAGTCATGGCTAAGAAATCGCCAAATGGACAAAGGTGTAAGTATGCCCTTGATGATGGAACATCCTGGAATATATTTGAAGCTCAAGCTAAGATGATAGAACTGCATAAAGAGCCAGTATCTTTAAGTTTAATGCAGCAGCGTTTAAAACATTCGACTGACCCTGAGTATGTCTTTTTAAAGAAACAAAGTGTATGGACAAAAGATGGTGGTCATGTGTACAGCAAAAAAAATGTTGCCAGGAAGAAAGCACCTAAACGCGTAGCAAACGCTGCGCCTGAACTAACCGCTGAAGAGAAAGCAATGCAGAAAGCACTTAAATCTCTTGGCATAGCTTGGACATAAATATGGAAAAATTGTTAAAAGAAAGTGAGGTATGTGAGATCGTGACTTTTAAAAGATTGACACTACTAAAAATGGTTGATGCTGGTGAGTTTCCTAAACCAATAGTAATTAGAAACAAAAGGCGTTGGTGGGAATCAGACATACAAAAGTGGTTCAAAGATTTAAGGGTCGCTAATTAATCCTATGTTAGAATATAAAACTATCGGGCAATTCGCAGCTGAATCAGGCTACACAGAAAGAGCCGTTAGGGAAAAGATAAGGAAAGGTGTTTTCCCTGAAGATGATGTTTGGTTGCGTGGCCCCGATAATAGAATTTTAATAAGTATAAAAGGGTTTAATGAATGGGTAAGAAACGGATCGGAGTTTCTGTCGGAAGTGAAAGTAGCGTCACCCTTACCTTCCGTTACCAAGAGCGTACAGTTAAAGAACGAATTAAAACTAGGGGTAAGCCCACTAGTGCTGACTTAGATGCTGCTTTTCAAAAAAGGCAGCAAATAAAGTATGCTATAAAAGATGGTTCGTTTGATTTTGCCTCAACATTTCCTGATTCAAAAAAGCACCATTGGTTTACCTTAGGTGGTTCAACTAAGTTCAAACCTTTTTTAACTCGTTATCATAAAAAACATCTCGCTGATGATGATCTAGCAGATTCTACTGAAAATACTAATACTGGCATTGTTAACAGGCTTAATGATAAATTAGGTAAATTGTATCTTTCTCAAATAACAAAGGAAGTAATAGAAAAATTCTTTGATGAAAAAAGACTTGAGAATGGAAAGAAAATATCTACTAAAACTATTAATAATTATTTAGCGGTTCTTAGGCCCGCTCTTCAAGATGCTGTCAATAGTAATTTACTGAGCAAAAATCCTTTAGATAATGTGATAATAACTGGTTCAAAAAGTAAAGCTAAAGAAGCAATCGAACCTTATAGTCATTATGAAATGAATGCTATTTTAAATAGTTGTAAGGGTCAGCTACACAATATATTCAAGTTTGCTTTTTGGACAGGATTACGACCTTCTGAATTAATTGAACTGAAATATAGTGATATTGATAATGGCAAAATATATGTCGCTAGAAAAAGGACAGCATACTCCAAAAGTCCTGAAGGATTAAAAACAAAAGCAAGTTATAGATCAATTAAATTATTACCTGATGCTTTAGCTGCTATTGAGAACCAAAAACAATACACTTTTGATTTACAGCAACATATTTTTCATAATCCAAATACTAATAAACCCTGGCATTCTCCTAAGATTTATAGAGAAGCTTGGGTAAGAACCTTAAATAAAACTGATATAAAATATAGATACCCTTACCAAACGCGTCATACATTTGCTACAATGATGTTAAGTGCTGGGGAAAATTTATTGTGGGTTTCAAATGCAATGGGTCATGAATCTACTAAAGAAACTTTAGATACATATTCAAGATGGATACAAGATAACGATTCAGATGTTGGTATGAAGGCAGCACAAAAGTTTAAATTTGAACAGAAAATAGCCAATTAATTCCACTTTTATTCCACATTGCCTGTACAGACCCTACTACTACAACATGATGACAGGGTTCGAATCCCTGTCCCTCCACCATGCAAACCCTATTCCTAAAGCATTCTTATTTCAGAAGTGGAACAAAAACGGCAATAAATACCAATAGATTCCTCTCAGTTTTTCCACTTTTTTTCCACTTTTTATTTATGCGCTTCTTACTAATTTAAGGGACGCTGTGTTTCGACCGATCTCTCCATACTCTTTGTGATGAATTATGCAACTCATATCTCTGCCTGAACGATAGCCAGCTCCAGCGTGCCAGGCATCCTTACCAGCCAGGGTTCTAAATGATTCCCAAACTACACCAGGAAACTCCATCGCTTGTCTGTTATGAATGTGACCTGTGTACCAGTATCTGTATTCCGCATTGCCCCACTCTTTAGGTTTGTCAGCTGCCATAATTCCTGGGAGCTTCTCAGGCTTGGATGTGTCTCCATGTGTTGAACCAATCAAGACATCACCAAAAGTGTAATACCAAAACTTAGATGGCTGTACATCGATAGTGACTCTGTCTTCATTACGAAAGTATTTTTCCATTGCAACAGAAAGCATTATTGACGATGTGTCATCATGGTTGCCAATGATATTTTTAACTGTCACATGTTTGTGTTTTTCTAGAGCTGAGACTGTAAGCTCTATCATCAAATCGATTCCGACATTTAATACTTTAAACCATCGACCATCAACATCCAGGGCATTGCCGCTTCTTGCAGTCCTGTTGCTTGGATTATCAGAGTGAAAAAAATCTCCCAGGTTAAGTATTAGCGCATTCTCTGATGCTGGACTTCTATCGACCAGGGCTTTAGTAGCTCTCTGTAAGTCACGAGTAGCAATCTTAAGATCAAAATCTTCACCGCTCTCATCTCTATGTGCCAGCATTCCTATGTGTGGGTCACCCATCGGATAGACGCTTAGTAAGTCAGCATCAACTTCTCTTGGAGCTTTAATTGGACAAGCTGTAAAGTCCGCCAGGGATTCGTTGAAGGCTTCAGCAATCTCTTCAGGAGTGTAGCCCTGGTTCTGTGTCTTAACCCATTGGACTTTGACCTGGCCATCATCACCATACAAAGTAGACACGCCTTTGACATTAAAACCTTCACCAGCCAGGTGAGACATATTAGCCTCAGGTGCTATTCCTCTAGCCGCAGCTCTCTTCTTAACTAATCGTATCGATTTAGATACAGCTTGATGAGATACGCCTAATGATGACGCTACCTTTTCTACTGTTCCTAATTCGTTATATAGTTTTACTCTTGTGCGCTGCGAATCTGAATTACAGTATTCTAATAAATGTAGCATAATGCCTCCTATTTAGGACGGGCTAAAGCGGCTCCGAAGAAGAAACTAATGATCATTTCTGCGAAGGCATAAACCTCGGCGTTCTTGACCATACCTGTTACAGTCTCATAGGTTGTTACATCTGATGTCAATTTAATGCCTAGTATTGAGACTCCTTCTTTAACTGTTGGAATGACTGTATCTAGTCCAGCTAATGGCGCAAACTGGATAGCTACTAATAGTCCCAGGATGACCAGGATAATTATTCTTCTATTCATTGCAGCAAACGGACTTTCTTTAGCTGCCATTTGTCGTGCCTGGTTGATAGATTGATTCTGAGCTTGCATTGCTTGAATCATTAATTTTTGTTGTTCGCTGTTAGCGTGCTGTTTCATTGCGAATAGCTTGCCAAAAAAGCCCAGGGCTATTGGTGCTACACTTGTTAATAAACTTATCATAATAAACCTCTCATCATAGTATTTGTAGTGCCTGTAAAAAGCCTACTTCTGTCGCGACAAAAAACGCGAACCCGCCGTACAGAAAATAACGAATCTGAGTTAGTATGTTCATTATCTTTTGTATGTTCTGATTTGTTTCATCCACCTTAGAAAAGAGCTTTGATATTTGTTGATGATGGTGATCAACTCTTCTTTCTAATACTTTTAATCTTTCATCCATAATGTTTCCTTTAATATGCCAATGGATTGTCCAGGCTTTGTTGTATTCTTTTCATTAAGTCTTCTCTTGTTTTATCTACTTTGTTTTCAAACTTAAATAACTTGTCATCGTATGAAGTAAATTTAGCGTCAACTTTTTGATCAAATGCTGTTATCTTTGCGTCTACTGATTGCAGTTTGTTATCTACTTTTGACTCAAGTGACCATTGACCGCTGCGAAGGTCGCTCATGTCTTTTTTAAGCTCCACCTTAATAGCTGAGATGTCTTCACCTACCCTATCTAAATCACTAGATGTTTGTTCCATTGCTGCGCTGATACTGCCCAGGTCTAATGCAGCCAGGGACTCAACCTTTTGATATAAAAGAAAGCCTCCATATAGCGAACCTACGAGCGTTGAGAGTAATGCAAACAAGCCCATAATACTGGCTCCACTTACACGCATCCCAAACAGCCTGAGCTTCCTGTCTTTTATGCCTTCGCCTTGTCTTACAATTTCTTCTAAGTCAGCCATTAGTTTTCAAATGAAGTTGAGTTTTGCATTTCTTTTAATAGGTTTATTTCCTGGCGTAGCTTGGTCATTTCAAGGCGCTGCTTCTGAAGCATTAATTGATAGAGCGAATTGCAGTTGACTCGTTCTGCTGGCCCATCGATTGGTATGATTATTCGAGCATACAAGCCGAGGTCTTTTGTCTGCGGATTATTCAAATCGTCTTTGCCAATAATCGGAGCAGTTACATTATTAATTACACCTGTAATTCCCATTTCAAATAGTGTTCCTCCCGATACAGAATTAGCACATTGCATCTGTTCCATTTTCACGCTGTCTTGTCCATTACTTGAGCTGGCACTTGGCAAGGATAAGCTCATTGAATTACTTTCTGCCATCGTTTGTGTACAGAGCAATAGTAGAGCGTACCTTAACCAATTCACTTAAACCTCGAACAGATTCTAGAAGAGACAAGTGGAGTATTATTTTCATTAGCTTTTATTTTTGATACAGAACATATATATTCAGCAGCTATAGAATTAGCCTCAGAAATATAAACATCAAACTTCACATTAGATAAGTAGTCAATCTGCATGACTTTATATCTAGTCACAAATGGAAGAGGCTTCCAATTAATATCAAAGACACCAATCTCATACCATTCCACATCTGATCGTTTATTAAAAAGTTCCATGCGTGTGTGCTTTACATCTGCAATGTGGCTAATACCCCAACTAGGGTATGTTGGCCGCATATCGTGAGCTGCTACACTACCGCATAGTAATAACAATAATGCTACTGAGCTACGCACGAGGCCTCTGCTACTGCAACATACTGACCACCAGGGAAAGCCTTGTTTCCGTTATAAATTGCTTGTGATGCAACTGTCACATACATTGTTCCAGCATGAGTCAAAAAATAAGTTCTCATAGCGCCGTTATTCGTCACAGTTGAAGCAGCCTGGTATCCGCTCATATCTGAAGATGAGGCTGATGCTATAGCTACGGCTCCTGTCCAGGTCACACTATTAGATAAGCTTGGGCTACTTGAAAAAGATGTGGGATAACTGACGATAGCCTTGTACGCGTTTGCGAGCGTTGATGTAATCCTTATCTTTGGAATTTGGCCATTTGATGCGGGCAGAGTTGTGAGGGTATAAGCATTTGGGTTACCGAAGTAACCTGGGATGTCTGTCACGACTTCGCATCTCGACTCAACTGTGCCACTTATATTTGTGTTTGCTGCTGCTTCTTTAGGCATTAACAAAGCACACCCTGTTAGCCCAATGGCTAAAAATAGTGTTATTAGTTTCTTCATTTGTTGTATTGCTCCTCTATCATTGTTTGATGTAGCCTATCGTTTGATAGACCTCGTAATACTTTTCGATTGTCGGATATGCCCTGGTCTTTCAAGACAATAGTTTCTCTATAAACTTTGCTAGGAATTTGAGCAATATAATAAGAGTCCATATTTACAACAGAATTCATTGCAGTAATAAGACTTGATTGTGTTAAACCATTAGCAAGCGTTAAAGCATTTTCAGTAACAGATAGCATTGCTTCCAATCTGTTTTTATCTTCCTCGTCTTTGTCTTCTTGTTCACTTGTTTCTTTGTCTTCAAATAAATCTTTATCTGTTTCTTTTGAGGCTAACTTAACTGAGTCATCATCCAACGCATCGTATATTTCGATTGGAGGTGGTATTGGTGGAATATAGTTAGGACAACTAGGATCAGTTGGAATTCGGCATTCATCAAACCGATACATATAAATAACAGACTCATCTTCTAAACTTCCTGTGCCTGTTGTAGCAATAGACCCTTGACCGAAATTCTCAATAGGTATATAAGGAAGTTGTAAGACTTTTCTAATTCTTATAGGATGCTTACCTGAAAAATCTTCGGTGTCCTGGAATATGTATCCATTGCCAGCAGCATTCTCGTTTTGAACTGTTACTGTAAAGTTATCACCTACTTCCTTGATCGGATTGTAAGTATAAATAACACCACTAATATCAAGCCCTTCCTGGACACTAACGCCAAGAACAGGAGAAGTCATACCCCAGGTGTTAGCTCCTGAGGCAGCATTACTTGTATAGCCAAAAGTATAGCTATAACTAAAAGAACACAAAGGCAGCAGCAACAGTCCCCATAAGACTGATAATCTGCTCGCGCTTCTCTTTTGCAGTTGCTTCATTTTCTTCCTCAGGTACTGGTATTTTGTCGCTATGTACTTCCCAGGCTGCTTTAGCCTCATCTGATAATAAGCCCTCATAAGGGCAGTAGGATCCAGCATGCGCCATACTACGAAAAACGATAGGATTTTCACAGAGAACGCTGATTGCAGCGACCTTCATTCCCATGTTGTATAAAGCGTGACTGAGCTGTAGGGTTTGGCACAGTTCGTCTTCGTGCATACCTCCCAGGCTAAGTCCAAATATCTGTGTTTGTACTGCTCCACTTGCAGAAACAGAACATAAAAAATCTGTACTGCTACTAGTAATTTGGCTTGCGATGGCTGAAGGTGGAGGCGATTCCACCTTAGTCGTTTGCGTCCCATTACTTGTTACAGTTGACTCTGAAACAATAGGGTCTGCGGCCATAGTCGAAAAGGATATGATCCAAAATGCTAAGACTATAAACCCAGCTATTACATTGTTACGCAGTCTGTCAGACATTAGGCTTCTACTTTAGCTGCCTTTAATTCATCAGTCGTAGTCATACTATCTACTTGATTTGTAATATCTCTGAGCCTTTGTTTCTCTGTCACAATAGCAGAAGTATCTGAGCCAGCTTCTTGTGCCTTCATAAACAGAATGTCTTGTTCCTCTAACAGAGGTTTTCTTTCTGCTCTAAGTCTGTCTTTAGTGATGACTTTAGCTTTAGTTATATCAACTTGGATTGGCATCGTCATACTCCTTTTGTGTCATTTGGTTGTATTTAAGTTTGTCCTCGTCAGATAAATCTGCTGAAGTCTTTTCATCAGAACCAGCAGTATATGTCCAAGCATTTCTAAATGTTCTGTCAGACAAGTCAACTGAGTCAGCTATGATTTCGTACTTAGTGCCAGTAGGTAAATCTTTGTTAGCTATGTGTATTAGCTTTTCTTCTAGCGTTCCTTCTAGCTGTGCTAAGAATTTAGAAGCTGGTATTATTACTGCTGCAACTCCACTATTGTCATATATTAATCTCATATCTTAATCTCCAAAAACTAATGCTTCAATAATGCTAGTATCAGCGTTAGCATTACCATTTTCTACCCAAATTTGTATTTGGCTGGTGGTAGCTGGATAAGCTGCTGCTGTCGCATTCCAATCGTTATTAGATGATGTAACACAAAAATTAGTGCTAGCCATAGCATTAGTCAAATTAACCTGATAATTGCCCGTACCACTATCAGCAATACTGCTGACATTATGTGAATCTCTAGTAGCTATAGTTCCTGTGCCATCAAAGTTAATCCAAGCCTTTCCAGTAAACTGTGACAAGCCTCTGCCATCGTTTGTAATTTCTAGTTTTTTTGCTGGTGCTGCATCTGTAGTTCCATCTCTTGTAGCAACAACAAAAGAACCGTTAGTAACACCTGAAGCACTTGTAGTTACCATTCCAACTTCTACAGGAGCTTTTACGGTAGCACCGTTGGTATATCCAAAACCAATAGAATAAATACTTCCGTTTCCAGCCCAACTATTATCGCCACCTACTTTTACTAAAGGTGAACCGTAAGATGTCGTTACATTTGCAGCTGGGTCTATGTGTAGTGTTGCTCCTAGTGCCGAGGCTTTGCCAACTCCTACATTCTCACTCGAATCAATTGTTATAGCAGTAGCATCAGCACTAGACGAGATACCAGCTACTCCAACTCCTGTTAAAGCAGCACCCGATATGGCTGGTAACGCTCCTGTCAGCTTGGTCGCATCAATTGTAGTAGAAGTAAACGCACCAGCAGAACTGATACTTGCTTTCTCTACTCCGTTGGCTTGGAACTTTATATCCTTAGAAGAACCATCAGCGTTTAGTGTTAGATGTTCGTCACTTGATTTTATTGTTGACATATTAAGCTCCTATTTCCATAAGTGTTATTGTAGAAACATTACCATCAATGCTTGTAAAAATAGTGCCACCTGAAGGGGTTTTCATTTGCATCTTATATGTTGTAGCTGAAGTTGTGTTAGGAGAGTCTAAATAATCAAACGCTATCCACGCTTCGTGATAGCTAGTTTCACCAGCACCGTGTCCATCTGATTTTTCTGATGCACCTTGAATTGAAGTAGACCCTCTCATAAGACGAGAGCCAATACCAGCTGATGTACCAGTTACTCCAAAATTCATCCCTACTTTTATTAATACTTTACTAGAACTTGCAGAAGGTGTTATTGTTGCTGTTAAACCAGTATCTACCATACTACCTGAAGTAGTTGAGGTTTCACCTGTGTCAACTGCATTAATAACTTGTAACACTTTTCCAAAACTACCACTAATTTTTGAACCAGCAATAGCAGCACTACTATTTATGTCAGCATTGACAATCGTGTTGTCTTGTATCTTGTTGACTCCAGTTGAGCCACTAATCTCTGTTGGCATTTACTACTCCTATGGTTTAGGGTTTGCGTCTTTCACAGCTTTAATTGCTTTGTGCCACTCACCTGTTGCATCTAACTTACCAGCAGTCATATCGTGGTACAGTTGATCTAACTGTTCCTTGATTTCTGCATAAGCTGTTGCCCTTGTTCTTTGGTATGCGTTACCATCATAGACACCTTGCAGTCTTGTAACCTCTGCGTCTATTTGTGATTGGGTAGGTTCAGTTTGTTTACTGTCCAACCACTCTAATTCGTCACCTCTCAATACCCATTCAGCTCCTGGCTTTAAAGATTGAAGGGCATCGACTGTTGTCATCTCATTTGCCATTTCTTACTCCTGTTATAAAATTTCTTTAATTATCATATGGGCGAAAGCTGTACCGCCCGTGTTCATACCAAACTTCCAGCTATTGTTAGATCCTGAATATTTTCTTCCTTGAAACTTGTAAGTTACTGAAGAAGTAGTATTTGGTGAATCAATATGAACAATATTAAGCCAAGGATAAAAATCACTTGATGCCCAACTAGGGTTCATATATTCATTCCATCGACCAGCTACAATCATTGTTGAATCTCTAAGTATTCTGTGGTCTTGTCCTGAATGCCCTGGGGAATTGTTATTATTCATTTCTGTTGCTCCGTGAATAATAATTTCAAACTTGCTTGATGTGCTTTTTGGTGTCAAGGTAATACTTAAACCCGAATCTGCGTAATCTCCACTATTGAAAGTAACTCCGTTGGTAGTAGCTAAAACACTTGAATGGTAGGAAACCATACTGCCAGTTGGCAGACTTGCATATGTCATTCCCGATAGCTGATTTTGGAGAGCAATTGTTCCTGAGCCATCTGCGGTTTGTATTTGGTCTACTTTAATTTTTGATGCCATTAGCCCGCTACCTCCATAAGTGTAATACTTGATGATGACCTTTCTGAACCTGTGTGATAATCATTAAATCGAACTGAATCACTACTTCCTCTGTTTCTAATTTGCAATTTATAAACATTAGCACTTGTATTATTTGGGCTGTCTAAATAATTAATAGCACAAGAACCTGTAGAAAAGGTAGCTCCACTTGTAACAAATGTTGGTCTTAAATAATATGCCAATATACTTCCTCTGCCGTGTAAAGCTAATTCTGGTTGCGCTCCGCTTCCATTTTGACTAAATCCGTGACCATTTATAATAACCATAATTTTGCTAGAACTAAACTTTGGAGTTATTGTTGCAGTTAATCCAGTATCTCCAAAGCTAGTTGAAGTAGTATTTAAAAAAGTTGTATTAATAGACTGAACAACTTGTAATATTGCTCCAGCTGGCATATCCAAATCATAACCACTAGGTGCTTGTATCGCTTTGACTTCTAATGTACTCATACCACACTCCAGTTTCCGTTGACAGTAACTGTGTAGCCATCAGCGATTGTTATTGGTCCCGCACTCATACCGTTACTCGTAGAAGCAATGGTTATGTTCTCGCTTATTGTTTGGGCATTGGTTCTAATTACACTCGAAGTACCTAGACTTGGACCACCTAATTCTACTGCTGAGTTAATGTCACTAGCAGTAATTGTGTTGTCTAGTATTTCGTTGGTTGTAATTCCACCGCCACTAATTGTTATTGCCATTCGTTACTCCTATGGTTTTGGAAACTCAGCTTTAATCGCTACTATGGCATCCTTGTGTGTAGTCGTGCCATTAATAGAATCATCGCTGATTAATTCAAATTGATTTAACTCATCGTATTTAACTTTGCGTTTTCTTGCGTATTCTTGTGAGTCGTAGACTGCTTGAAGTCTAATTACTTCAGCATCAATTTCTGCTTGAGTAGGTTGTACAATATCATCAGACTTCCATATTACTACTCCATCTA
>Ga0181395_1000957_pt1 | contig 11987 bp, 8 predicted proteins | sample 18SPOviralmetaG_FD_130124 | JGI IMG/M metagenome (GOLD analysis project Ga0181395, IMG submission 130124) | Marine viral communities from the oligotrophic San Pedro Time Series (SPOT) site, San Pedro Channel, CA, USA - 18 SPOT_SRF_2010-12-16 | ecosystem: Environmental > Aquatic > Marine > Strait...
ATACCTTATATCAATAGTATAATGAAAGAACATAAACTTACTAGAACAAGATTAATGAGAATGAAACCTAAAGCATGTTATCTATGGCATAATGACTTGACACAAAGATTGCATATACCAATAGTAACAAATGAACACTGTTTCTTATTACTAGATAATGATAGAATACACATACCAGCCACAGGAGAGGCGTATGTAATAGACACTAGAAAAAAACATACAGCATTAAATTGTTCAAAAGAAGATCGTACTCATATTGTCGGAGGACTACCTTATTAATGGATAATATATTATATGACGCCGTTATTACATCACTGCCAGGAATGGACAAAGGTAAACCTGCACCTGGTCCTTCTTTTTTAAAAGGATATTTAGAACCATTAGGATTTAAAATTAAAGTTATAGATGGTAATCAATTAGATACTTTAGAAAATATACACAAAGAAATTGCAAAATATAAATTTAGATGGTTAGGTATATCTGTATTTTCTTTTATGCAAAAAGAAGATGGTTTAAAATTAGGAGAAAAATATGATAATGCTTTTTACGGAGGATCAGGTGTTGATATAAAATGGCCTTCTAAAAATTTTATAGTAGGAGAAGGAGAATATGCTGTACAAGAATTTCTAAAAGGAAATTTTGATTATCCTGGTATTAATGGAAGACCACCAAAACAGATAGAAAACATAGAAGATTTGCCACCACCAGATTATTCAGACGTAATAAAGGAACACAAATATGGAAGATTTATAATATCTGGTTCTAGAGGTTGTGTTAGAAATTGTACTTTCTGTGATGTCGCAAGTATCTGGCCAAAATTTAGATGGAAATCAGGTAAGAAAATTGCTGATGAAATACATAGTGTTGCTGAACATACTAAATCTGAAAAGATAGCATTTTCTGATTCATTGGTTAATGGTTCAATGAAACATTTTAGGGATATGGTTTACGAATTATCTATAAAAAAGAAAAAAGTAAAATGGGAAGGACAGTTTATTGTTAGAGCTGAAAAGACTTTTTCGCAAGAAGATTTTGATAATTTGGCAAACTCTGGTTGCAATGGTTTAGAAATGGGTATAGAATCAGGTAATGAAAGTGTTAGAAATCATATGAAAAAAAAGTTTACTAATGATGATATAAAATACTTTGTTACTAATCTAGGAGAAAGAAAAATTAATATGAAGTTCTTACTGATTGTAGGATATCCTACGGAAACGGAAGAAATGTTTGAGGATACTATGCAACTATTAAGAGACTATGCAAAGTATTCACATTTAATTAGTATATCTCACCACGTTATGATGACCTTTGAAAATACACCTTTAGACTTTGAACATAGAGAATTGTTTGGTGGAGAATTTGGCTTCAAATGGAAAAATCAAAACTCTGACTTTGATATAAGATTTCAAAGATTCATAAAAGTTTATGAATTAGGTAATCAATTAGGTTATCGGTTTCAACAACATTGTATTGATAAAATAGAAAGATATAAATCCGATAAACTAAATGAAAACAGAAAGTCTATAGGAATTGATCACCCTAGAAAGAAAAAATCTTCTCAATTACACGTTCAAAGTTAAAAAGATTTATTAAATCCTAAAGTAAACTTTCTTCCTTCTTGACTAAACCCATGAGGTGATTCATAATTTTCATCAAACAAATTTAACAAACTAACACCAAAGTCTATACCGTAATAATTATATCCAAGATTTAAATCTAACAAATGTGTTTCAGGCATTGTTATAGTTGACCAATTAGAATTATGTACATCTAAATGTCTGCCTTTATATTTGTAATTAGTAGTTATAGAAAAGTTATTTTCTAATTCTTTTGTATGCATAAAACCAAGAGACCAATTAGGTCTTCTTAATTGTACTACATCAATCTTTTTACTATTTAAATGACTAATAAAAAATTTAGAATTTTCTTGATTATAACTAAACTCTATACCGTCAGTATTTAAATCACCAATATCATTTTTAAATATAGTTGTTGCAAAATTATTTTTAGTTAATGTTAACTCTTGTGATTCTCCATATTCAATAGCAGTCCATGTTGTCTTATCTTTATAACTTGTTGATGTACTACCACTTATACTTAAACCATCTTCTATCTCTTTAAAGAAACCTAATTTATACGTTTCATGTTCTTCATCAAACCTATGATGATATGAAAATATATTATGTGAAAAATTAAAGAAGTATCCTAGATTATGATGTTGACTTGCTAAAGATTCATTATGTTTGTAATCAAAGCCAAAACCATATTTTTCTTTTTGATGTGTTCCTCTTACTGTATAGTTTTCACTTTCATAATGAGAGTCGTCATAGTCTCTATCATATTCGTGTGTATGAAAAGTTAAACTGTTATTTAAATAATCAATACCTGTTTGTAAGGCAAAGAAAGTATTATCTGCCCATTTACCGTCTTGTATAGAAACACTATGACCATCTATATCAGAGAAAGTGTTTCTTGCAAACCAAGATGTTCGCCAATGTACAAGATCGTACCATTTACTTACATTAACACCTATTGTTTTATTATTTGTTCCATCTTTTTCGTCAGCGCCTGATAAAGCAGAAACGTTTTGTGACTTATGTTCGCCAGCTGAAACAGATATATCAAAGTCATTTAATCTAGTATAGTAATTACCACTAATAGTTTTATCATTACCGTTACCACCAATACTTAATTTTTTATCATAATCTACAGTTGTTCTAAAATTAATTGCACCACCAACAGCGTCTGCTCCCCAATGAGCACCTTGTGACCCTTTGTATACATCTATTTGTACAACATTAAACATAAAGTCTTGACCAACATCGTGGGCGCCTGTAGGTGTAGAGTAGTCATTGATTGGTATTCCATTTAATAATACTAATGTGTGATTAGAATTAGTGCCTCTTAAAAACACCGATGATTGTTGACCTGTAGGACCTGATTGAGTTATGTCTAAACCTTGAACATAGTTTAATACTTTAGGTAAATCAATTAGATTATACTTTTCAATTTCAGATTTTTTAATTGTACGTGTAGGTGTTATCTTATCACCTAATGCGTTTGAGTTGTTTATGTTTGGATATATTGTAAGACAAGGAATATCATCATCCCATTTACAATTGTCTTCTTTGGAATAGGCAACATTAGCCCATACCAAGATTAATATAAGAATTAATCTTATCATGTTGAGTCTCCTTGCTCGTTGTATGGCCTAGGTGGCATTCGGAGTATAACCGTATCAAGTAATCTGGACGAATTTCACGTCACTTTCCCACTACGCTTTTAGGCCATTGTTATATACTATATAGTATACAATATTTTATCTAAAATGGCAACTTTCCGAATATAAATAACTGTATGGCTGGCATAGCAAACTTAACGATAGACCAAGGGTCTAATTTTACATACGATTTAGAAGTCACTAACGCTGACGGTACAGATTTTGATCTTACTGGTTACACAATGGTGGCAAAAATTGCTAAAGGATATTCAACAACATATCCTAGAGTAGTATTTACTTGTACAGTAACAAATCCTACAGAGGGTGTGGTAACTATAAGTTTAACTGCCGATCAAACAAAAGCTTTAGTAGCAGGCCGTCATGTATTTGACGTTGTAGCTACTCACGCTGATAGTACTGTTACTCGTTTATTAGAGGGTATTGCTATCGTAACTCCATCTGTAGTCAGAGCTTTTTAAGCAAGATATTCAAATACTGCTTTGTTCATACCTTTTTGAACAAGTTTAAAATGTGCTTTAGTCATAAAGTTTTCTAGAGTAGCCCAATTTAAACCACTTATATCGTCAAAGACCCATACAGTTTGATCTGCTTTTCTTTGATTAAAGAATACTGCTTCTTTTAAAACACTTTTTGTATCATGTGGACCATCAAAGTGTATCATTTCATATTTGTTTATCATTCTTTTATATTCATCATAGACAGGATAACCATTAGCAAAACTATTCATAAATTCTGAATCTTCTAGGTTTACAAGATGAAACTCTGGATAATCTTCAGCAAAATTTATTAATGTAGTTTTTCTCATTAAATTATCATAGTTAAATTTTCTGGCTAATACACTATCAGAAGCTGCATAGTCAATATTACCATATGGATCAACACCTAAATGAACAAGACTAGTTTTAGGATGATAATGTCTATATGCGTCTATAATAGTTTTACTTCCTAAACCTAGTCTAACACCGATCTCCATACTTTGTCCAATAGGATTTTTTAATCTTTGTACTGCGTCTGCTAATGAAGTATACTCTACACTATCACCAGTAAATTTTTCTCCTTCATTTACTTCTAGTGCATATTTTCCAGTTTTAGGATCAATACCTGGATATACTCTCTTAACATCTTTTGCAGTCTTATCAATAAATCTAGTATCTTTAACACCTTTGCCTTCAACCTCTGTTACATATGTTGTTGTATCGTGGCCTAAATCATTTATAACTGGTGTTTTTTCTTCAAACATATTACGATTATCCATAATTTGTCCTACTTCAAATGTGCTATTACCTGTGTGTCTACAACGTATTGTAGTATCTGCCCATATTTTAAAACCTTTTGCTCTTGCTTTTCTACAAAAGTCAACATCTTCGGATAATGTATTGTTATGATCAAGTGCTGAATGATATGTGTATTGAGGATAACCAACTTCTCTAAATACTTTTCCTTTAATAAGGGCACAACCCATACCACAACCAACTATTTCTAAAAACGGAGTATCTTTAACTTTTACAAAAGGAATACGTCTAGAGCCACCATTGTTAGCAGCTTCATAAATTTCTAATGAGTGTGTTCCTGGTATTCTTTGAATATAAAGACCTGATACAATATCTACATCATGTGCTAACATTTTAACTAGTGTATCTTTATCAAAAGATATATCACTGTCTACTGAAAACAAATAATCATAATGTTCTCCCCATTTAGCAATTAAATTTCTAATTTGATCTACTTGATAACCAAAGAAAAATTGAAATTCAACTTTGTATCCTTCTGGTACTGTAAGATCATATATTGCTTTGTATGTTTCTGGTTCTATATACTTGTTTGTTGGTATTGCTATTAATATTTTTTTCATTGGTTAATTATCCTATTCGCATTTTTTGTTTGTTCATCACCGTTAATTTTATAATCGTTTAAAGGATTTATATCATTATAATTATAGACTATATCTGATACAACTTTTACCTTGTCTGGATCGGCTTGTTCTATAAGTGAGTAAAATATAGAACCGTCTCCACCGGCTTTGTACCAGTTTTTGTTTTCGTCTTGGAAATTACTGTCATCAATATCATTTAAAAGTCCTGCTTTAAATGTTCTCAAATGTGTGTATGGCATATTCCAATTAAATTTGTATTTTCTATATTCTTTCTTTTGTTTTATTTCCTCTGGATAGTTTTGTGCTATCAAAGGTATTCTATCAACCATTGAGTAACAAGACCCATAGGTAAATTCTGTAGTACCGTCATAAAGATTATTGTAAAAGTGAAGTATCTCATTATCATTTATAAAAGAATCATCACCATCTAAAAACATAACAATGTCATCTTCTTTACAATATTTTCTTATAGACTCTATTTGATTTCTAACAGCGCCTTTATTTTCTTCATTACGAATCACTTTTATTTTATCACTTTCCCACCTTTTGGCAATGTTATAAGTGTTATCTGTAGAAGCGTCATCAATTACAATCATTTCATAGTTATCATAATCTTGTGAGACAACTGATTCAATACAGTTGTTAATATATCTTTCAGAGTTGTAAGTAGGAGATATTATAACTATCTTTTGTTCTACTTTTCTTGGTAAATAATTTTCTTCTATATTAGTAAATCTTCTACCAAAAACTTTTTTAACTCTAGAATTTATATGACATACTTTTCTATATTCTTCTTTTGATAAGTAATTTCCTAATTGTCTATATAGATGTTGTTTCCACTGTAAGGCTACAGAGTCCCAACCAACAACTCCTTTAATTTGATTACAAGCATATTGTTTTTGTTGGTGTAAATATCTATTATGGTGAGCCATTATTACGGTGTGGACAAATTTTTCTACTTGTCTTTCTTTAGGTATAAATGGAAATAAAGAGTTTGGTTCTATTGCATAGTCTATCATATAACAAGCTTCACTAACTGCTGTTTCTTCTAAAGCACCAAAACGTGTACCGATGATAGGTGTATTATATGCTATTGCCTCTAAAGATGATATACCAAATGTTTCAGGAAAGGCACCTGGAAATAATTTATAACTTGCTCTTTCTAAAATATCTGCTATTTCAGATTGTCTTATAACACCTGTAAATTCTATACCTAAATTTTTATTTTTAGGATCATTTGACATTTTAGTCCATTCTTTTCCTTGAGCGTCTAACTCTTGTCCTGGAAAAACATAAAAACCACCAATACATATTAGTTTAGCTTCAGGTATTTTTGCTTTTATTTTTGGCCATATATCGTTAACTAAAGGTGCCATACCTTTTGTGAAAGCTGCATTGAAAACATATAAGTGTGGATCTTTCTTTCTTATATCAACATCATTTTTATAAGTTACTATTCCGTTTCTAGTTTGAAAAAATTTGTGTTTTAATACTTCCATGTTTCTTCTTTTACCATGGTCACAATTCATTACATAAGTTGAATGAAAATCTGATAAAGTAAATACTTCATCTATATGTCCTTGTACTAAAAGGTCTTCTAATATAAGATCGCCGTTTGCAAATGTGTCATGCATCCAAACTACTTTATGTTTAGCGTTAGCTGTGATTGCTGAATATCTTTGAGGATTATATCCTTCAAACTGTTTGTATAAGTTAGGTGTTATAAAAGGAATTATAGTTCTTAATGAAATTACAATATCAAATTTAAAATCACTTTTATAATCTAAAATAGTATTGTCAAAGTATTGTACACCATCGTAAGTGCCTTCTCTTGCAAGGTTTGAATCTTTATTACAGTTATTGAAAATGGTTACTTTGAAACCTAACTTTGTTAGTTCTTTGGCCATCAAGATAGTCGCAGACTCGCTACCACCAAGGCCTCTTTTCTTTAATGTATCTCCGTCATACGGAAGACCAATTATATCTAAAAATGCAATAGAAATCATTTATTTAAATTACCAACTCACTACAGTTTATTTATAAATATACTATAACAGAATACTAAAAAAATGTCAATGCTTGGACATTAATATGAGGGAGATAAGTATCGCAATATGCCAGTAATTAAGAACGCCGGTGTTCGTGTCGGCCTAGGACGTATAGGTTACACAGGATCAGGAGGTCCAACAGGTTTTACAGGTTCCAAAGGGGCTGACGGAGCAGCTGGGTCACCAGGTGGTTATTCAGGTTCACAAGGTTTCACAGGATCAGTTGGTGCTCAAGGACCAGGTGGTGGTTACACTGGTTCAGTAGGTGCTGTAGGTTTTACAGGATCCTCAGGAGGTTTAGGGTACACAGGTTCATCTGGTACAGTTGGTTTCACTGGTTCAACAGGAGTAGGTTACACAGGATCAAAAGGTGCTGATGGTTCAGACGGATCAGATGGTGCTGTTGGTTTTACTGGTTCTACCGGAGCAGGATATACAGGATCAAAAGGTGACGCAGGTTCAACTGGCGCCACAGGTTTTTCAGGATCAAAAGGAGATACAGGTTCACAAGGTATACAAGGTGTAACAGGTTTTTCAGGATCAAAAGGTGACGCAGGCTCAGCTGGCGCCGTAGGTTTTTCAGGATCAAAAGGTGATCAAGGCGTAATAGGTTATTCAGGATCAAAAGGAGATACAGGAACAGCAGGTGCTGTAGGTTTTACAGGATCAACTGGTGTAGGTTACACTGGTTCAGCAGGTGCCACAGGTCCTCAAGGACCAGGTGGTGGTTATACTGGTTCAGTAGGTGCCGTAGGTTTTACAGGATCAGCAGGATCAGGAGGAGATTCTCCTTTTGTATTTACAACTTCAGGAGATTATAGAACACTTACAGGTTATAAAGAAAGTGGTGTAACAAGTACAGTTAGAACAGCAGAATTTTCAGGTGATCTTTTAAGATTAACTTTAGCAACTTTTACTCCTTCATTTTCAGCTTCAGGTAATCCTTCAAGTACTAATAATTGGGATGTACCAGCAACAGGATTTTCTGTATCTGTAGACAATCCTAGTGACGTTACAAACGATTATATAAGTTCAGTTTACTCTATCACTCAAACAAGTGGAAGTGTTAACGGTACTTTAAGTAATTATTCAGCAGGAAGTAAATCACAAACACCAGCAGGTGGTGTAGATTGGAATCAAACTTTTACTGTAGACAATACAAACTCATATATTAGACCAATATCAACTAGTCGTACTGGAGGTTCGGCTGGTGCAACAATTAAATTTAATCATAATGACGGCAGTGAATCAGAATATACAGAATCAAATACAAGTTTTTCTGTAAATTGGTCAACAGCGTCTATGAGTTTATCTAAAAATAATGTTAGCGGAAAAACATTTTTAAAATCTTATGCTAGTACATCGTACTCTACTAACACAAGTGGTATATCAAATTCAAGTAACACTTCACATGCTTTAACAGCAAGTGGTGGTACTTTGAGTACAAATTCAGGAAGCGGATATGTGAGTGGGACATTTACATTTACATCACCTATACACAAAGACAATACAAGCGATACACGTACTGTCTCAAATACGTGTACGTTCACAAGACCTGTTGATGTAACAGGCACCTCATATACGACAGATCAGTCGTCAACAACAAGCAACGTATCTGCCTCATTTACGTATCCGTCTTTCTGGATCTGGACAACAGGAGTAGGAACACCTCCAGCAGTTGCCGATATAATAGATGATTCAACATCTACAGGTTTTGAATCGGCAGTTAATCAGTTGGCAGATCAAACAAGAACATTTTCAGTACAATCAGTTAATAATACAGATTCAAATCCTAGAGCATTTTGGTTCGCTGTTAGAAATTCAGCGTCTCAACCTGGCACATTTAAAACAGGTGCAAGTGCAGGATTATTAAGTGATGTTAGTACAACAGATGGTGGAACAATTACACTAGTACCCGATTCACCATTATCAGGACAAACAGGAGAAAGTTATCATTTATATGGATTTACTTTACAACCAGGAACAACTTACGTGGAGATAGGAGCATAGTATGGCTACAAATTACGATGGTCTAACACGAAACGTCTGGCCAGGAACATGGAGTACCGGCACTAACTCGCCTATCGTTATAGATACGGAAGTTAGAGGTACACTTCAAAGTATTTCTGGTGATAGTGGAGATAGATTAACAGATATTCCAGGTGCAAGAATAACAGAGGGTATGTTAGTATATGTTAAAAATGGATATACTTCAGGTTCAACTACATACACAGCAGACAAATATTATACTTACAAACTTCAAGGTAGTGAAGTACGTAGTAGTGTTACAGGTGCAGTGCCAAATGCCGACGCCAACTGGTCATTATTCAGTGTTGGTGGTGGATCAGGTTATACAGGATCAGCCGGCGCTATAGGTTTTACAGGATCAGCAGGTGCTGTAGGTTTTACAGGATCAGCAGGCGCTATAGGATATTCAGGATCAAAAGGTGATCAAGGTACTATAGGTTTTTCAGGATCAAAAGGAGATACAGGAACAGCAGGTGCTGTAGGATTTTCAGGTTCAAAAGGAGATTTAGGATATTCAGGATCAAAAGGTGACGCAGGTTCAGCCGGCGCTGTAGGTTTTTCAGGATCAAAAGGAGATACCGGTACAGCAGGTGCTGATGGTTCAGATGGTGCTGTAGGTTTTTCAGGTTCAAAAGGAGATATAGGATATTCAGGATCAAAAGGTGATCAAGGTACTGTAGGTTTTTCAGGATCAAAAGGTGATCAAGGTGTTATTGGTTACACAGGTTCAATAGGTTTTTCAGGATCAAAAGGCGATCAAGGTATAATTGGTTATACAGGTTCAGAGGGAAATTTAGATGTAGCAGTTGCTTCAACTCCTCCAGGTTCAGCAGGTATTGGTGACGTTTGGATTGATGACGCAACAGGTATTCAATACTTCTACATGAACGATGGTAACAGTAATCAATGGGTAGAATTAAGTAACCAAGGTGTTGTAGGATTTACAGGTTCATCTGGTGCTAGCACATTATCTGCTCTTACAGACGTAACTATTAGTACACCACAAAAAGGCCATACTTTAGTTTATGATGGTTCAGGTTGGGTACAAACACAAACTCCAATTTCACAATTTGTTGTAACAGCCAATGGTTCAAGTGCATACAGATTTGATGGTGCAGGATTCCCTAGTACAAGTGGCGATAATCCTACTATCTACCTTAAAAAAGGTCAAACATATTACTTTAGAAATACAACTAGTGGACATCCATTTAGAATACAATCTACTACAGGTACAGGTGGAACAGTATATAATACAGGTGTTACTGATAATAACGCCTCGGGATCAACAGGTGTAGTTATATTTCATGTTCCTATGAGTGCTCCTGCGACATTGTACTATCAATGTTCATCGCATGGTTCTATGGTAGGAACAATTACTATAGTTTAATTAAAAACTATTGTATTATTAACAGATTTGAAGAAGAATTATATTATAAATAGATGTAGAAAAGAAACGAAATACTTTTCTTGCAAGAATTATACTATTGACGAAATTGAATTTTTTAATTAAAAAAAACAATAATAAATTAGGAGACAAACAAAATGGCAATTAACTTTCCAAATAGTCCCTCGTTAAACGACATATACACTCTCGGTACAAGACAGTGGAAATGGAACGGTAACGGTTGGGCACTACAGCCTCTTACAGCAGGTTTCACTGGATCAATCGGTTATACTGGTTCTAAAGGTGATATCGGGTATACAGGTTCTAAAGGGGATACTGGTTTAGGCTTCAACATTGCGAAGACATATACTAGTGTCGCTAACTTATCAGCGGATACAAGTCCATCAGGCATAGCTACTGGTGAATTTGCTATCATTGAAAATGGGTCATTAACAGACTCAGATAACTCTAGATTATACCTATGGAACGGTTCAGCATACTCATTCGTATCTGACCTTTCAGGTACAATTGGTTTCACAGGTTCTAAAGGGGACACTGGTTTCACTGGTTCAAAAGGTGATATTGGTTTCACAGGATCTAAAGGTGATATTGGTTTCACTGGATCAAAAGGTTTCACAGGATCAAAAGGTGACATTGGTTACACTGGATCTAAAGGGGACATTGGTTTCACAGGATCTAAAGGTTTCACTGGATCAAAAGGTGATACAGGTTTCACAGGATCAAAAGGTGACATTGGTTACACTGGATCTGAAGGTAATCTTGATATTACAACATCAGCTTCTCCGCCAACTTCAGGCGTAGGCGAAGGCGATATCTGGGTAGATAACGCAACTGGTGTTCAATACTTTTACTACAACGATGGTAACAGCACACAATGGGTAGAGCTTTCTAACCAAGGTGTTGTTGGATTTACAGGATCAAAAGGTGACCAAGTAGACACTGTTGATTCAAGTAACTTCAGCTCAGCTGTAACTTTACTAATCAAAAATAGTTCAGGTACTACATTAAAAACAATCATAGGTAACGCTTCATAGTAAGCAGAGCAAATAAGGAGAAATAAATAATGGCAACAAGAAACCCGCTAATATACAACGGTAGTGATCTTATTGAAATGACTTCAGCTCAGGTTGACGCAGTGGTAGATAATATTGTTTATCAATATTCTCTATCGCCGTCAGTTACGTTATCAGTAGTAGGTTCAAGTGGCTCTTTAGGAGCAATTTCTGATACTAGATTAAAAGCAGGTACTGTTTCTAACAGTTCATCTTCTTTTCCAGGATCAGGTACAACACAGAACCCTCAAACTGTAACGACAAACTATGACAAAGTTAGTCAGACAGTTGCTTCGGTTACACCGACAGCTGACACAGGTACAACATGGCCGGTATACTA
>Ga0181395_1000959_pt1 | contig 11977 bp, 12 predicted proteins | sample 18SPOviralmetaG_FD_130124 | JGI IMG/M metagenome (GOLD analysis project Ga0181395, IMG submission 130124) | Marine viral communities from the oligotrophic San Pedro Time Series (SPOT) site, San Pedro Channel, CA, USA - 18 SPOT_SRF_2010-12-16 | ecosystem: Environmental > Aquatic > Marine > Strait...
GTGTTGGAATCTGCATCCCCTGCAATGCTATCTAATTGTACAGCACCTACATTTGATAAAGCCGCATCACCAAAGTCTACTGCACCTGCTACTGTTAAAGTACCAGATACATCTACATTACCATTTATGTCTATAGTTGTAGCCGCTATTTGTATTTCTGAATCTGCTACTAAATCTAATTGACCATCAGTAGATGAGTTAATATATATAGCAGTATCTCTAAATTGTAATTTTTCTGTACTAGCTACAAGAAGGTCATCAGAAAACTCAAAGTAGTCTTCATCTTCCATCCATTTTAATACACCATCAGATGTTTCACCATCAAATGTAATTGTTATATCTGTCCCTGCTGTTCCTGCACCAAATGTTAATGTATTACCAAGTAACTTAGTTATTGGCCCACCTTCTGCCGCAGTACCATCGTGGGTATGCCCAGTGCTAGAAGCAAATGCCGCTAGTAACTGGTCAAACTCATCATTAAAATGAGATGCCTCAATGGTAGAGCCTGTAGCAATACTTGAAGAACTTTGCCTTGTGTATGTCGCTCCCATTTATCTTCTTCCTCCTGGTAAAAATTCTAATTCAAATCCTTTTAAGGATATTGGTTTGTCTGTTGATGTATCGTCTAGTTTAACAGCTACTGTAAATCCACCACCCTCTACAGCATTTCTAAGTAGTGAAACACCAGATGAATCATACACTGCTGTTCCATAAGTTGATAAACTATTTCCGTAAATAGCTACACCTCCTCCTACTGTTAATGAATAAGGTGTTGGTTGTGGTACTTCTGTGCTTGCAAAATCATATATTAGTTTAAATGTAGATGATATGTCACCATCATTATCTATATTCCATATGACTCTTTGCATACTTTTTCTTAGTCCTGGGTCTCCCATTGTCATATCTGGAGACCTATACAATCCATCTATAGTTGCTGTTGCAGAGGCCCTTGTAAAACTATTGCCACTTTCTTGTTTGTATATGTAGCCATCATAGCCACCATGAATTATAGTTTCTGTTCCACTTATAAATCCAGAATCACAACTTGAAACTTTTAATTTTTTTATATCTGCATATTCAAATCCTATAGCATCTGTATTTGGATTAGCTTTAATAACAGCCATCAATCCTTCCGCATTATCTTCTGCTTGAGATTCTGACTTAGGATAAAACAATCTGTATTGTGATTTGCCTCTTATAACAACTGACGTAATATTGTGAGTTGTAATATCATCAATACGTTTTTGTACTTGCTTTGAAACTGTTCCTAATTCTACGTCACCAATTCTTTCTGTACCTGCAATAGTTCTAAGTCCATCGGGTGCTAAGAATATAACGTCACCTGCAATCTCTTGAATACTTCTTCCATCTACACAGCCTATACTTCTTGTAACTGCCGTTATAGCAAAATCAGTCCTTGATGTTCCAGATAATTTAAAAATTTTATCTTGCCCAAATATAAATAAATTATCACGAAATACTTTTAATCCTACTATTTCTGTATCTACTTTTATTGTTCCGCCACCTTGCCCATTGGTAAAATTATTTGTTTCAAACGGACCCATAAAACTAACTTCTTGCACATTTGATGCATGTCCTGCAAAAAAGATATGGTTTTTAAATACTTCAACAAATTTATAATTAGATGTTCCTGTAGCATTTACAACACTAGTGCTAAAAGATGAATTTAAAATTTGGGGATTAGATGTCCCTGTACAAATAATTATTTTGTCTGTACCATCAAAGTTAAATTTTCTAAACTCATAGTTTCTAGTTGGAGTACCTAAACCTGTTATCGTAGAAGTCCAACTCCCACTGGTAGTTCCTCTATGAATTGAACCTCCTCTTGCTCCTAAAATAACATCGTTAAATATAGCAGACATTACTACTCGTTCTGAGGATGCTGATACTTGAGGTACTATATTAGAATTAAATTTTTCTGTACCTAATAATCTTTTATACCCACCTTCAATGTCTGGCTCAAAGTTTCTAAGCTCAAGAGCTTCTCCAGGAGACATAGAAAATACGTCTTTGTTTAATGTAAGTCCTCCACCTAAACTAACAACAGCAGGATTTAATTGTGAAGTATCTGGCATTAGTATGTAAATACAGGGTTAGATGTAGAACCTCTAGATGACATTTCTAAATTAGTTCTTGTATCCTTCATGTAATCTTGTTTATTTAATGCTTCTACTCTAACTCTCTTTACACCATCTTCGTACTCTGCATTAGCTATATTAGCCGAAGGTATATCTGACCTTAATTTATACGCATAATATTTTGCTCTGTTAACAACAACATCTGAATATATATCTGGTAAATCTAATGTGTCAGTAGCACTAGATAATTCTGTGTGTGATTTATAGTATTGGTAATTTATCTGATAAGAATCTCTATCTGGTAAAGGCGTTATACCAAATCCTAAATTGTCTTGTGTTCTATACACAGATTTTGGTTTAGCATAATGGTCACTACTGTTTACTTTATCTCTATGAATAACTCCTTGTAGATAATTAGCATAACTTATAAATTGTAATTTTGTTGGCACGACATCTTTTTCTGATACTCGAACAAAATCTACATCTAAGTTAGTTGCTGTTGAAGTGTTATTTAAAGTTATAAATGTTGTTTGTGACGTTGCTGTAAATGTTGCATCTAAGATTGCCCCTTTACCAAAATCACTTACAGTTAAAGTAGTATTTAAATTTTGTGTACCCTCTGCCGCAGTACCCACCTGTACTTTCAGAGGTTGTCCTGCACTATTAGAATCTAATACTCTAACTTGTATTCTATATGATTGATTGACTACTGTAGATATAGATTGATGAGCGGCATAATCATTTAGTCTTAGTCTACCATTTCCATTACTACTATATGATGCACTTCCTGCACCTGCTATGGTAGTCCAACTATTTATATTAGAAGTGAACTCTCCATTAGTTACTAATTCTTTTGAGATTAAATAAAAAGATTCAAAATCTGCTACTCTAAATGCTGTAGGAAATGTATATTCCTGTTGTCCAGAATTTACATCCTGTGTTGTACTTGTATACAACCAAGGCCATTGAACCTCTGCTGTATATAAGTCATTGACTGCTTTATTAATAAAATCTTTAGTAGCGGTTTGTATACCTCTACTTGCACTAAATGTACTACTTGTTAGTTCTACTTCATTTAGTTCTCTAAGAACATTATTAATTAGAGTTAGATATGTTTTTGTTCCTGCCATTTAATATCAAAGCCTTTAATTGTTTAATTGTTGTTTCTAAATCTGTTATTCTCTCTGAGCAATTGCATTGTTGAGATAAAGGTGGTTCATCTATTATATCTTTTACTATTACTTGAGTTTTAGTTAAATCATGTACTGTCATTATATTCCTAATTCTGGGTTTTCAAATCCTTCTATTGGATATGCATCTACTTCAAAACATATAGAATTAAAATGTGCGTCACTATCTCCTTGACTTCTTGCGTAGCTTTTAAAATCTTCTACATACATCTCAGTAAATGATAAGCATGTTTCCATATCGGGATACAAATATCCTTGATATTTTACCGATGGCCAATTTGGCATCGAAGTTATTATTATTGCCATGAATACTTTAATCATATACTTAAATTGTAAAGGGGGCCGTTAAGGCCCCCAGTAATATTATACAGCCGTATCGTGCTGTGTTGCACCATTTCTGTCAGTTTCATCTTGTCCAGACACATCGCATAGGATTGCCCAAACTCTAACTTTACCTGCCGCCGCCGCCGCATCTAAGACTTTAATGTCTATAGTGCCTGCTACTGCAAATGTTGGTCTTGCAGTTGCGGTCATAACCGAGTAACCAACTTCCTTTGCATCTCCGTCAACGAATACGTCAACGTCTGTTGCAGGGTTGCCAGATACTTGAGTCATACCCAAGTCTAAAGTTACACTGTTTGAAAATTGAGTTAAGATTTCCATACTAGAATGAAGCACTACAGTTTCTGCAGGAACGTCTAAACATCTAAGGATGTCATTTTGTGCCGCTCCAGAGTCGCCATTGATTTGTGCTACATCAATTGTATTTTCTATCAAGTAAGGTCTTCTTACTCTCGATGGGTGACCAGTAGTTCCGCCTGACCCAGTTACATTATAATTAGCCATTTAGTCCTCCTAATCTATTAATAAGTGTTCTGCAACTAGAGCAGTATCTCTCAATACTTTTCTACCAAACACATGCAAACCTCTTACGACATCAGAGAATGAATCAGTGTCTCTAATAACTTCGATTTTTGCAATGTGATTAGCTGTTGCAGTGGAAGACATATGTCCAGATAATACTTTGAAGTAGTTCGATGTTGAACTTGCCGCAAAGTTATTTGTCATATATAATTCCATGTTCATTACTTTACCACTGTACACTTTACCATTTCTCAATGGTGTTGCACTACCTGTGGTATCGCTCATCAGTTTTGAACTAGCTTGTCCCATTTGTTCATAAAATTCTGGTGAACCTAAAAACCATCTATTTTCTTCTGGTACGTCTTGAAGATTTAATAGTTTTCCGTGTTTAGAAATTATGTCAACTGGGTCTATTTCACTAGAACCAAATCCTGTATCAACTCCAGAACCATCAGACCCTACTACATGGTCTGGTGAGCTACTGCTTGGCCCTGCAAACATTGCCGCAATAATATTTGCGTCATATGCATTTTTTAAAGCGTATGCACCAGAAGAAGTTGAAACAGACTCAAAATTAATATGAGAATGTCTTTCTTCGATGTCGTCTACTTTAAATGCAAATGCGTTTGCTTGGTCTACTGTAAGTTGCAGTTGGTCATCCTGTATATCTTGGATGTTTACTACTGCACCTCTAGTATATGAGCTAACAGAAACTGTTGGTTCCTTGATGATATTTACCGTATCGCCATAGTTTTCAATTTCGCCTGCATAGTCAGTGTTTGTAATTGCTTCTGCTACTGAGGCTGTTCTGAAAAACTTCTGGACTTTTTGACTATAAATAATCGGGCTAAAGTTTCCATTAGGCAAGTTATTATAGTTTGACGTTTTTGTAAATGCCATTTTAGTCTCCTAAAAGTTTGTTGTTAAAACACTCAAGCTAACCTTGTATGACTCTTCCCTCTTTTCGAGCAAGGTCGATTTCCTTCTCATACCTATCAAATTCACTAGGCCTCATCCTTTGTATTTCAGATAACTTCCAAGTTCTCTTTTCTGTTTTCTGGTCGCCAGATTTAGTCTTAGTTACAGCTTTAGCCGCATCATCTTTTTTTGATTTAGGTGCAGATTTCTCTGTCATACCTCTATCCATTTTGTATAAGTCTATTGCTCGTACAACAAGTTTAGAGTTATCAACATTATCATATAGCCAACTTTGAATTGTACTATCTTGTGTTGATGCCCAATCATGAAAGTCTTGCGACTCTCTTAGTGCAGAAAAATCTGGATGAGCTCTTGCTAATTCTACCTCTGCTTTTTGTCTTAGCACTTCTGCTTGACGTTTTTCAAGTTCGGTAAGTTTAGAGTTGACCTCTTTAGATTTTTCATCTGCCTGTTCATATGCTATCTGTTTGACAGCATCATAAACATCTGGATATTCTTTTCTCCATGCATCTAATTCTTCTTTAGATTTTGGAGGAACATATCGCTTTGATGCGTTCTCTGCTATTTTTTTAAGTTTAAGAATTTCATCTTTACTCTTATTAAGAGTTGAATCATAATGACGTTTTAAGTCGTCATAGCGTTTCTTATATACTTTGTCTTCAACAGTTACAGTGCGTTCTTCTGGAGTAGCCTCCTCAGAGGTGTCCTTTTGCTCGGTTGCTGTTTCTGCTTGCTCTTCCGCTTTATCCATCAAATTCCTATTTGGATTTTGATAAGGCGTTGGAGCAGTATCTTCTTCTACTGACTTTGTTTCTTCAATAGCTTCAGATTGTTTTTCTTCTTCCATTTTATCTCCTATGGGTGCTGTTGGAAGAACAGGTCGCCCTTATTCCCAGTGGGAATTATACTTGTGCAGGGGCTGTCTCTTGGACAGGTGGCCTGTTCATCATCACTCCTTCTCCTTGTGCCATCATTGGCTCTGGAGTAGGTGTTGATTCTGACATTGGTTCTCCTGCATCTAGAATGTCTAAAAAGTCATTCACAGCAGGGCCAAAAACTTTTGTTACTACCTCTTTAAATTCTGGTGTAATACTGTTTGCTAATATTTGTTTTTCTTCTGGTTGCAACTGGTCAACTCGTTGCATGAGTATTTGTCTACCCTTTGCAAGTAAATCCTCTTGAGGACTTTTTTCTGGTTGCCTAGGTTGTGTGTCGCCCATATCAGAGGCGTTCTGTGGAGGAGGAGTCATAACCCCACCTGCCATTTGTTGTTGATTCATCATTTGTTCTGCCATAATAATAACCCCACTAAAAAACAGATAGGCTCTAAAATAATTCTATATACTCTTCCTAGTAAAGAAAATTTAGTTCCGTACATTATATGTTTAATATCCTTTGTTCTCTCTTGTGCAAAGTGTCTACCTACACTTGTTAGCATATTTGATTTTTGCATACCCTTGACAAAAGGTTTAAATAAAAAGTGATAACCTTTTTGATGTGTTTCTGATAAATATTTTTTTTGAAATAAATACCATAGTTTAATTGTTCTCTGCCAATCATCTAATTGTGTTTGTCTATACATTTCCGTGCAAACTATTTTAGCAGGTTTATCTTTACTGCTAGTATCAGAGGAACCACTTCCTGTTCCCGATGCCGCTTCATAATTTGCTTGAGTATAATTTTCATTTGATGGGTCCTCTTTTGCTTTCTCCATCTCTTTATCCCTTTCATAACTTTGATTATCATTAGAATTATCTGGAGCCGCATTATCTATTGTGTTACCATTACCGCCATTGTCTACTACATCTCTGTTTTCTTTTACTACATTGCCAGTGTAATAATATTTACCATCTCTTAATTCTATAACATCAGAATTTAATCCGTAGCTTCCTGTTGGCCCACCTTGAGGGGTATATAAATTTTTTAACGAGCCATCTGGATTTGTCATTCTACTTAATGTTGCCTCGGGTATAAATCCACTGTTTGCTGTTTCTTGAGCATTACCTGCACTACCACCTGCCTGTACTTTATCTGTAATTCCATCTCCGTTTGTGTCTGCATGGTACTTACCATCAGATGTATAATGTCCCGCTTCACTGTTTACATACACAGCTTCGCCATTTACATGTGAGCCAGATGTTCCCATAACAGGCTGTGATTGCGATATTCCTGGCACAATTTTATTGCCCTCTACACTAAACTGTTGTAGGGTTTCAATAAAGGAAGGAACAGGAGTTGTGTCTATTGTATCTGTAAGTTTTGCTTTTGCTCTTCTTCTTCTCTCTGCTTCTGCAAATATAATAGGGTTGCTAGTAAAAGAATTTATTTGTGGGTCAAATATTTCTGTAAAGGTTATAGGTTTACCTTCAGATTTAATTTTGTTAGCATACTCTGGTAAAATTTTTCCTGTAATTGCATCATACTTATTACTATGTTTTTCCATCCAATCATTGTATCTTTGTGTTTCATCTCTTGTAAGCTCATTATCTGGAGTAAAAGGCAATCTAAAAGGAAATTTATCTCTTATTTTGTCTAGAAAACCCCCTTTTTTAAATGGACTATTTGTATCATTTGGGTCTCTACCTATTACTTGCTCTAATGTTAAAACACTTTCTGGTATCTTTAATTCATCTAAAGTAGGTACTCTAGTAGACTCTCTTGTTATATACGGGTCATCGTATGGTCGTTGTGTAGTAACAACAGTTGGCTCTATAGATGAAGACACTAATCCATTTTGGGGTGCGTTATTATCTTTAAAATTTTTTAATAGTTCATTAGCACTTTCAGATTTAAAATTACCTTTATCATCTAAGTAATTACTAGATTCTCCAGATAACATACCTGCATCAATCATTCTTTTAACTAATGCTTTTCTTTCTCTTGTTCCAAAGAACATGTCTAAGCCTTTGGCTACTACACCTATGGTTGTATTTTGTAGTGCACTTCCTGCCTCTGCCATTAGTCCTGTCTTTTCTGCTTGAGGTGCAATGTAATAAGGATTGTTATCTTGTGATAACATAGAGTTTAAAGCTCCTGTATCTATTGCGTATTGTAGCACTTGTGAGTCTGACCAGTTATTAAATCCCCCTGGCAAACTTTCATACTTCTCTCTATAGTTTGGTAAAGGATTTATTATAGTTGATGGAAAAGTATTCTCTCCCACTGTTACAGTTGTTTTTTCTTTATTAATAAATATAGGCTCTATTGCATCTGATGATTGGCCTTGGTCTGGTTGTGTAACAACAGGCTGAACAACTTCTGGTTCTTCTGGAACTACAGGTTCAACTGGTTGTGTTATAGGTAACGTAGGTACATCTGGAACTACAGGGGCATAATCTGGCCCTGCTCCTATAGGTATAGTTTTAAAAGTTTTACCTTCTGGAGAATAATCTGGAGTTACATCTCTAATGCCAGGAAATACAGGGTCAATATCTTCTGTTACTTTTTGTTTTTCCCATTGTCCTGTCTCTTCATTAAATACTAATTTATAGTATTCAGACTGCATTAAACCATCGCCACCTAGGGCAGATGCTAATGCTTCAGATGTTTGAGTTGTCTCTACCATTACGATTAAGTTGTTCCCTCAGTGCCAGAATCTGGCGTAGAGAAACTATTTTCCCCTGGTTGCGGAACATTTCCTGTTCCGATATTGCCACCTCCAACGCCTGTTGCGTCTTGTGTATTTGCTCCTGCAGGTACTCCTCCAAAACCTTCCATACTTGGTTGTTGTTGGTCACCACCTTGAGCTTCTCTGCTTCCATTCATACCTCCATACATTTGTGCAAATATTGCCGCTTTCTCTGGGTCATTTACTACTTGGTCTGGGTCTACATCAAGTGACTTAGCAATCTCTCTAATGATACTGTGCCATTTTACAAAAGGTGCTAGGAACTGATTTGATGCTACTTGCATGAATGTCATCAATCGTTGAGAGCGAACTTCTTTCATCATCAAAGAAGAAGTACCTCTTGCTTTTACATCAAGGTCTCCTTCTATCTGTGGCTTATCTTCGTTAAATTGCATGTTCCATTGAAACATAGATTGTCCCAGTGGGCGTAATAAATAATCATCAATATTTTTTATTACTGTTTTTACATTTAAAGCCGCCGCTCCCATCAACATTGACATACCTGCCGCCGTTCTCGTTGTTGACATAACTCCTGTTGTGCCATGAGAATACGAAGGTATACCTGTTGATTCATCAGCTAATTGTCTAAACCTGTCGAACATCTGCATGTTCTCTGGTGCTGTGTTCGGAAAACGAAGTCCATGTAGTGCTTGTCCTACTTGGCCACTTTGTCTCCTAAATATTTTTCCGGGAAAGATTGTCATGTCTTGTCCAGGAACTAACATTGTCTCATCTACATCAAATACTAGATTACCTGCTAGTGCTAAGTTATCTACTGCCATTCTTGCATGACCATTCATAACAGTCTGTGCATCATCCATATTTTCTGGAATACCTACTCCAAAGAATTGATAAGGATTTATTTCATACGGGCATACCATGTAAGGTATTCTATTTGGTGTAAATGGATTTAAAACTAATCTAAGTATATTACCATTTGATACCCAAGCATTTACAGACACTTCATCTAACTCTGTAGTGTCTTCATCTGTAATTTCTAAACCTGCTTCTTCTGCAAGTTTTTTATCTATAGTACCCCAAAACTCTAATACTTCAAATCTATTTTTATCAAAGTCGTCTTGGTTCTCTCTATCATATAATGCCGTCTCATAACTTCTTGTTTCATAGTTAGGGCCATGTTCTAATAAATCTATGATAGCAGATTTTCTAAAGTATGGTCTGTTAACTAAATCTCTAACTTGAGACCTATTCATTACATGTCGTTGAATTACATAATCAGCATCTTCAATGCTAACTGCTTCTGGGTCTGGATAAAAATCCCAACAACTTACAGCTTCTACTCTTGGTACAGATTTATCTTGAGGAGTGTATACAGACTCTCCTGTGTCAAAATCTTTTTGCCATTTGTGTACAGTCTTATCGTAAGTGAAAGGGCCTTTTAGTATTCCTGTACCAAGTAAACACATCTCAAATAAAACATGTCTAAGTACAGTCATTGCATGACTTTCATCTAACTGGTCATGAATACATTTTTCCATTTCTTTTGCTGATTCCTCAGCAGGTTCTATCTGTGGCATTTTAGATAGGTCTGGTGCAGGGCCTTCTTTAAATCCTGCCCCTTTATATTTTTCTGCTAATCCATTGAGAAAGAAATCATCCGTAGCTCCCGGTGGTACTTCCATACCATCTCCAGGAAAACCATAAGGACTTCGTACTTCTTCTTCTTCCTTTTCTTCTGGATTTATGTGGGCATACTTTGATGAACCTTGTGGCATATCCGTGGGATGAATACCAATAGGAAATTTTCCTTGAGAAAATAATACTTCTATAAGCTGACCATAGGCCGCTAAAACTTTTGTCTTTGTTATCTTAACAAAAACTCTAGATTTTTCGGTGTCTCTAAAAGCCATATCAGAACCATAGATACCTCTATAGTTTCTGTATGCTCTTAACCAACGCTTTTCATCGTAAAGACGAGTTACTTCAGCAGATTTTAATCTAGACTCAATTACTTGGCCTAGACTAATATACTCTATCTTCTCATCTTTTAGCGATGCTGTAGCGTCAGTCCCAGTTCCACCACCAGAACCTCCAACTTTATATGCCATTATTTATTTAATAATCTCTTTCGTCTGCCATTGAGAACACTTTGCCATCAACACCATTCTTTTTCGCTCTTGGATATGCTTTATCTGTGCTGTCATAAGCATCTGCAGGTAAAGCCGCAGAAGGTTTTGCCACATTAACAGATGCTTCACTTTTTTGTGCTGTGTCTGTTGATTGGTCATCAAAGCCCTCACCTTGCGAATATTTTTTCATGATTGATGGGTCAATATCTTTTCCATTCATGTTTTTCATTTTAGTTTCTCCTCTAAATATTTAGTTAACCAAGGATTATCTACAAGAACTGTTGTTGTTGCATTAGCTAATACGTTAACAATTTGTTCTTCTTTTTCTCCTACGTCTAATCCCCACTGGTATATTATAGCATGTAAAACTTCGTGGAGTAAAGTGTTAACATGAGATACATTATCTTCTTCAGATAATCCTATCAAACCTTCTTTTGATAAAAATTGTCCATGCGAATCAGAAAAATCTTTATCAATTGTTTTAAACTCGTAATCTCTATAACCTATCTTAATTGATTTGTGTTTCATTAATATCCAAAAACAGAATCACTAGGTTTATATGTTTGACCAGAAGTCATTTTAATATCATTCATTCTTGTCTCAAATGCCATTGGGTGTGATGGTCTTGACATACATCCATATCTAAGTGCATCGTATGCATGGTCTTCTGCATGTGTATCTACATCTTCTGGGTTGTTTTTGTCAACAGGTAACATTGGTAAAGTTCTAATTAAATTTAAACAATTGTTAAAAACAAATAAAGATGGTCTTTCTGTATTCTCATTTACTCTTAATCTTTTGTGTATTTCTAATTTTCCATTTACTCTACTACCAGGTGACCTATCAGATGGTCTCCATCGGCATCCTTCTAATATCATTGTTTCTGCAATGCTAGGCCCAATGTCTCCTCGCCTTGCCCATGTAGAAGAATCTAATACTCCGTATCTTATATACTCTCCTGTCTCACTATTCAATACCTTTTGTGCAAAAATATCTGCTGTAATATTTTTTGTATACAGCTCTCGATAAACGTACAAATTATTGTCGTAGTCAACAGCAATCCATAAGCAACACGCAAAAGAAGAGTAACCCCAGTCACAAGTGCGAAACCGCATAAAGTTACGAGGTATGTCAAAAGGTTCGATAACATGTACCTCTCGGCTAAAC
>Ga0181395_1000967_pt1 | contig 11939 bp, 12 predicted proteins | sample 18SPOviralmetaG_FD_130124 | JGI IMG/M metagenome (GOLD analysis project Ga0181395, IMG submission 130124) | Marine viral communities from the oligotrophic San Pedro Time Series (SPOT) site, San Pedro Channel, CA, USA - 18 SPOT_SRF_2010-12-16 | ecosystem: Environmental > Aquatic > Marine > Strait...
AACTTTTTCTTTATACAGAATATATGCCGACTTCCCAAAAACGCTTGAAACTACAATTTACATTTTGATTGATTTTTTGTCTTATTATTCATTCAATTCATTCATTTATGATTTATTTTTCTAATTGATTTATTTAATATCCCCACAAATCCTCATCTAACTTGTGTTTATCCAATTGTTTAATACATTCTTTTTCCGCTTGTTTGTAATACACATAATTCAGTTTATCCACCAATTTTTCAATCGGTAATTCCTCATCTTTTACTTCATCATATAATTCTTCAATCGCATCAATCAACAAATACGGATTAATAAAGTCCATATAATTAATTGTTGCTTTCCCAATCTCATAATCGCTATTCCAGTAATTATTCAAATCGTCATATAACGCTCCAACTTTTTCTTCGTCCGTCTTGTCTTCTTCCCACATATATTCAGTTTCCCAACTCGTAATGACTTCATCAATCGTCTTAAAAGTGTTTGCGTCGCTCTTATAATTCCACTCCAAAAGAACTTCTTTCATTCGGTTCTTCTTTTCATCGGTAATATTAATCATTTTTAGTTGTGTGTTATTCATCATCGTCATCTTATTTGCTCCAATAGAAAAGTTATAAATGTAAATCAATTTTTTTATTAAATCAAAATTAATTGTCGGTTTTGATATGATGATAATTTTAATAGTTTTGATAGTTTTTACCATTTGAAATGCTTTTGTCGTAAGATATTAATATTAAACTTTCGTTTTTCCAACACCATTTCCAATTCATTAATAATAGTTTTGAACTTCATTTTCATTTCGTTTTGATAAATCACTTCCATAAGTGAGTGATGCTTTTTCGTTTTTTGATGTGTTCGCAACCCATTATTCGTTTTACAAACCATCGTTCCGCATTCGCATTTTATCGTTCGGTGAGCGTTCTTATTTATTTTAATGACTTTTACTTGCGGTTTATTCTGTTTCGCCATTAATTTTTTGTGTTTGTTTGTTTGTAAGTGGCGGTTTAATTCATATTTACTTCTTAACACGCAACCGCAATCACACTCAATCGCCACTTTTTTCGTCGTGGGTTTATAATCTTTGCGTGTGTTTTTAATGCGTTCTTTATTGCGTTCGTAATATATCCTATTGTAAGACTTCAAATCTTTTTCGCTTTGTCGTTGCTTGATTTTGTCTTTGTTTTCGTGATAATATTGCTTCGCTTTACTATTGATGCGGTCTTTATTATTCTTATAGTAAATTTGCCGTTCTAATTTAACCGCTTCTCGCATCTCTTCCGTAATCTCTTCCGTAATCTCGTTGCTTGTCGGTTGTTCCGTCATCTTGTTTTGTTGATGTGATAGTTTATAAAGCATTAAATCAAATCAATTTTATTTTAAAACCACACTAAAACCACTCGTCAAATGCGGTTGTGTTTTCAACACTAATTCGTTTTACATCGCAATTTGTTCTAAATAATTGTTTCGTCATTTTAATCCGTCTATCAACATCATCACATATCAGTTCGTCAAAAATCCAAACCAATAATTCTTCATCTCGTTTAAAAGTTTTCAAATCTTCATCTGTGTTAAAATAAAATCGTTGAATAATATTATCCTCATAACATTTCAAACATTTCATTTATATATTAATATATTATTTGTCTTTATATTCATTTATTCCATCATCGTTTCAATATCATCAATATAATCTTGATAATCTGCTTCTTCTTGTTCTATAATTTCACGCATTCTCGTTTCATAAATCTTATCATCTTCGTCAGCATTCCACAACGGATATTTATATTTATCCGCTGTAATCATATAATAAACCACAATAACACTTCCATCATCATAATCAATATCATAACAACATTTAATATTCACATATTCACATAATATTTGCTCCCCAGTTTCCAAATTCTTCAACTCCATCGTTTCTATTTTGTAAAATTTAAATTGTGGATTTTCAATAATTTTATTTTCTGGCGTTCGTGTGAGTTTCACTTGTAGCAAATTTTTATATCGTCGCCCAATAAAAAATGTTGTCGCATCAACACAACACGGATTATAACGGATTTCTTTTTGCTGTATAAATCTAAATGATTTTTTATATTTCGGTTCAATCATATAGTCTTTTATGACCCCCCAAACATCATCAATAAAATCTTTTTTCGGTTCAATAAATTTATCAAACCGCTTCATAATGAGTTTGTCGTTTTTCTTTTTATCATCAATAAATGTCGTCAGTTGTTCCATTCTATAATAATATATTATTTGTCTTTATATTCATTCTGTATATATAACGGAGTTCGTTTTGATAAACTTTTTCAAAAGTTATTTAACATAAATGTTCGGTCTATGAACCCAACTATGAGCGTCATTTGAATTATGAATGGGATATTTATTGATTTCATTATCATCACGCAAACAATCCAATCGGTTCGCAATTAATTCTTGTTCTCCGCCCAACTGGATATTATCATTCACCATATTCTTAAAGTCGTCTTTTAACACTATCATATCAATAATTTCATTCAACACATCATTAACCTCATCTTCATCGGTCTTGTTTTGATGTATGATTTTATTGTCTTCGGTCTTATCGTTTGTCGTGTATTTATCCACTTGCTCTCTAACATAATAATTATCATCGGTCTTGTTCCATTCCACACCCACATATTTATAATAGCGTGTATCGTGTTTATTTGAACTCATTTCTTTCATTTTAAATGATGGAATTATATCTGGATTATTTAATTCAATTTTTAAATAAATAGCAACTCGTTCTTCGTCTGTTTTGTCTTTCAACAATATAACATTTTCGTCTTTATCGTGTATGAAATCCGCACTCAATAGATTAAATGGGATTTTAATGCTTCGTTCGGTTTCACCCATCTTATATGTGATGTGTCGGTTCTTCTTGTAAATCACACTTCTATAAGTATGAAATTTTTTGTCCGCTTGTTTCTTTCGTGTCTTTTGTGAGATGTTCTTATTGAGTGTTTCATTATTGATTGTTTCGTTCAATAGTCGTTGCGTGTTGAATTGATGATAATATATATCGTTTTTGAGCGTGTCGTAATATGTATTAATGAATGTTCTATTTCCACACAATTCATATTGAAACACCAACAAACATTTATCGTCTTCATAATTATTCTTCTCCGCTCCGCCACTCTTATTTAAATGTCGTGTTTGAATTCCAACGGAAGATAAGAACTTCACAATTAATTCTTTTACATATTTGTAATGGATTTTGTTTGATGATGCGTATTTCTTAATCTCCAATTTTTCTTTATCAACACTCTTCGTGTCTAATTTATTCACAAAATAAATCAATTGATTAATGATGAATTTGCTATTCGCATTCAATAGTTCTTTCAAATGCTTATTCGTCATAATCGTTCTATTGTAAATTAATTCAATCCTATCCAATCCCAATATATCCATTATGGATTTGATTATTTTGAGTTTGTTTGTTTCAATATCGTATTTTACAAAATCGCTTTCGGTTCGTTCCACATCATAAATATAATTGCTAATGATTTCATTATTGAGTTTATATATGTGTTTAATGTGTGATTTTTTCCCAATATGTTTATCATATTTCGCATTCATTAACCAACCGCTATATTGAATATGTTGTTTTAAATCGTAGTCTTCTTTGACTATATCATCGCAATAATCACTTTCTTCATCGTAGAAATATGTTTCGTCTTGTTTGTTTGTAGTGTAATTCATAAATATTCCGCTTGTGTTTCGCCTCCCAATATCTAATGATTTTATTAACTCTTGTTTTTCGGCATCTTTATTTCGTTCATCTTGTAATAACTTGTTTGTGGATTTGTTGATATGTAGTTTATTAATCGTTTTATATTTTTCTCGTGATAAATATGTGTCGTTATTCGTGTTTGATTTATTTGCTTGTAATCGTTCATATTCTTCTTTTGTAATGAGCGGTTCATATTGAAATAATGCGTGTCTAATGTTTTCTTGATGTGATTTTGTATCATCATATTCGTCTTTTGTGGATATGACTTCTTCGTCATTTGAAAACACATTATTAACCACCACATTTAAATTGTGATTATATTTGAGTTTTCCCAGAATTTCTTGTGAGTAGTTTCGCTCACTATCAATCATTTCTTTAAAATTCGTGATTGTAATTTGTTTATAGAAATCGTCAATTGAATATTTTGTAATATCCACATTATCTTTCCACCATTTATCGTCGTTGAATTTTAATTGTTGATTTTTCTCAATCAAATTCTCAATAACATCTTGATTGATTAATTCACTTGTAGAAGTCAAATCGTTCTTCAAATAGAAGTTAATTCGTTTGTCTTTTAAATGACGGCATCTATGGAGCATTTGTAGAAATTCTCTTGCGGTAATAGAACCATTTGTAGCATATCCGTATAATGTATCAAATAATAATTCGGTTTCACTATTTCCAAATGAAATTCCGCACTTGATAGATGGCGTGTAAATAAACATTTGAATATCCAATTCTTTAATCGCATCTTCTAATTTCGCAAATATTTTTGATTTGTCTTTTGAGGCATAACACCCAATCTCAATTTGCTTTTTTAATTTTTCTCGTTTGTTATGTTCGTCCGTGTGTTTTAATGCGTCTTTTAATGCTTTTACGGATTTTGAATTATAATTCACATCATTCACAAAATATTCCACACCCTCACTTGAAATAACCATTATGTTTTTTGATGCGTGTTCTCGTAATGATTTTCGCCACATCATTTCATAAATAGTTAATGCGTCGGTCTTTGATGTCGTAGCGTATAATATCCGTTTGTTGTTTTCAAACAAATCATTATTCGCATCATTCATCATCTTCGCATTTTGTCGGTAAATGTTATATGTGTAATCCGCCCAACTATTATGGGAACAATTGAATAATTGCGGTTTTTCATCATCGTTGTTCTCAATAAATATGTTTGTAATTAAATTCATTCTTGCTTCGCTCAAATCACAATCCAAACAAATAATTTTATCCGCAACATTAATTAAATCTTTAATCGCAACACTAACTTCGTATGGCGTTGTTTGTGTGGAAGCAAATGTTCCAGTTGATAATAGATGATTAATAATGCTTTCATATTCATCAAATAAGATTATCTCAAATGGCGTTCCGTGATTTTTATAAAGAATTTTGTTTAGACTTTCCAGAGATGAAATCACCAACGGAACACTATCCAAACTATCCAAATCGTCTTTGTGTAAATGTGAAACGCCGTTAAATTTTGTCGCCATCTCAATATTGAGATTGTTATTCTCGGTAATGAATAGCACACGCAAATTATTTTCTATTGCGTATTTATTAATTGTATCAACTCCATAATGCGTTTTACCGCTTCCCCATAACATTTTCCAACCACTTAATCGGTGTATGGATTTCAAAAACTTATTCATCTCATCAATAATTTCCGCTTGTGTGATTGTTTTGAATTTCGTTGTATCAACTCCATATTGATTATCAAATCCAGTATCCAACCCATAATGATATATCGTTTTCGTCAAATCATTAATTAATGTTTGCTTCTTCATATCATAAACAAAATTGTTCCCAACATTAATATTTTTAATGATTGTTCGCTTCTTTTCTTGCTCGGTCTTGTATCTCAAAACAATCACTTTTAAATCGGTTTTCGTTGTTGCGGTCTTTTCGCAAATCCAATCGTAAATATTGTCGTTGAAATAATTAAATAGTTCCCACATAAAACAACATTCATAATGCTCGTTAATCGCAATCAAATATTTATTGATATTATTTGAAATGAACTTATCGTTTAATTTGTTGCTCCATTTGAGATTTTGTTCGTGTGTATAATCTTTTGATTTGTTCGCACTTTCCAATAACCATTTATCATATCCAATAAATTTATTCAAAATGATTTGTCGTGATATATTATTCCACATCGTATCATTATAAAATTCAATCGGTAAATGTTCCAATAATTTTTCCACTATGTTTTGTGGGTTCAAATTAATCAATTCTTTTTCCGCATTTGTCTTTTTCCGCTTTGCTTGTTTAATGTCTTGTTTGATAATTTTGTTTTCGGTTTCAATCGTATATTCGTGTGGGTTGTCGTGATAGTCATTAAAGACGCAATTCTTCACATCATTAATCAAATATTTAAATGTGATTTCTTTGTGAGAATATTTTGTAGCATCATTATCCCAACAATAAACCCATTTAAAATATTCTTTCCCTCCCATCTTGCGTTGATGCGGTAATGAAAACAATCGGTTATGAGTATAGACTTTTCCATCTATCGCACCCACCAATTTTTTAAAACCGCTCCGTGTCTTGTTAATCTCATCAACAAAATCTTTATTTGCGGTTTTCGTAATCTTGAATGTATCAATAACAATATGAATGCTTTTCCATTTATGAGTTTCGGCACACCGCTTCCCATAACAATAAGTAATATCACTCGTGGCGTTCAATCGGTAATATCCATTAAACTCTTTAATAAATTCGTTGAGAATAATTTTGACTTCATCATCGGTCTTGTATTTTCCAATTTTATAATCAATATCAAAATAGGGTTTCACAATATCATTCGTAATAATTTCATAAAGATTTCCATATTTCCAACTTTCAATAAACGCAATCTTATCCGTGATGTGTTTAAAACATAAATAGAATTTTCCACTTTTTTCGTTTTTATCCACCGCTAATATGTGATAATCATTTACATATTTATTTTCATTTGTCTTATTGAATGACTTTAAAACCAAATGAACGCTTTTATGATTTGATAATGTTTTATATAACTCGTCTTCATCTATCATCTCGTTATTGATAGTTTTAATCTCATTTTCCAAATCAATTTTATAATTAAATGGATTAATTGTCTTATTATTCATTATGAATATATAAACTAAATTGTCTTTATATTCATTTCATTAATATATTAATTGTATTAATATTCATTATAAAGAAAATTGTCGTTTCAATCAAATCTGGGAAACCACCATCTTTTATGTATAAAGAAGAAGTTGCTCGTATCCCAAAATGGCGTGAAACTACAATAAGTTTTCCAATTTTGAAAAAATCATTAATTATTAAAAAACATTATTGATTTTCAATAGTCTTATTAGACTTTGATTAATCCAATCGCATTAATCTTATTTTTAATGACTTCATCACTTTCACCGCTATTTCTTCCATTAAATTCAATCGCATTTAATAGCGTAATAAATTGATGTTGAAACCGCTTGATTGTTGATGGGGAATAATGTTTGTTTTGTTTTTCGGCATTTTTAATTAATTGTTCGGTATATTCATTCACATAATCATTATAATAATCAATAGCATTAAATCGTTCAACGGATTTCACGCCCCTAATGATTTTGTTTCCGTTGTAAAGAATTCCGTTAATTGTGGATATAGTGTAGGGTTTATAATTTTCCACATCTTTATTTGCGTTGTTAATGACTTCCACCAAATTATTTCGGTTGTCTGTAAAATAGCAACTATCATCGTTCATAATAATTTTATAGATTGTAAGTTTCATATTATATATATTAATGGATTGTCTTTATATTCATTTGTCTTTAAATGAATATTAAACATTATAATCTTTTGAAAAAGATTTATCAAAACAACTTCGTTTGTTTTTGTTTTACTTTTTTCAAAAAGTATATCAACTCGGCACACAATCGTTAATTTGTTGTTTCACAACTTTTTTAATTGCTAAACATTCCGCAACGCTTTTTAATGTAATTCGTTTGCGTGATGCTGTAAGTGTAATCGGTTTGATAGTTTCCATATCAAATTCAAAATGTTTATGTTCGTGTCTGTATCGTTTCTGTATAACTTGCGTTAAATCAATAAAACATTCAATATCGGTTTGCGTATTGAAACCATTAAAAATAGAAACAACATCAAACAATTTATTTCCGTGTGTATCTCTCGGTTGTAGAAATCCAACACTCGTTAAAAATGAAAATAAATATTGAAATTTCAAATCATCATCAGCACCAACAAATTCAAATCTATTATCGTTTTTTAGTATATAATGGAATGTATCTATTGATGTTTCTTCGGTGTATGGAATAATCATATTTTCATATTTTACATATCCAATAACAACATCTTTATATTGTGGAAGTTCAGCACACCAACTATCATCGTCAATATCTAAATAATTTCTGTATGTTCGCACAATTTTATCTTTATAACTATTGTTGTAAGTCCGCACTTTATCAACACACTTATTTTTTAGAGAGCGTTCATCATCATATTTATCAACCATATTATTATTAATCAACATTTTCTTTTTTTCAATATTATTCTTATCAAAAAAGTTCATTTGTATATATTATATAACATATTATAAAATGTGTTTAAGTTCATTATTTATATTTACAGCATATTCAGTCTTGTAAAAAATCATTTTAAATATGTAAATAAGACGCTAAATAGTTTCAGTCATAAGTCAAAAGAATAATAAATAATAGTAAATCAATATTATATATTATATTAATGGATTTAATCGTTCGGTATTTAATAAAAAATTATTTTACACACTCAACGGATTTATTCATTATAACGGATTTAATAGTCTTTAAAGACATCATAACAAATAACAAATATATATTTTTATTATTCATATTGTTCGTCGTCGCTTTCTTCTGCTTTCTTATTGTGATAGTCGGTCGTAGAGTATTCGGTTAATTGTGTGTTGATTGAATGCCCTCTCGCATCAGCAATATTTTTCATCATTTTTACATTCCCATTTTCTTCGGCGTGATGTTGAATGATTTTATAAATGACCGCTTGTGATAAATTGCTTTCTGGAAGATATTTTTTAAATCGTGATTTGATGAACTTTCCCATTTCGGTTTGCTTGTAGGGTTTGAGTTTGTTATTTACAAATAAGTATTCCGTTCCACCCACTAACTCTTTCAAAATATATTTTTGAAATTTCTCATCTCGTATCACATCTTTTTTAGAACCAAATGATTTCGCCGTTTTATAATCGTTGCGTATGAATGTTGCTTTACTCGGTGAAACAATCATAAAATTATCTTCTTTATTCAATAAATTCTTTTGCTTATTGCTAATCAGTTTCATAATTAAATCGTTATTGCGTGTATTGAGTTTAATGAGTAGATAGAACAATATATAATCACTTCCAGTTGCCGTATTTAATGCTCCCATTAAATCGTGATAATCCGCTCCGCTCTTTTCCAGTATTTCCATATTTTTTTCCGCTTGTTTTTCTGCTTTGTTTTCTTGTAAATCGGTTCGGTATTTTATCAATCTATTATGTTCTTTGTTTTTCCATTTCAAAAACACAATCGCAATATTCAATAACGCCAGTTTATTAAAATCGCTCTTTGAAACAATATCAATAATTTCTTTTTGAGTGAGATTGTAAATGTTCTGCCGTCCGTTCATTTGTGTTCTAAAACGCTTATAATCATTTATGTATGTTTTGATTGTTTGCTTATTGAGTTTATCATCATTTTCGTAAATGAAATCTTGAAGTTCTTGTGTCTTGTGTGAAGTCATCATTATTGATATATATGGATATTATATTTCTAATTCAATTTTTTAATTAAAAGTAAATTTACTATCTTTTGCTAAATAAACTAACAATCCCATTATATTTAGTAAAATTAATTAAAATATTTTGATAATGAAATGATAAATCACAATCGCTCCATTAATAGAGCAAATGTAGAAATTATTTTAGATGATGAAGAAATTTTCAAAATTAAGATGCTTGATGCTCTCAATAAAAATAATGATGTTAAAAACTTTGTGATGATAAAATCACAGAATATTTATTGCTCTGTTGATTTCTCAATCATTAATTCTAATAATTTGCTTTCTTGTTATGTAGAGCATAAACGGAAAAAAATAAACTCAACGGATTTCCCCACATTTTTTATTGGATATAATAAATTGATTATGATAGACACTTATTACGGACAACAGACATTATTTTTAGTGTTTGAATGTGAAGATGAATTATATTTTACCGAATATGATAATAAGTTTTTGAAGCGTGATATTAAAATTGTGAGGGGTGGAAAAGTTGTTGAAATTAATAAGAGTGAATGTGGGCGTGGATTTGATAAACTCACGCAAAAGATTATTGAATGTGTGAATTTATAAAAGTCATTAAAGACGCAATTATTTAATCCATTAAAAAATAATTCTATATTTATATTAACTGATGAATTCAAATTCATTATCTCAATCCACAACATTCAAATATGACGGAAATGACGCTAATAAATTTATTAAACAAATTATAAGAATGCTATATGATGCTGATATTGATGATGTAGTTTTTAAAGACGGAAATCCGTTGAATTTAACAAAACAGAATATTTGGATTAAATGTATGTAAATTTACTATTTTCTCAAATTCTTTGAAGTTATGGATTAATTTAGCAATATATAGTATAGATGGGGAAAATGAGTTATTCTTTAATTGGCGGAAAAAGACGCAGAAGCAGACGCACACGCTCACGCCGTAGCAAAACAGCAAAAACAAAACGCCGTGTAAAGCGTAGAAGTGGAACACGCCGACGGAGGCGTTAATCTATATATTTGATGTTAAATCAAGTCTATATTTTGATGTGATTATATAGCATTTATTTTATATAATCATATCACACACAACGGAATTATTATTGGAGTTATAAAAGAAAATGTAAAATAAAGACATATTGTAAAATGAAACAATTGATTTATTTTGTGAAACTCACCGATGGAACGGAATTAATTGGGATTACACGCAACGAAACAATTGAAAAAATAAACGGACACTTTAAAGACGAAAAGTATTTCAAACCGATTTCAATATCAGTTTTGGATAGATTAATCATTAATGGAAAATCAAACGCTTTTATTGAAACAGCAAATAAACAACCGATAAATGACTATTACAAAACCGAAATAAAAGATTTCATATTGAATGATAAAAAACAACGAACCGATGATGCGATGAAAAAAGCGATTAACCGATATGTAAATAAATTGTATTATGGAAATTTAATTGTGAAACAAGAAGTCATAAACGACGAAGTAAAGACAACCGATATTTTAATTGACGATGTAAAGACAGATGATAAATTAATTGATGAAATAAAGACAGATGATATTGATGATATAAAATCAAAAGACGAAATAGAACCGATTGATGTTGTAAAACCGAATGACGAATTAGAAGTCATAAAAGACGAAATCAAATTAAATGATATTGAAGTCATAACTGATGATGTAAATGAATATATGGAAGCGATTAGTGATATTAGTGATAGTGATAGTAGTTGTGGAAATAATGAAGCATTTTTAAATTATAATATGGGAATGCTATTGATGAATGATAAATTAATATCAAAACCGAAAAATGAAACATTACGGAACAAAAAAATCAAACGCAATAAATCCATTAAAAAAGTATTTTGAAGCATTTGTTTAAAAAATTGAAATAGATTTACTCATTTATAATATAGAGCAAACAAGACAAAATGGAAGCATTACAACGCAAGTTAAACTATTCAAAGAAACAAACCGCTTTTGCGTGGGCGAAGTATTATGAAGAAACCGCAAGTCATCACGAGCAAAATGTAAATAACTATCAAACGAACACGACGATATTGAATGAGGTTGATGAAATGCCTCAACATATAGTTAGTGAGATTGAGAAGATGACGGCGGAGTTAAAAAAGCAAATAGAATGTCCCATTTGTTTTGAAGTGATAGAAATTGGTGGATTGAAAATAAGTGGTTGCGGACATAAATATTGTGATGGGTGTTTCAAACAAATTGATAAGTGTGCGATTTGCCGTAGAAAAATAAATCATAAATGAATGAATTGAATGAATAATAAGACAAAAAATCAATCAAAATGTAAATTGTAGTTTCAAGCGTTTTTGGGAAGTCGGCATATATTCTGTATAAAGAAAAAGTT
>Ga0181395_1000971_pt1 | contig 11913 bp, 24 predicted proteins | sample 18SPOviralmetaG_FD_130124 | JGI IMG/M metagenome (GOLD analysis project Ga0181395, IMG submission 130124) | Marine viral communities from the oligotrophic San Pedro Time Series (SPOT) site, San Pedro Channel, CA, USA - 18 SPOT_SRF_2010-12-16 | ecosystem: Environmental > Aquatic > Marine > Strait...
TAGATAAAGATGGTGATGATGAATATTTTGACAATGACTATGATGATTCCGAAGAAGAATCACAAGGTAGAGAATGTAGCGAGTACGAATATGCTTCATCAAACGGCGATGGTAGTCTAAACTTTATTTTACAAGGTTCTTCATTGGATTCCAACTATTTAACAATAGGTAAAACATGTTGTGAGGAGTTAGGTCATTATTGGGGTGCACTTGAAAATAATAAAACGAAGTGCTACAATATGAGTTACGCAGAAAATTGGCTTGAACAAAATAAAGGGTAGTGAGAGAATACATACCATATATTATAGGTGGAGTCTTAGGGTTTTTTGGAATCAAAGCACTAAAAGGCATGGATTACATGAAAGTAAATGACTATGATGACTATGAAGGCGATTTTCCAACTAATAGTCTTGAAGAAGAAGAGCAAGAAGAGGTTATTGAAGAAGTAATACCCGATGACTATTCCGAACCTCCAATTTTAACGGATAATGGTCAAATATATGTAGGAGTTATTCCCGACATGTTTAAACCCGTATTAGACCAAGAGCATGTAAATGTTGGTGGAATTAATTTAAACGACCCAGGAAACGTAATTGACTTGGGATATGGAAATGAATGGGAGGTTAAAGACCCAATTAAATTAAGCACCTTACAAGAATTTAATATTGGAGCGGGTGCTAATCAGTTTACCATACAAGTAAGGCATATTAATGCTTTAACTTACGAGTTTAATGTAATTCAAAACTATACAGGCTTTATTGTTAATGGAATTGGTTGGGTTATAAATGGTGAGGAATTTAGTAGTATGTTTGAACCTATTATGTATCAATTCCCAAATGCTGGTAATTATGATATAGACGTAGAGATGTTTGGCGGAAACCAAGATATGGATGATTATAGTTCGGATTCGGGTCTACAAAGTGAATTAGTGTTGTTTACTTTAGAGGTATCAAGCCCAAGTGATTCACAACACTCATCGGGAACGGAAGAAGTTGCGTTTAATGATTATACCCAATATCAAAGTGGCTTATAAAACATGTAGTAAGTGTGGAATTACTTTATGTATAAAGTGCCACGAAAGAGAGTTAAAAAAAGAAAAAAAGAAAAATGGAACACGAAAATGATTTAATAGACGGGCAGACTTTAGAGCAATTTCTTGCGGGATTAACCGATGAACAGTTAGACATAAGAATACAATGTGCTCAAGACCAAATAGATGGTGTTTACGAGTATGTAGAGGGTTCGGGTTGTGGTGTTTACGATAATCCACAACAAACGCTTAATTCGTATTTAGATGAAAGAGAAAGGCGTTTGGGCGGAGTATCTTCAACAATTTCTAATAATAAAGTGATGCTTTTAGGCTTGGGGCTTCTTGCGTATTACTTATATACAAAAAGAAAATAATTATGTGGAATATATTTAAAGACGATAACGATTGGAATGAAAAGTCTATAATTGGATTTGTGGCTTTTCTTTTAATGTGTATTATAATGATTGCAGACCTTGTAACGGGTTGGGTTGGTAGAGACTTAGTAATAAAAGAATTTGTTTACGAATCTTTTGTTTGGATAGTTTTAGGATGTTTTGGAATAAGTGGTTTGCAAAAATTTGCTAACAAAAACTAAAGACATGAGTAAAGAATTTAGACCAAGGTTAAATCTAAGTGAATGGAAGTTAGTCCAAGTATTTAGAAAAGTAAAATCATTAATTTGTAAATTAACATCCAAATTGAAATTGGATAAAATTTGCTGTAAATCATGCAAAAATGAAAAATAAAACAACTTGGATTGTATTAAGTGTAGCTACATTAGGTGTGGCGGGTGTGGTTTACTATAATTGGGATTGGATTCAAAAAAACCTTTTAGGTAAAGCTACTTTGTCTAAATCTCATGGTACTACTATGGGAATAGTAGAATTAGATGAAGTTCAAACGGGTAGTACAAATACGGATGCCAATAACATAGAAGAAACGGGGGCAAGTCAAACCAACCAAACAAGCTATGATGATGATGGTAATGCTTATCAAGACACGTCAATAGTTCAGGCAAATAGTTTAGTTTTTCCTTCTTATGATACGGATGTTCAAGTTAAAGGTGCGTCTGTTGGTGTTCAAGTTCATAAGGTAGATAGTGGTGTATATCAATTTATTCCACAACAATACAACAACTTTCAGGGAATGGATACCGACTTAACAATCATAGATGCAATTAATGTTAACTATAAATTCGGTGCAAATGTAGATTACATTGGACCTTATTTAATGAATGAAGCACCAATAGGCTCGTTCCCTGCAAGTGGTATTTATCCAATAGAAGTGAATTTTGGTGTTGGTAATAGTGAAGAAGGAGTTGTTGCAGTTAACATATTAAAATTTGATTTACAAGTAATTTTATAAAAAAAATAGCATGAAAAACTTAGGATTATTATTAGCGGGAGGAATAGGTTTATTGTGGTTATCAAAACAAAGTAAAAAATCAACCAACGAAGATTCTAATCAAATTGATGGAACAGAAACTCCACCATTTGACCCGAACATTGAAGAAACTGAACGTAGTATAAGTGCTAATGAGGTTTTTGAATATGGTATACCCGAAGATGTACCTGTTATTATGAATTCACAGGAAATTGAATTACTCAAAAACATGTGTAACACAATTACTCAAGTTGCACCCTGGTTTATAAACTATTTGAGTGATAAAAGTAATTTACTACCTAACACAACTCAAAAAGAGGTTGAGGAGGTTGTTGACGTTTTTGAAGAGATGCAAGAATGTGTTGATATTTTATGTAGCGCAGTAAATAATTTAATTGCAAATAAACCTATAAGCAATACTCTTGCTTTAGCTATCAATGATTCATCTCAATGTTTTATTGATATTGAAAATTCCGTAAATTTGGATTCGATTGGTCAAGTGGCTTATCCTCCACAAAATATACCTAACTTTTTAACTTAGAAATCATGGCAAAAAAAATGAACGAATATTTTAAAATAATGAACGCAGCTCGAAAGAAGGGTGCGAAGTCTTTTTCATACAAAGGAAGTACATACGTAGGAAAAAAGAGTAAAACGGGAATGTTAGTCTATAAAAAGAAATAAATTATGGCATTAGATACGTTAACTTTTGGGTTTCAAGGCTCAGGAAGTGGTGGAGGAGGTGGGACTAACACCAATATAGCTAACACCGACTTAACCCAAGACGCTAATAGAACTCTCGATGGGGATGGTAATTCATTGGTATTTACAAATCAAACATCGGTAGAGCTTAATAGTGGGTTATTTATTAAAAATGGTACTAACGCACCGAATATAAGAATATTTGAGGCAAGTGGTAGCGGTAGTAACTACTCAGTACTTACTTGTGGTGCTTTGGCATCAAATAGAACTTTAACCATTCCCGATGCTACGGGAACTATTGCTTTAGTAAGTGATATTGCGGTGCTATCGGCGGGAGATGGCTTAACTATTACGGGGACGGAGATAGACCTTGATGCGGTTCTTACAACTGTTACATCTATTACAAACACTGCTCTTAAAATAGGTAGAGATAGTCAAAACTTGATTGATTTTGCTACTACCGATAATAAGATAATTTTTAGAGTAAATAATGTTAATGAAGTAGAGTTATCTGCAAACAACTTTAGCCCCGTAACTGATAATGGTTGTGCTTTAGGTACAAGTTCATTACAATGGTCTGACTTGTTTTTAAATGAAGCAGGTGTTGTTGATTTTGCAAATGGTGGTGTACAAATAGTAAATAATGCTTCTAATCAATTAACTATTCAAACAGGAGATATTTCGAGAGGTACTATCATAGTAAGTAGGAATTTTCCTCCATCTTCAAGTACAGATGGTAACGTATCAAGTGGAGATGTATTGAATTTTGGTACAGGCTCTGTAACAGCAGGTGTAGCCTATTATTTAAGGTCAGATGGTTCTTGGGCTAATACAGACCAAAGAGCAGTAGTATCTTCAATAGGACTTATTGCGGTAGCTATGGCTACGGGTACTGCATCAAGTGTAGGTATGTGTATTCGTGGTATGGTTACTATGAGTACCGATGTAGGTAATGTTGGAGATGTTATTTTCTTACAAAGAAATGGAAACTTTGATAATGCACCGAGTTCATCAAGTGGAGATACCAATAGGATAATGGGTTATTGCTTGGATGATTCAGATGGTCAAATATTTTTCAATCCATCGCAAGATTGGGTAACAGTAGCATAATATGGCAGTTTCAAGAGGTATATCAAATATAAGTGGAGTTCCTATTGCGAGTGTAGATACAAGAATTGGTGTACCTATAACTAACATTTGGGATGTAAGTGGAGAGCAAAGAGCACCAAGCCTTTTTAAGACTTTATCCGAAGATGGTGCTGCTACTTTTACACAACTTAGAAATTCTGCAAGTTTTAGGGTTGCTGGAAGTAACGCAAGGGTTTACTTTGATTTTCCTCTAAACGCAACTAATACTAATTATAAGTTTATATTTAATATTAGTGGTTTAAGAGCAGGTGGTTGGATTTGTGCTATATCTACTTCGACCGATTTCGCTAACGATATTTTTGCTGGAGTAAACATAGGTGCTTCTAATGGAAATAAATCTATTGTAGTCAATAGTGGTGGCACAAGAGATAGAAGTGTTTATATAGGAATTTGGAATGACCCTGCTCTTGGTAATAGAGATAGGATAGATGTAAATAACTTATTAGTGAATATAGTATAATGAACAAGGCATTAGTATATTGTATTTTAATTTTTATAGCTACTCAATTTGTTGTTTGGTTTCAAACTAACGGACAATTTATAAGTTCTTGGTATAAGAATAATACTTTTTTAGTTTCGCTTATCGGTATTCCTATTAGTTACGGATATATTTATGCTACTAAGTATGGATATGAAGCATTTGATGGTTCTTTATGGTCTACAAGACTTTTAGGTTTTGCATTAGGTACAATTAGCTTTGCTATAATGACCTATTTTATTATGGGAGAGGGCATATCATATAAAAACATAACAAGTTTATTACTTGCTATAAGTTTAGTTTCAATTCAATTATTTTGGAAATGAAAAGACCTGGACGAAAATCAGCTGCACAAACAAAAGCCCCTAAAAAAGATAGAATTAGTGGTAGTAGAGTAAATAAAAAAGGCTCTGCTAAATCTAAATCTTCCGCACGTTCGATAAAATTTTCCGAATCTACAAATAAAGCCATTAAAGACCTTGTAAAGAAGTATAATTCTAAGAATAGAAAGAAAATAACCTTACCAACGGCAAAAGCGGTTGTTAGAAGGGGTATGGGTGCGTTTTCATCATCTTATAGACCAACTATTACGGGTGGGAGAAAAAACTCTCGTACTGCTTGGGGTTTAGCACGTTTAAAGGCATTTATGCGTAAGAAGAGCGGGTCTACAACGGCAAATGGAGTTGTGCGTAGTAGTGCAATTAAAAAATCATACACACAAGACAACGACTTATTATGAAAACAAATAAAACCAATAGTTTCTTGCAGTTTGCGTCAATAGTAGTTGTTGTGTATGTTATAAATGACCTATACAAGACAATGGCTAAAGCACAATAATATGCCCTACAAGATTAAACGACATACATATACACAAGCCAAAAAATTAGGCGTTGTGGTAAAGCCCTCAAAAGTTAAGGGCAAGAAAATAGATGTGTTTAATAAGAAAGGCGATAAAGTAGCTTCCGTTGGAGCAATAGGGTATGGAGATTTTCCTACATTTAAGCAGACTAAAGGCAAAAAATACGCCGATGAAAGACGTAGGCTTTACAAAATAAGACATCAAAAGAATAGAAATAAGCGTGGTACACCAAGTTATTACGCAGATAAATTATTATGGTAAATAGATATATCATATATGGTGTTGTAGGTTTTTCTTTATTTTCTTTATATATGCGTAAAAGAGATAAAGTAAATATTTATTATGTAAATAGACTTCCAAGAAATCATAATGCTATAACAATTCCAGCAGTTGGTATTTTTATTAAAGAATCAGAAAAAGAAAATAAAGAGTTGCTAAATCACGAACTCGTACATTGGGAACAATACAAAAGAGAGGGTTTACTAATGCTACCTAAATATATTATTGAAAATCTTAGAAAAGGTTATGATGAAAATAATTATGAGGTAGAAGCAAGAGGTAATGAAAGTGAATATTGTAAATATAATTATACTAAATGCGTGAGAACGGGCAAAGCAATTACAGTTTACAATCCAAATTTTAGAAGATAAACTACTATAATGAGAAATTTTAAAAATAGTTATACGGAAGTCGATGCTTTTGAAATAGCCAAACAATATGTTGTTGGTAACGTAGATTTGAATCCGCCTCCAATAATATACGGGAGTTTAGACCCAAGTAATCCAGATGGTGATTATACCGCTCCTTATGATGCTTATGGTGGAGAAGTCGTTGATACTATTACCGAGGACGGCATACCCAAAAAAATATTTGCAATCGGAATTAAAAATGAATGGGAATATAATAGAATAATAAACTATTCTCAATCACTAATCTTAGAGTGCCAGAAAAATGTTGATATAACTACTGCCGATATAGAAGAGTTAATTGAAAGTGGTAATGCCGACTTACCACATGCGGTATTTAATACACAATTAGAGGCAACGGAGTGGTATTTGAATAATCAACAAAGTTGTGTTGATTGGAATACAGAAAGGATAGCACTAATGGAAGAGGCGGGAACTTTAGAGGGTGAGCCTCTTGATGGTTATAGCCCTTTATATGAAGTGGAGGTAAATTTAAACAACGGAGAACCATCTATAAGACAACCTTTGATTCAGTTTTTTAATCTTGAGGGGCAAGAAATCACTTTGGGAGAAGCTATACAACTTAAAAGAGAGATGGAAAATAAGGATAAAGGGTTTAGTAAACTTTTACCATTAATAGTTGGGATTGGTATAATATACCTAATATCAAGAAAGTAGAATTATGGTAGAAAACGAAGAGGTAAATATAAATCAAGACTCTAAAGTACAATTAGACCTACAAACATTAATTGCAATGGTTGTAGGAGTTGTATCTTTGGCGGGAATTTGGTTTACATTAACGGCTGAAATTTCTCAATTAAAGTTAGATGTAATAAGAATGAAGGATGATGTCGACTTAAACCATGAGTTTAGGGTGCTCTGGCCTCGAGGAGAAATGGGTGCTTTGCCCGATGATGCTAAACAAGATTTAAAAATACAATATCTACAAAAAGAAGTAGATTATTTACAAAAGGTAGTTAAGGATTTAGAAATTAAACAAGCAAAACAAGAACATGAAAGCAAATGATGTAATAAAGTACGGACTATACGGAATGGGTGTATATGGTATATATATCTTAATGAAAGCACGTAAAAATAATAAAGCAGAAATTCAAAACGCATTAGATAGGTGGCTAAATACTCTTTCTAATCCTAACTCTACATCACAAGACATGGCGGATTTATATGCTAAAGATGGCGTTTTATTAGGAACAGTAGCGGAAAGGATTTATCAAGGTAGAGATGATATTAGAGGATATTTCGACATGTTCTTACAATCTAATCCAAATGGTGATTTTGATGAAATAATAATTCAAGATTATGGAATGGGTGCTATTGCCGATGGTCTATACACATTCAATTTAACTAACGAAGAAGGTGAAGTTGAAGAAGTTAAGGCACGATTTACGTATGTATTTAAAGAAGAAGATGGAAAATGGAAAATTTCTACCCACCATTCATCCGTTGACCCAGGATTTCAAATTGACTAATGGAAAATGATGATAAACAAATAGAGTTAGTTTTTCTAATTTTAATTGTATTTTGTATAATAGTATATGGGTTTAGTAGGGTATAAAAAAACACCGCTTAATTGCGGTGCTTTTAAATTAACTAATACGCCCCCGTATTAAAGAGGTGCAAAGATACAAATTATTTTATTTCATAATCTTTTTCGTTAGAATCTATTAAAATGGCATTATCAAAGGCTTGAGAAATTTTACTATTTGGTATGTTTTTCAAGCCATTGTTGTCATTTTCTATTGACATAGCTACCATTAGTTCGGGTGAAGGTTCGGCAATTAAAGTTTTAGTGTGTCTTTTAATCACAGTTTTTTTAATCATTTCGTCTCTCCATTTATTCCAAACACTATTTTCGCCCGTATTTTTAGACTCTTTTTTTACTTTCATGATTTCCCAAAGTGGCATAAAGCAATAAGAAACATATCCCGATGGTAGTTCGGCACGTGTATAACAACCCAAAATTTGTCGTTTCATGTGCTCATCTTCGGACTTTGCGTAAACGGGTTTATGAATCATTTGGTTATTAGTGATGTCATGGTCGAAATCTTCATCATCAAAAACTATATATGCTTCTATATGCTTAATAGCACCTGAATCTCGCAACAACTTAATCATACCCATATAAGATATATCTAAAGTACATTTTCCTTTACGTGGTATTAAATAAGCTAATCTTAGGGCGGGATTTAAAGATAATGATGTACGAGCAATATTTACTACCGACTCAAGTATAGATACTGGGTCGCATTTTTGTAATGAACTATTATTTCTAAATATGTTTTTAGCAAAACCATATTCAATCATAGCTTTTTGCTTTGCTTTTTCATTTTCTTCACCACCATAAACTTTTGTCATTTGATGGAATCCAGAATCAACTTGTTTTCGCCACACAGGTTTCATATTTTGAACTGCTTTTACTTGTTGTTCGATAATTGCTTTTTCTTCTTTTTGTAGCTTATTCATTTTACTTTGGTTTTTTGGTTATTCCTTTTTATTTATCTTTTGTTCTTCACACAGAATATCTATTTCCTCAAATATTTTCTCTACTATATATCTACTACTTAGGGCTTGTTTTAAAACTTCTTGTGCTTGTTCATCTGTGCAATCATAGTTTTGTGTTACATCTTCTACTTGCCAAAGATTAGAGGTGTTAAATCCCTCGTTATTTAAAACTTCTTTTGCGTGTTGTATTGTGTCTAAGTATTGGCTAATGTTCTTCATATTAATTATCCCATTCTTTGCCCCTTTTAATTGTGGGCATGTTTTTAAATCTTTTCATTAGTGTTTCTAATGAAATAGTTATTCTATGCTTAATTTTCAAATATCTTTTAACTACAAATAGCGACTTACCCTTTCTATAAGCGTCTATGATTGCTTTTTGAATGATTCCTTTCATTTTTTAGTAGTAAATTTCGTTAATTTCTGGAGTCTTTATGGAATACTCACAAGTTTCTTTTAGAAAACAACTAACACAATCACGATGTTTATTGGTTGCTTTAAATCCATTTTCGATATGTTCTTCAAGTAATTGTGATGCTCTATAAATATCCGTAATGTGTTGTTGTATTCTATCTTCATCTACATTTATTCTAACAAGCATACAATCGTGCTCGTTTTTAGTGGAAAATATGGCGAAATAAAAATCTACATCCTCACCAAACTCTTCCTCCGCTAAAAATTTATATTGTACGGCTTGTATAAGAAGTTTATCCTTTTGGTCTAAAGCATCTAAATTCCAACCCATTTCATGCCACCTATCATCAAGCAAACCGCTTGTTTTTACATCGATAACACAGGTTTTTCCGTCTTTTCTTGCTATTATGTCGGCAATACCCGTAGCTATATCGTTTTTATTGAAAACGTGCCCAGTGCTTATTATTTCAAAGCCATTACCCTTCATCATGTTATGAAAATTATCTACTTGGCTTTCCATTCTAACATAATCTATGGATAGCTTACCGCTTTTAAGTCTTTTAGGCTCGGGAGTATTACCATCTCTCGGTAATTGACCCGTAGCAACAAACTCAAACCAATTACCTAAATTCATGGCGGGAGTTGGTGGAAAATTAGCATTACCCATGTATAGGGCTTCGAATTTCTTTCCACACATGTTCCCTATAACATAGTCGTATAGGTTTTTCATAAGTGATTGGCTAATTTTGGTTTTTTTTGGCATTAGTATATTTTTTTTCCGTTTTTACTTGAATCGTGTCTAAACGATTTACCATATTTTACTTTTGTAATATTTGATGAACACTTATTTCCAAATTGTAGTTCATAAATGTTCTTTGTTACAAAATTCTTCTTTGTAGATTTCTTTTCCGTAGATTCCTTCATGATAAATAATATCTTTGATTGAATTGACCTTAATTTTTTTACTCGGAGTATAAATATAATCTTCTTGTAATTCTATCTTCATTATATCTATTTCCGATTTAAGCCAATCTAATCGATTAGTAAATTTATATAAATCTACTCCAATTGATTTCCTACGAACCATCTCATAATACACCCTATCGTAATCGTCCATTAGTTTATTGAAATAATCTTGTGGAGATTTTGCGACAAAATCTAAGTATCCGTAACAAAATTTAGTAGATTGTGTTACTTCCTTAATTTTTTGTGGTTTCAATTTCACGATAATTTTGGTATTTTTTGGTTAGCATTGGGGGGCGTGGTTGCCCCCCTTTCATTTTTATCTACAAAAACGCCTTTTCCTTCGCTTTCTTGGTTTGTTATTACAACGTAGGTTATCGTAGTATTCTCTTTCATTTTTTAATATCCTATTTACCGCAACGGCTTTAATAATTCCGTCAAATATTTGACCAAACTCCGTTCTATATTGTGGAGTAGGAGTTGGATATGAATAAATTTGAGTGGTTTGAATATACGGATTTGTGTTGTAAAAATAATTATTTGATTGAAAATTATTGAAATTTGAACAACATTGTTGCGAAAAAGCAACTCCATTTAAGCATATTAATGCTAATAAAAATAATTTCTTCATAGCTTTAAGTTTTAAGTTAATATTCATCGGATAATCTTTCGCCATAGCCATCGTATTCGATAGTGGCATATCTATCCTTACGATAAGGGTAGTTATTTTCATAGCAATCTTGACAATAGTGTCCCGTAGTAATTCCGTAGAAATCAAATCGTTCATCTACGCTATCTTTTAGTTCGGAACACCCACGACATGAATTTACTTTATAATCGATAGTATATTCTTGGAATTCAACATAATCATCAACTTCATAAGCTGAAACTGTGATTTGCTCTTGATTATTTGGGGATGAAATTACATAATAAGTCATAATAGTAGTTGTTTCGGTTAAACTCTCATTAATTTTTGCATTTTAGCAAGTATATCGCCTTTTTCATCAGTTAAATCATATTCTGTTCTATTTGGGAAAAATTTTGGCAATTCTTCTCTTTCATAACTTCCTAAATATGCAATACCATTTTGATAGAATATTGTATAACTTTCTTCCTCCGCCGTTAGCCTTATAGATAACATGTTTTTAGCTTTACTATTTTTGAAATATGAAACGGCTTTTTCTTTTGCTAAGTTTAGTAATTCGATAGATGCTTTCATAGTTAGTAGTTTTTCGGTTAACATTTTCTTACACTCAAATATATAATTAATTTTTAAATTAACAAAGATATTGGGCTTTTTATTTGTTTTTTCTTTTAACCTTTAATTTATGACGTTGTTTAAGCATGTCTAAATATTGTTTTTTATCTCCATATTTTATGTGGCAATTTCTACAAAGTGCCATTAGATTTTCAATATCATCTTTTTCCGAACCACCCATACCTCTTGCAACTATATGATGTATGTCTACCGCTTTGGCATTACACATCTCACAAGGCACGTATTCATCACCGAAATAGTCAAAAAATTCTAAATATGTTTTTGTATGTTTTTGCATAAGAATAAAAATAAGAAAACCCCGCTACTAAACGGGGCTTTCAACCGAAAAACAACTATTACGAAAAGCAACAGTTTACTATACAGGGGGGGGATTAAATTTCTTGTTCTTTTATCCATTCACCATTTACACAATAGCTTTTGGTGTTATGATTATATACTATTGATTGTCCA
>Ga0181395_1000973_pt1 | contig 11904 bp, 14 predicted proteins | sample 18SPOviralmetaG_FD_130124 | JGI IMG/M metagenome (GOLD analysis project Ga0181395, IMG submission 130124) | Marine viral communities from the oligotrophic San Pedro Time Series (SPOT) site, San Pedro Channel, CA, USA - 18 SPOT_SRF_2010-12-16 | ecosystem: Environmental > Aquatic > Marine > Strait...
CCCTTTCGTATTAAACACCTCAAGTGTTCTGGTTAAGCTATCAGCAACAGTTATTTTGGTAGGCTCTGTCCCTGATACATGGGATAATTTAGCGACAGTTCTGGAAGATGGTATAGACTTAGCGTTGCCATTGAGAAAACGTGTAATATTAGTAGGGCTAGTACCTGCTTTGGTTGCCCACTCATACGCACTCATTTTTTGGTTCTGGATTACTCCTCGCATCCAAACCTTTAACGCTTTACGCTCTTGTTCATCTATGGTATTCTGCATTATCACACCATATCCAGATTCAATAATTAAATCATCATTAATAAAAGCACAATATAACACATTTTTTTCCTTGTAAACTATGCATTATTGCAGTATAGATAACTACATGATATTGTCAAACTATTTAAAACAACTACAAGATATAGCATATGATAATGATGTTCGTCTTATCGATATGTTTACTCAAGCCAACGTTCCAACTAGCACATACTATAGGGCTATCAACGGAATGGAGTTACGTTTTAGCACAGCACAAAAGGTAGCAAATGCAATCAGATCAGATATTTCAATACCGATCAGTACCAGTTCCGGTTGATCCGAACTGGCTAGAATTAGTAGGTAAGTTAGTTAAAAAAAGAAACAAACTTAAAATATCTCAAGAAGCTTTAGCATTTAAAATAGGTTGTGCAAATTCGCTCATAGGTAAATGGGAAAGATACGAACGCCTACCATCAGGTTATATGCTTCTATATTGGGTTCAAGCATTAGACTGTAAAATAAAAATCAAATGAAAAAGTGTGATGTATGTGGCGTAACATCAAGATATTTTATGAAAGTCAAAAACCTGCAGACATTCTTTGTCTGTTTTTCATGTAAGGAGAAATCAAATTGGCAAGCAACGCTAGCAGAAAAGGAACATATCACGAAAATTTCTTCGTTAAATTATTCAAGGCGTGGAAGATCAAGGCGAAAAGGCAACCGCTCTCTGGAGCGTTGGGAGGAGAATATAAAGGAGACTTAGTTTTAGAATTAAATGGCCATGAAATTATAGCTGAAGTTAAGTACAGAAAAACTGGTAGCTTTCCCTCTCCTTTCACTGTCATGCAAAACAGAGATGCGGTTCTTTATAAACGTGGAGGCAATGCAGAACCTAGATGGGTTATGTTTTTTTCAGAAGAAACTGTAAGTAAGTTATTTAAAAAAGGATAAATAAATGGCACGACCAGTAATTAAATTCGATCAAAAACATTGTGCTGAATGTGGTATACTCTTACCACCCGTAACATTTAAAAGACCATACGCTAAACTTTGCCCTGAGTGTAAGTTTGATAGAAGATCAGGTAACCATGAAATCAGACAAATATTTAAAGACCTAAAAAAGAAACCACAAGAGGTTGAAGATTGGGGTAGTGAAAACATTAAAACAAATGATGATCAGTTCTTTAGAAAACCAAAATGGTAATCTATTTTTCTAACAAACCTTTACGATAACCTTGTGATCTATTGTATGTAAGTTCTTCTTTTCTCCCATTAGGTACATAAGAACAATGAATCCAACCAGTATTACCACCAGTAAAACATTCTAATATTAACTGATCGAATTGTAAATTGTCTGAAATCCATTCAGCTAAATCATAATTAGAAATGCCCGGAACTTCAAAGTCTACTGCTTGTCCTTTGGCATGTTGGCTTGTAGCTTTACTTCCTATAGCTTCACACAATGCAACTGATCTATACCCACTTGACACCATAAAAGCACCATACTCATTTCTTATTGGTTGTAATATATTTTCAGCTAATTCACCCATATTATATATAGCATCTGCATCTGGGTTGTTGGCTATCCCTAATCTATCAGCAGTCTGACTCTTAACTAACTCAGCTAAACTAAAGTTCTTAGATAACATTACCATTACTTTCTATCCTTACCTTTTAATCGTTCGAGTGTACGCATACCACCAAGACCAAGCATACCCATTAGTACGGGTAACATTGTTGCCGTATCTGCTTGTGGTATATCTATTCCAAACCCTGCACATAATGGTGAAACTAAAAAGTTCACAAGAAATCCAAGTACACATACCCAAGCGGTAGCGGGTCTCCACGAAGATTGAAACCAATTACCTTTTGCTTCAGCTTCATTAACTTTGATCTGTGCTAGTGCAATTTCTTGTGCGTGCTTCTCTGCCATAGTAGAAATTTCATGGCTTAACTTTTGTTTTGTATCTGCATCTGGGACAAACTTATCTAGTATGCTAGTTACTGCAGGAATTAAAGCTGTGATCATTGTATTATACCTTTCTTTTTAGCTATTATAAATAAGACACCAATCACACCCGCCAATACAGTTGCTATTAGAATCCCTAATATAATTTTGAGAATCATATCTTGTATATGTTGCTTACGTTTTTGTGCTTTGATGCGTGCTTCTTTCCTAGCTTTCCTAGCATCAGCACAGTATTGTATGTAGTCATTGTAAAGATTGGCTCTGCCATAAAGTTGCATGAACTCCCGGAGTTGATCTTTCTTTACTCGTATCTGCTCCAGTGCCATAAACTCTTCCAAGTCATTGTCTGTTTTGCCAAGAAAGTTAGTCCATATACTATTCTTTTTTTTATGTAAATCTTGTTGGAGTTGGTCTTCAGCACCTACGAATTTTGCAATCGAAGCACCTGCTGAACTTATATCACGACCATTTTCTATTGTTTGTTTAATAATTTGGAAAGCACTATTTGCGACAACTAGCATTTCGAGCATTGTCTACCTCACTAGTAAACCTATGAGTAAAACAATAGCAGTGCCACTAGTACCAATCATTATATGTTCGATACGTTTTATTCTAAGTATAGTTTCTTTCCATCTTTCAGCACATACTGCCTCGTGAGTGTCTATCTGTGCTTTTACTTCAGATGCTTTGACCATCTACTATTCCTTTGGGTATTTGTCTTTAACTGCTTTGATTGTAGTTTTCCAACCTGCAATACCACTATGATAAATTTTATCTAATTGTTCTTGAATAGGTGGATATTCATCTTCTCTTTTTTCAGCATATGTTCTGTTAGCAATTCTATCAGCTTCGGCATCTGCTATTGCTTTTTTTTCATTTGCATGTTTGTTTTCAAAATCGAAAGAAGATATATCTGTTATTGTTGCATTTGGTGTGCCATCGTTGTACTCAATTTCGCCTGATGAACCATTCCATTGTATTGCATGAATATTAGAAGCAACACTATAATCAGTAGCATCTACTTGCACTCCATCTAAAATGAGTTGATTTTTATTATCATCACCATCTTTTATATAAGTTATTTTTGCCATTTTTCTCTCCTTTAAGCTAAATAATACCAACCAGTGGCTATGTATTTATTATGTGTGTAAACTGGATTACCTCTGTGTGTATGTGTAAATGATGCCGGGAAAAAACAAACAGAGCCTTTTTTAGGTTGTACTGTTATGCCGTATTCAAGAAACTCTGTTTCACCCTCACCTTTTGGTACATCATTTAAATATATTGTCCATGTCAAAATTCTGCTAGATGCTTCACCACTATGATGTTCGCAATGCCAAGTATGAAAGCCTCCTTTAGGTGGTGTTCTTTGCACTTTAATTCTAGTACTATAATATTGTTTCATTTCAAGTGATGGATATTCAGCACCATATTTTTTCAAACCTTTGTCTAATATTTTATTTGTTTGTTGTTGTAAGTCTTTTGTATAATTTCTTTCTTCATCGAAAAACAAAGCAAAATCTTTTCTGTTTTGCATTCCTTGATTTGTAATAGTGCCATCAGCTCCATGATCTCTTAATGAGGAATCTGCATATATTCTTTCCCACGCCTCAATCATTTTATCACAATAATCATCAGGTGCTAAATTTTCGTAAGAACTTATAAAAGTTAGATTTTTTACTTTAGTCATGTCATTCATTGTTTAATTATCCCCTTGTTTTTAAACTCTAATATTTTTGACATTTCTAATAAACTCTGATTAGAATCGTTTGCCTTTACCATTTCATTTCTAAATGATTCTATAGCACCCCCAGTTTGCCTAGCTTGCATAGCATTCTCTACCAGTAAGGTTGGCAACCAAGCTATAGCACAAGCATACTCATCTACTTCTTTGCCATCATTTGGATTTGTGCCTTTCATCTGAACAAACCATGCACATTTAAATTGTTTACATTTTTTAAAATTATGTAATGGGCAATTTTCTTCAACCTTTAACTGCATATTAGTCCTTATTGGCTATGATAAAATCTACATATTGCACATTAATAGTTGCAGTAGATGCTCCAACTGCTAAGTTTCCTGCAGTTACATTACCACTTAATGATGGAGCACCAGTCATGCTACCACTTAAATTGTGTCCATGATTGTGTGAAGAACCACCACCAGTATTCGCAACTGCATTAGGTATATTTCCTCCTCTAGCACCATTATTACCTCCATTAACACCAGCTCCATTTTGTGGAGGATTCCCAAAACTAAAAAGATTATGACCATGAGAGGGCATTTGACTAACACTTAGAGTTGTATTTGAAATATTACCACTCATACTAACTGCTAAGTTTCCAGAGGCGACTGCTAAGTTACTTCCCGGGTCTCCACTTACACTTCCACCTGCAACTGCAGGAGTTGCCATCGCAGTACTAAATGCCACACTACCACCAGTTCCTACTGTTCCAGTTTGAAGCCTTATTGCTTTATCATTATGAGTTGTTTGCTTTGTCCAACCAGTAGGTGCAGTAGTTTGTTGAAATAACATTGACGTACCAGAGGCAAACGCTTCAACTGTAGCAAAACTTAATGCACCTGATCCATCTGTTTTAAGAAATTGACCTGCACTACCATCTGCCGTTGGATAAGATAGACCATCAAGTACAACTTTACCTGATCCATTTGGAGTAATAGCTATATTGCCATTAGATGCTGATACTATTGAGTTTCCATTAACATCTAAGTTTTCTTGCATGATGTCACTTCTCATTAAAGAATGACCACCTGCAGTACTTCCATCATGAACTACTAGTGTTTCTTTATCTGTATCTATCGTTACTTCTCTATCTGCACCAGTAAACGATCCATGTTGCGAGGTTGTGCCACCTCTAAGTTTAAGTAATTTAGCCATTATGCAATACTCCCAAAATCAATAGTTAAGTTATCTGTGTTTACAGTTCCATTAAGATTTATTTCACCACTTCCATTAGGTGCAATAGTTATGTCACCGTTACTTACAGATACTATAGAATTTCCATTTACATCTAAATTGCCTCCTAATTGTGGTGTTGTATCTACCAACAATGAAGTCATTGCACCTGCAACCACAGCTACCCATGAACTTCCATTATAATAATTTAAAGAATTTGCAGTTGAATTATAATATAAATCCCCCTCATCTAAAGATGAAGTGGGTGCAGATGATGCAACTCTATATTTCTCTGCAAATGAGGTTACTCCTGCAACATTGCTTGCAACAGTTCCAATGTTAGTAATAACTCCACTTGCATTTAAATTTGCTATATTTGTAATAACACCACTTGCATTTAAGTTAGCTATGTTTGTATTTGCATCTGCAACTGTATTAATATTTGTTATAGCATTAGCTACTGTATCAATATTGTTGCCACTACTTGTATCTATACTATCAGCAATAGAACCTAAATCTTCGGTAGATGTTATTTCACCTGCTACTATATTTATATTATTCTGACTTGATGCACTTGGTGCTGTAGCTTGAAATATACTACCATTATATGCTCTTAATTCATTAGTAGTTGTATTAAAAAATAAATCACCTGCATCATTATCACTACTAGGCTCACTAGATGCAACTCTATATCTTTGTGAAAAACTATTAACACCAGTTATATTAGTAGCAACTGTTGATAAGTTGTTTATATTAGCAGTTGTTGCCATTGTATTTAAATCAGCAACTATATCTGTAGTTGCAAGTGTGTTTAAGTCAGAAACAATATCACTTGTTGCTAAAGTATTAATATCATTAATTACGTCAGTAACAGCTAGTGTATTAACATCTGAAACAAAGTCACTTGTTACCAATGACATTCCAGAAGAAAAGTCACTTGTTATTAAAGAAGCCTTTCCTGCTACTGTAGCTATATTTGCAACAACACCACTAGAACCTAAAGTAGCCATGTTTGTTACGTTAGCACTAGTACCCAAATGACCCATAGCCGTTACATTTGCACTAGTTCCTAAATGACCCATGGCTGTAACATTAGCACTTGTGCCAATATGACCCATAGCCGTTACGTTTGCAGATGTACCAAGAAATCCCATATCTTCTATGACTGCAGATGTACCCAGTAAACCTATGTCTTCCACTACTGCAGAAGTACCTAATAAATTGATTGACGCTGTGACTGCTGACAAAGACTGGACTGCAGTAATTGTTGGTCCGGCTTCTACTGCACCAGTAGTTGCATTAAATCCTAAAACTGTACCAACTCTGTCTGCTTTCAAAGGTAACGTCGTACTTACTGCAGTATCTTCGTCTGCAAGTTGTAATGATCTACTAACAGTATCAGTAATATCGTCTGCTATTGCAGTAAACCTATCTAACTCTGTGTTTAATTTAGCAACATCAAATGCACCTGATGATGGAAAGTCTGTTGTTCTATTCAAGGCTATTGATCTTGTTATAACTACAGTAGAGCCACCTGATATACCAACAACAGAGTTGCCTGATGTTGTGTCTATTGTACCATTTGCACCATTACCACCTGTTACAGTGTAGTGTGTAGTTAAATCTTTCTTTGTGCCATCAACATAAAAATTTAAATCAGCATCATCAAAAAATTCAAACGGTACAGTAAATTGTGTCTGTGTTACACCCTGTGCAACAGTGTAAGATTCTCTTGGTGAATGATCGCTTAATGCTATAGTCATATTTGCACCTTATTTGTTGTTAAAATTACTGGCAACGCACAAACGATTATCGCCCACCTGCTATATCTCTAAAGTCTTCATTCAATCCATATAAAGATAACCAAGGCATACTTCTTGAAAGCCTCTTTGCACCCTCAGACTCACGACCATTTAGGTAATCATTACCTGCTCTTACCCAATCAGCTACTTGACCGGGAACTGCACCTGCAAATTCTAAACTTGCATCTATTCCATCAGGTTTGTACTTACCCATCAAAGCATCACTCTGATCTAATAACCCCGAGCCAATACCTGCATGCAAACTCATATAAAATATATCTGAATAAACTCCAAGAACACCTGAGAAATCCACAGTCCTTGCAAATAAGTCGGTAGTTTCCTTTTCAAAGAACCAAGGCTTGTTTCTATTTCGTATATTAAGTGTTGTGTAACCTAAGAATAATAAAGCTAAAGCACCTGCAACTCTGTTTTTTCTAGCAGGATCAAACATTGCTCCCGTTATTCTTGTAGTTGAAGCTAAACCAAAATTCATAAACTGAAATGGTAATCCTAATGGTTGATACTCTATTCTAGTTAACTTTGTATTAGCTTTGCTTGCTCGCTCATCTACTTTAAAACCTAGCTTATTCATAAACGGATGATGCTTCATATAAAACACACCATTAACTAACATAGGTTTATCAAAAGATGTGGCATGCATAATAACATTAGCTGTGTTTGTGTTTAATGCTGTCTGGAACTTCATGACTAACTCTCTATCTTGAACACTAGTTCCCCAAGCATCTGTGTTAGCGTAGTATTTACCATCTCCTTTTTCCCATGGCATATCAGCAAACTTTTTAGCTGTGTCTATATCTATAAAATGTCTACCCATCCATTCTAATTCAAAGTTTGTTGCGGTATTATTTTTAATTTTAATTGCTACTTCGATTAAATCTGATTGAGCCATAACGCCATTCATAATCTTGGCGTATTTTGTTACAAGACCAAGGTTATTTCCAATCAAAGGTATGTTGTAAAATGTTTGTGTTATTGGATTAAAAATTCTTTCGACTGCATTAGGCTGTATTCTCTTAACGCTATCCTCAATAAGACGTCTTTGTATTAATGATTTTTGTAAATCAATACCATCAATCTGTTCTGTGGCTTTACTCATTGCTTTAAATAAAACACCACGATCAGCTTCATTAAAGAATGGTGCAATGTTACCTTTAAGACCTCTTTCTAAAACCATAACACCTACATCATTTACAGCAGATAAGCCTGCTCCATGTAGATATGTCATACCTGCTATATCTTTTAAACGTTGCGTAACTTGCACAGATAATCTATCAGGGTCTTCTATTATATTCCCGGTAATACGCCTTATCTCTTCTGCAAAATCTCTTTTGATTTGTGCTGTCTTTTTTTCTGAATGATTAGCATTGATTGAATCTAATTCTATTTCATCTAATATATCGTCAATGTCTTTGTCTCCAAAGTTCCTTGCCCATTCAACTCGCTTACCCATTTTATTTGCGTAAGAATATATAACCTCAGGACCTAAGATCATATAATCTACAATCTCATGTTCTGGTATGTTAATAACTCTATGTCTTAAATGCTTTCCTGATCCTGACTTTTGTGGGTTAACAAAATCTAAACCATCTGCATTTTCTTCTAATATATTAGCAACTGTTTTTTGAGCAAATTTTCTTGGATTATCTATTAAACGATTAACATACTTACCTATTTTTTCGTCATAAACTCTAGCAGGATTTGTTCTTAAATGTTTTGTAAACTTATCTTCCAAACCTTTTCTGTATGGTTTATCAGTAAGCAATCTAGCTTTATTATAATAGATAGGACTTAACCATTCTTTGCTTAGATGTTGATCTAACAAATCTTCTGCTTCTTGCAGACGATTACCTACTTTATTTCTTGTTTGTTGATATAAGTTAAACTCTTTGAGTTCTTTTCTACTTAATCCTATCTGTGATTCTTTTTCTTTTAACGCATCAAACCTTTTGTCCATATCATCTAAACGTTTTAGTAATGAGGTTTTCTTAGCTCTTAATTGTGCTTCAGTTTGCAGTAGTCCTACTGATTGATTTGTTTGTTTCCATTGTTCGTAATAATTATCTAACCCTTTAATAGCTTCTTGTTCTGCTTTAGTAAGGTTTTGTTTTATCTTATGTGATTCAACTGGGTCTGAAAGTAATATTCTTTTTCTTTGTAAGTTCTCAAACCATTCATTAAAATGAGGTGTAGTGCCACCAAACATTTTCTTTCCTCTAGCTACAGCAGAGGTAACATTAATATCAAATACTTTTGTAGGAGATGCATCTGCATTATTTTTTACATCTTGAACATAGTATTTTTCAAAACTTGTAACAAATGTATTAGCATTTGCATTATAACTAGCTTCTCTTTGTCTCAAGCTTTGATTGCCACTCATGCCAAAAGCATTTTTTTCTAATGGTATTGATCCATTACCCTCAATTAATTGATAGTATTCTCTTTGTTTTTCTGTTCCATCTCTCATAATACGTTTGCCGGGAGTAGGAATAAAGTTCATCAAATACTTTACATAATTAGTTTGCTTAAGTTTTGATGATGCATCTACGTTACTTGTTGTTTTTACTTCCCCCGTAGTTGGATCAATAGTTTCTTTTTGTAGTTTATTTATATCTACAATCTCTTCACCATTAGCTAACTTGTTTAAGTTGTTACTTGATCTTGTTAGTCTTTGTATACCTGATCTTACTACGCCCGGTGCAATACCAAACACAGCACCTAACCCAGTAGATGAAATAACATTGATGCCAGTTTCTGTTCCAGTATTTAACGGATCAAATGGTGCTCGTATTCCCTCAGAAGCAACGCCATAAGCAAGACCACCTTTCATTCCTGCTTTTGCACCTTGTGCTAATGTCATACCACCTTTAGCAAATAAACCAAGTTGCCCCATAACTGGTAACGCAAAGAAAACATTTAAAGGATCAGCTATTCCTGCAACTAAACTAGAAGCATCATACCAGTTTGATCTTCCTATTATCTTTCTACGTTCTCTGTTTTCATCTATTGTTTGTTTTATAAATGCAAGGTGTTCGTCATTCCTGCCTCGAACTAACTCATCAATATGTTCTTCATATCCCTCAATGTCTTCTAATGAAAATTCTGTTTTTGTTCTTGGCACATTCCCAAACATTGATTGTTCTGAAAAGGTGTCATATATAGGTGCGTATGTATAGCCAAGCTGTGCTAAAAAGTTATCTGTAAAACTATCTGCTCTTGTGTCTTTCGTAAAATATGTATTAGTTGGCAACCCAACTGTAGGATTAGCAAATGGATTTTGGTTTTGTTGCTCTGCGTTCATTTACTGTTTACCTTGCGATAAGTTCTTTAATTTTTTTAATTGATTTTGAATTTCAACATCTTGCTTACCACCACCAGAAATACCACCTGATCCTATTACTGAAGCATTTTCTTTAAGTGTCTGTTTTTTAAATAGATTTTGTAAATGATTATCTAATGCCTTTCTTCTTTTCATTATTGTTTTCATATCTTGTGTTGTTGCTGATTGTATTAAATTGCCATTACCATCTTGCAACGCAACTCCATCTGCACCTACAGCTATATATCTAGCTGTTGATGCATCACTATTAGGATTAGCCATTAGAAAAGCATTCTTACCCAACTCTAAATTTTTACCTGCTAATTTTAGTTTTGCATTTACACCCTCTTTCCATTCATCAATTTTATCTGAAGAGATGTATCTTTCTGGTGCAAAGTTAGATGCCTTAACTACACCATCAAAAGTTGGGTTATACATAATGTCTGATTTTGTATACATAGTTTCGTATACTTGATTTAACGTATCAGTAATCTGATCTGTACTTATTTCATTGTTACTAAAAGAAGCTATAGCAAGACGTTTCATTACTGGTAATGAATGTAAAGACCATCCTTTATCTGATGCTATCTTTCTAAGTTCTCTTTCTACTATTGAATTAGGACTTTGATCCGAACCAAATCTTTGCTGTATGGCTGATCCAGTAACTAATCTATCATCATCTGTTTGATATGTTTTTAATGCGATACGATAAGCTTGATCTTTTTCCTCCGCACCCATTGATCTAATTAGATGATCGTATGTAGTCCAAAAGTTTACAGTATCAGTATCTAATCCTTTGTTTAAAAACCTAACGCCACCATCTCTACTTGTAGATGTCATAGCTTGTCTTCTTATTAGATTTAAATTAAATATTTGCTGTGATGTTAATTGGGAATTGTTCTTTACATTTCCCAACATATTAAACAAATGATTAGGTAATATATTTGTTTTTTGTAATACCATTAAAGCATTTTGATCTTTTAGTATATCAGGATTACTTGCCCAAGCGTAAGCACTATCATATCCAACAAACGCTGTGTCTAATGCTTCTCTATATTTACTAGTATTTGATGCTGTTCCACTTGCTATTTCTGTCATCATACTTTTATTTTTTGATGCATCTTTCATAGCGTTTTCAAGAGATGCTTGATTGCTAGCATTACCTGATATTCTAGTAACTATTGAGTTAACATTTGCATCTGTAAGACCTCTTAGTACATCACTAGTAACGCCTTTTTTTGCCAGTTCTTCTTGCAATGGCTTTGGAATAACATTGAAGTTACCCTCTCTAAAAGCTTTCTCAACAGTATTCATTTGCAAAGAATTAAAGCCATCCATCCCTCTCATAACTTTGGAACTAGTAATGCCAACTTTAATTTTGTTTTGTATGTCTGTTATTGTTGTTCTTGAAACTCTACCTTGAAGCTGAGCCAAGCCTTGATTAACAAGATCAATATTCATTTGCGAACTATCTGATAACCCATTCTTTTCAAGCATAAAGGCATCATTCATATAGTCTTGAATAATAAATAGTTCGTTTTCTACAGCTATTCTTTCTTCTTTTTCTACATCATCCGCATATTTTTTCATGCAATATTGTGATCTAAGCTTTGATGAATCTGTCCTATAC
>Ga0181395_1000977_pt1 | contig 11879 bp, 13 predicted proteins | sample 18SPOviralmetaG_FD_130124 | JGI IMG/M metagenome (GOLD analysis project Ga0181395, IMG submission 130124) | Marine viral communities from the oligotrophic San Pedro Time Series (SPOT) site, San Pedro Channel, CA, USA - 18 SPOT_SRF_2010-12-16 | ecosystem: Environmental > Aquatic > Marine > Strait...
CAGGTAAATCTCTTTTAGTTATTTCATTAGAGACTGCTCTTTTCATTTTTTCCTTACTAGTATTAGTAGCTTCAAACCCATCTGGTGTTTTAATAAATCCTAATTTATCTGCTAATTTAATAATATCTTTATCAATCATTGCAGTATGAATATTTTGATAGTTTTCTTCTAGTATTTCAAATACAAAAGGAGCTGCAGACGGAGACATGCTAAATGTTCTTAGCCCTAAAATATATAACACCAAAGCTGAAATAGGATCTGATGCCATTTCTCCACAAACTGAAACCTCAATTTTATTTTTTTTACAATTATTTATTACATCTGAGATTGCTCTTAAGACCGCGGGATGGAGGGGGTTTTGGTATTTACTAAGATTACTATTACCCCTATCAGCAGCCATTATGTACTGTGTTAAGTCATTTGTACCAATTGAAATAAAATCTACGACTTTTGCAAACTGATCCGATATTGATGCTGATGACGGTGTTTCAACCATTATTCCTACTGGTGGAGATTTTAAATTTAACTCTTCAGCAATTTCATTTATGTAATTTTTAGCATCTAAAAAATCTTCAATTGTAGATACCATAGGGAACATAACTTTAATCCTATCCATACAATCTGATTCCAAGATTGATCTAACTTGTGAGTAAAAAATATCCTTATTTTCTAGAGATAACCTTATTCCCCTGACTCCTAAAAATGGATTTTCTTCTACGGGTAAATTTAAATACTTTACCTGTTTATCTCCACCAATATCCAGGGTTCTGTAAACAATTGTTCCTTTAAATTTTTTTGAAAGTTCGGATAATACTTTTTTTTGATCTTCGAGTGTTGGTGAACTTTGTCTATCTAAATATATAAACTCAGATCTAAATAAACCTATAGAGTCTAAAAATAAATGTTCAAAATTATTTATTTCTTCAGAAGAACCCACATTAACTCTAAAGTTAACTCCTAACTTTTCATATTTATCTTTAGTGAAATTATTAATTACTAAATCAATATTTTCTAACTTTCTATTAAATTCTAAAATTACATCCTCTGTAGGTGAGAGAATAACCTCTCCACTATCACCATCTAATGCAATTTCTGTTCCAGATGAAATCTCGTCTGCAGATTCTTTAAGCCCAATCACACAAGGAATCCCTAGGTTTTTTGCAACAATCACCGCATGGGAAGTGAAACCGCCTTCTTTTAAGATAATCCCGGATACTTTTTTTAAATTCATAGATGAGGTGTCAGCGGGAGTCAAATCGTTTGCAATTAGAATAGTGTTGTCCTCAAATGCTGTAGATGTATCTTTATCCTGCATTGCAAAAATGAGATGTTTTCCAACTGATATAATGTCTTCTGATCTTTGTTTAAAATACTCATCTTCCATAGAATCAAAAATTGATGCAGTTGATGAAAAAACTTCGAATACTGTTTCTATTGAAACATCAGTAATTTCGGCAAACTGAGTTGTAATTTCAGGATCTTCGAGTATTAAAATATATGCATCCAGTACTTCGGCCTCATCAACCCTATCTTTGGATTTAAAAGATTCAATTTGTGTCTTAAATCTATTGACTAAATTAGATTTAGCTTCCTCATAGGAAACGCTTGCAAGTTTTTCAAAATTTACTTCATTTTCATAAATATATGCATTACCAATAGCTATTCCTATTGAAGCTCCTAACCCTTTAACACTTGTCATATTTACATCAACCTTGTTTAAAAAATATCTTTTTAAAATTTCTTATAACTCAAAAATATTATTATTTTAAATTATATGCAGATTTTAGTGCTTGAAGTCAATAGTTCTATTACTTTGTTTAATTTAAATGAAGAAAGTGGAAATTTAACTTTTAAAAAAATAAATGAAATTGACAATCCCAAATTCTTAGATTATTCAGACAGTATGGAATGCATTATTTTAGACAATACTGCCCCAGAAGAACCTAAACTTTCAGTTGTTTTAAGCAACTTAATATCTTCTGAATACAAAGTAACTACAAATAATGTGACTAATGCTATAAAAAAAATTAATTCCCAGGGTCAGATTGTTGAACATCTAGATAGAGAAGAATATACAAGGTTATCAACTCCAGCAAAAACTAATATTGGGATGATAAAAACCTATTTTGATAAATATAATCAGTGGAATTTAAACAAATTCATGCTCGAAAATCAAGAATACTACGACAAATATCAAGCACTTGAACCAGAAGTATATTTAGAATCTAAATAAACCTGTACAACCCCAGCACTAATTACTAAAAGGAAACCCATATATTGGATTGTCTGTAAATTTTCGTTGAGTATCATTGCACCAATAATCACACCTGTTACTGGTTCCAAGTAGGTAATTGTTCCAATAGAGAGTGGAGTGATAATTTTCACAACATACCAATATGTTGCAAGCCCAACCCCCGTAAGAAAAAAGCCAAGGAATAGACTAACTACTAAATTGTCTAGCATCCATGTAAAACCATTAATAGTAAAGGGTGACAAGCAGACTCCAGCAAATAGTACCTGAATGAATGCCACATTTAACCCACCAAATTTCTTTGATTTTTCTGAGCCGTAAATAATTAAAATTGCAAGTGTTACTGCACTAATAATTCCGTACAACACCCCTGTAGTTGAAGCTATAGTTGAAAGATCTAAAAGAAAAAACAGTCCTAGAAATCCCGTAAAAATAATTAAAACTTGATGTCTTTTTACATTTTTACCTCTAAGAATTTCAAATAAAATAATAAAAATTGGATAGGAAAAAACTAAACCTATACCCACAGCAACTGTATTTAATTCAATTGATTTAAACATTGTTGACCAATGAATAGCCAGCAGCGGACCTAAAACAAAACCAGAACGTACAAGGGGTCTTTGTAAACCACGTCTTCTTATTACAAAAAATAATAAAAAAACAGTACCAAGAAATGTTCGAATACCTACTAATGAAAGTGGGCTTACGTCTGAAGTTCTAATGATAAGTGGAATAGTTCCCCATGAAATTGCTAATAAGCTAATTAAAAAGTATGCCCTAAGTTTAGAATTCAAACTTACTGTTGTTCTTGTCTTGAGTAGTTGCTAAATTGCGTGAACTCTTTGCTGAAGAAGAGCTCTACTTTTCCTGTCATACCAGATCTGTTTTTAACTATATTTACTTCTGCAACACCAGGAACATCTGTCCCCGGATTGTAGTAATCATCCCTGTAAAGCATCATGACAATATCAGCGTCCTGCTCGATTGCTCCTGATTCACGAAGGTCTCCAAGACGCGGTCTCTTATCCTCCCTAGCTTCAGCAGCTCTATTTAACTGTGAAAGAGCCAAGATTGGAACTTTTAATTCTCGAGCTAAGTTTTTCAAGTTTCTGCTGATTTCAGCAATTTCTTGTTGCCTATTATCTCCTCGAGAACTTTGCATCAATTGAAGATAGTCAACAATTATTAAATCTAAACTTTTTGCAGACTTAAGTCGTCTTGACTTTGCTCGAATGTCAGTGACAGTAATAACAGGAGCGTCATCAAAATATAATGATAAATTGTTAACTTTTGAAGCAGCTTCAACAACTCTTGACCATTTTTCAGGTCCAAGTTTTCCTTTTCTAGCATCACCTGAAGTAACTTTAGCTTCTGAAAAAAGAACTCTTTGAACAAGCTCTTCTTTTGTCATTTCAAGTGAGAAGAATGCTACAACCTTGCCTTCCTTTGCAACATTGGTTCCTATATTTAACGCTAGCGAAGATTTACCCATGCTGGGTCTTGATGAAATAACAGCTAGGTTTCCTTCTTGAAGTCCAGAAAGATAGTTGTCCAAATCTGTAAAGTAGGTTGGAAGTCCTGACAAACCAGTACCTCTGTTTTCTATTTCTTCAATTCTTTCAATTGCTCCCTCTAAAACATCATTAACCCCTACTAGGCCATCTCCAATAGCATCATCAGAAGCTGTGAATATTGTTTGCTCTGCTTCATCAAGCACACTATGAATTTCTTTATCCATAGCCATTGCTAAAAGTTCAATCCTTCCACTTGCCTTTAACAGTTTTCTTCTGTGTGAGTGTTCAAGAACAATCTCTATGTATCTTTCGAAGTTTGCTGAGCTAGGAACATTGTCAACAAGTCTTGCAATATATGATGCATTTATTGAAGTAGAGTTTTTCGAATCTTTAAAAATTAACTCTGAAACTGTCACAGTATCAATTGGATTACCAGTATCAAACAGACCCTTCATTGCCTCATAAACTGTTTGATTTGATGGACTGTAGAAATCGGCTGGTCTAATGTCTTCCATTAACCTTGTTACTGCATCCCTTGAAAGTAGAGCGCTTCCCAGTAATGCTTCTTCTGCTTCTAAGCTGTGAGGAGGAACTTTACCTAAAGACTGATTGTCTCTTGATGATATTGCCTCTGGACCAACCATTATTTTGTTTCAGGAACTACTTCGAGTGTTGTATCAAATTTAGTATCAGGACCCAGTACAACGGTAACAGTATGGAGTCCTATTTCTTTAACCTGATCATTTGTATCAATTTGATCCTCTTCAAGTTTATAACCAGAAAAAGTTTCAATTGCTTCAACAATCTGCTCATTACTAATTGCTGCATATAGAGTTCCCTCATCAGTTGAGTTTTGAGAAATTACAATATGAGCATCTGCTAGTGCTGTTGTTATTGAATCTGCTAAATCACTGTTTACCTGTGCTTGTATTTTACGTTTTTCCTGAAGCTTTTCGGCTAATTCTAGGTTGCTTGCGTTAGCAACAATTGCTAATTTTTTTGGAAGCAAATAATTCCTAGCATACCCTTTTGCTACTTTGACAATATCACCTTTGCGTCCAAGTGAATTAACGTCTGCATTAAGAATTAGTTTCATCTTCTACCATAGCTTTGCTTGTAAGAACTCGTTGTTACATAAGGCAATAATGCTAATTCTCTGGCAACTTTGATTAAACGAGCAACTTTAGCTTGTTCTTGTTTTGTAATGCCAGTAATTAAACTAGATCGAATCTTTCCTCTATCTGAAACAAATTTTTCCAAAAGTTTTACATCTTTGTAAGTAGCATTTTCAATTTGTTTCTTTGTTATTCTTCTCTGCTTAGGTGCTTCGTATTTAGAAGCTCTTCTTCCTGAATTTCTTTTAGTATTTGCCATTTTCAAATCTCCTTAAAACGGTGCTTCATCTTCTTCGTAGTTTTCTCTTGCTACGGGTTGCTGAGGTGATGACGTACCTCCAGAAGATCTTTCAATATTGGCTTTTGCCCACCTTAAGCTTGGTGCTACCTCATCAATTGAAATATCAACTACTGACCTATTCTGACCATCTTGTGTTTCCCAAGATCTGTAATTCAACCTTCCAACAACGATAACTCTCATACCTTTTTGTAATGAAGCTGCTGCATTCTCTGCCATGTCGTTCCAAACTGTACCTTGGAAAAACATTGCGTCTCCCTCTTCCCAAGAACCATCAGAATTTCTTTTCCTTTTATTTTGTGCAATTCTTATTTCAGCCAACGTTGCACCACCATCGGTTACTCTAACCTCTGGATCAGCTGTTAAATTTCCAACTATTGTTACTGTGTTATCTACCATCTTTATCTACCTCTAGCTTTCCATCTTTAATACTTTGTGTCTAATGACATCATCAGATATTTTTAGCACTCTGTCTAATTCTGCTGGGACATTTGAAGGCCCTTCAAAAGTTGTGATTGTATAAATTCCCTCTTTGAATGTATCAATTTCATATGCCAGCTTTCTTCTTTGCCAAACACCTTGTTCTGATACATTACCACCACCATTAGAAATCACTTCTGTGATTGAATTGTGGATTGTTTCGACGATTGAATCATCTGCGGTTGGTCTCACTATCGAGACTAAGTCATATTTATTCATTTTTCTCCTATGGACACTTGTACGTGGCTTCTTTTGAAGCAGGTACTTATTAATTTAATATTAGGAATGAATTATGACAGAATTTTTTTAATTTCTTTTTTCCACTCTTTAATGTTTTCAGGAGTGAGTTTTTCTGCATTATATGAGTGTTGCTCTGAAGGAAAAATCTTACTTTCAACATCTTTTTTATAATTTTTGAGACTATTAACAACTTCTTCATACTGATTTGAATACCTTTTAACAAACTTTGCATCTATATACTCTTTTGATTTCATTCCAATTAAGTCATTGAATACCAATACTTGTCCACTTACATCTACACCTGCACCTATACCAATTGTGGGAATAGTAATTTTCTCTGTAATGACCTCTGCTACGACCGAAGGAACTCCTTCTAGGACCATGGAAAAGCATCCGATTGAATCTAATAAAACAGCCTCTTCCAATAATTTAGTTGCCATATCTAAGGTTTTTCCTTGAACCTTATAGCCACCCATGATGTTCTTTGACTGAGGGGTAAGCCCCAAATGTCCCATTACAGGTATTTCAGCATTTAAAATTGCTTCAATAACATCTTTTCTTTTACTCCCTCCCTCTAATTTAACTGCATCGGCACCACCTTCCTGAATGAATCTAGCTGCGTTATTCACAGCCTCTTCAATAGTGTTGTGGTAACTCATGTAAGGCATATCCGCTACTACTAAAGATTTAGGCATTGCTCTTGTAACAGCTTTTACATGGTGTAGCATTTCATCCATGGTTATTGAGAGGGTGTCATCGTGACCAAGTACGACCTGAGCTAAAGAATCACCTACTAAAATTATATCTATTCCGGCTTCTGAAACAGCATTTGCTGTAGGAAAGTCATATGCGGTCATCATACTTATCTGACGACTATTTTTTAAATCCAATATTTTTGGTACAGTTATTTTCATATTTTTCTCTCCGCCTTATAGGTCGAAGGATATATATCCATTATATTATTAGTATTTTTCTTTCAAACCAGTTTTTTAATTTAGGTTTTAAATTATTTGTTTATAACATCTAGTTATGAGTTTCTTAAAGTACTGCTTGTTATTAATATTGGTAGCATGTTCAGTATCAACTACTGGGGATTCGGTAATAATGACTGGAGAAAATGTGGATAATAATTTAGAAAAAGCTTATTTTGCCGGGGGTTGCTTTTGGTGTATGGAGCCACCTTTTGAAGCGTTAGATGGTGTTACGGGAGCAGTATCTGGATATATGGGAGGAACTGTAGAAAACCCAACGTATGAAGAAGTTACCACTGGAGAAACAGGACATGCTGAAGTTGTTGAGATTTCATTTGATCCTAACATTGTCAGCTACGAAGAGCTTCTTGCTGTATTTTGGAGAAATATTGATCCCACAGCTTTAAACTATCAATTTGCAGATGTTGGGTCACAATATAGAACAGAAATTTTTACAGTTGGAAATAGTCAACAAGATCTTGCTTTAGCGTCCAAAAAGGAACTGGAAAATTCAGGAAAATTTGATAAGCCAATTGTTACTGCAATCTCAGAAGCACCTAAATTCTATATCGCAGAGGAATATCATCAAGACTTTTATAAAAAACAAAGTATGAGATATCAAATGTATGCCAACGCTAGTGGAAGAAAAGGATATTTAGAAGACACCTGGGGTGACAACTAATACATTATTGTTTTTGTTAAATGATGTGCTGATTTCTCAGCGTGAAAATCACTCCATAATTTAAAATCAAGTTGCGGGATAATTATCTTTTCTTTTTCTGCTTTTATTTTATTAATCTCTTCAGTCATCTGTGCAGTAACAAACAGTGTTACTGCTCTAATTTCAATTTCCTCAATTGAATCAGGTTCAATAAGAACACCTTCTTCTATCTTGCTTTTAAGTTTGTCTGAATAAGTTACAATATTCATCTTTTCTAGTGCAACAGGAACAATGTAATCAGCGAATGCAGTCATATTTTCCATATCTTCAATATAGAAATCTCCATGATTAGCTAGTTCTCTATGAATTCTCCAAAATGCTAGTTGTGCCAATTTTAGAAAATAAATCTCTTCTCCTAAATAAGTTGAAGTATCTCTAAATCTTTCAAATTGAAAAATGAGTCTCTCAATTAAACCTTCTCCATTTTGATAAAGTTTTTTTGGTCCACTTTTTATAAAATTTAACCAATCACCTTTAAACTCTTCAACTAATATTTCTCCAACTTTATTTAAAACATTCGTTTTTTCTGTTGCCATTGGCATGTCTATATTCGCTGTAAAAATTGATTTGAAAGTTTTTTCAGTGATGTCCCGTAAGAAGTAGCCGTCATAAAAATCTATTCCATTTTCTACAGCTTGGTCAATTTGATAAACCATAGCATCTGTATCGGAATAAATATTATCACCAGCATTGAGTGTGTATTTAATCTGTGACTCAAAGTCTGTAAAGGCAAAGTTCAGTGTATTTATTAACATTGTTTTTCTAATTACATCTTCTGGTGTTTGTTTTAATTTGTTGGAAAATTTAATTTCATAATTATATGTTGAAAGCTTTTTTGATTCATTTGTTAGTTGAGCAAGGTCAATAGATAGATTCTCTAAATTTTCTATTACTGGCTTAATGGAGTGCAGTACTTTTGAGTCCCAATTAATGTTCATGAAAAAATCTTAATAGCATTTACTAGAAACTTTTTTTATACTTTAATTTTATGAACCCAAAAATTTGTATTGTAGGTAGCGCTAATATAGATCAGATTTCCTATGTTGACACTATCCCCTCCGATGGAGAAACGGTGTTTGGTGATTCTTATCAAATGGGATTTGGTGGAAAGGGGGCAAACCAAGCAGTAATGGCAGGGTTACTTGGTGCAGATGTTTATATGATTGCTTGTTTGGGTACAGATGTGTATAACAAAATGACAGTTGATAATTTAAATAATAACAATGTCAACACTGACTACATTCAAACTGTAGATGGGTCTAGCGGTGTTGCTCCCATTTGGGTTGATAAAACAGGCCAGAATAGAATTATTGTTATACCTGGTGCTAACAATTTAATTGATGGAGATGTTGCTATTAACTCCTTAGACAAAATTGGTTCTTTAGATGTATTAGTGGGTCAGTTTGAAATACCATTAGAGGTAAATGAAAAAGTGTTTGAGTATGCAAATAATAATGGGGTGCAAACTGTCTTAAACCCGGCTCCTGCTGGAACTATTTCGGAAAAGCTTTTAAATAATACCTCCTGGTTTATACCAAATGAAGTCGAATTTGAAGAGATGCTAGGAGAACCATTCAATGAGAAGGCTTTATTACAGCACTCAAAAGAGGTAAAACCGGAAATAATTGTAACTCTAGGAGAAAAGGGATGTGCTGAAGTAAGTGATGGAAAGGTTTATATTCATCAAGCTAAAAAAGTTACTGCTGTTGATACAACCGGAGCTGGAGATGCATTTGTTGGAACTTTCTCTTATGGATTAGCAAGTAAAATGACTAAACAAGATTCTATATTATTAGCTCTGGAAAAAGCAACAAACTCTGTTACTAAAAAAGGAACTCAGAGTTCTTATAAGGATTAAGTAGGAATTTTTAAACTAGATTCCAAAATAACATTTGTAGCCATATTTACTGAGTCGAGATAGTCTTCTTTAGTTAAAGCTTCTTTTCTATTTTGGTCTCCGTATACAACGAGTAGGGCTCCTGTTCTTACCTTTCTATATGCACCAACAACAAACAATGTCGATACCTCCATTTCAGAACATAGGACCCCTCCTTTAACCCATGCTTCCCATTTTTGATTTAGTTCGTAAGAAACAGGCATGGAGTCAGGGTCGTGTTGACCATAAAAGGAATCTTTTGACTGCACAACACCAATATGATAACTGGCATCTTTTTCTTTAGCCGCAGCCTCTAGAGCGTACACCATATCAGCTGATGGCACTGCTGGATATTCAATTGGCATATATTGAGGTGAGGTTCCTTCTTGTCTAACAGCACCGTTCGCAATAACTAAATCACCAATTCTAGTGTGCTCTTGCATTGCACCTGAAGTTCCCAACCTGACTAAAGTTTTTGCCCCAATATTTGCTAATTCTTCAACAGCTATTGCTGCAGATGGACAACCAATTCCTGTAGACGTAACACTTACTGGTCTACCTTTGTATGTTCCAGTAACTGTTTTGTATTCTCTATTAAAAGCAATCTCCTTGGGGTCATCAAAATGTTTTGCAATAAAATCTACCCTTCCAGGATCCCCAGGAAGGATAACAAAATCCGCTATATCTCCCTCTTGAAGTTGGATGTGATACTGCTTTTCTCCGTCAAGCATTGATTTTTTTTCTGACATAAAGTAAATGATATCAACCTATTGCTAGCTGGTCACTAAATATTTTTGATAAATATATAGAAATTATTGCCAAAACTGATACTTTAATACTATGGATATTCCACAAATTTCTTTTCCTAATACCGATGAAGAATTTATTAATAATCCTTACCCATACTTAAAAGAATTAAGAGAAAAATCACCCTTACATTTAGACACTGAAAGTGGTCTTGTCCTAGTTACGCATTTTGAAGATGTAAAAAATATTCAAAAAAGTAAAAATTTTTCCTCATCTGAACCAGGAAACTACCAGAAAAAAGAAGAAGTAATAATTAATAAAAAGGACTATGAATTTTTTTGGAAAACTGAAGAATTCAACTTACTAAACCTAGAGGGTACAATCCATAGCGAACTCAGAGGTTTGGTAGCAAAAGCCTTTTCTAATAGACAAGTACAAGAATTAAGACCTTTTATGGAAAAGAAGTCACAAGACTTGTTAGCGGAAATTAATAGAGAGTCATTTGATTTGTTGGCTGATTATGCACAACCTTATTCAATATCTGTAATTGGAGAGCTACTTGGTGTGCCTGAAGAAGATTATGACAAATTTTTATACTGGTCTCATGCAATAGTCAAAATGTACGATTTGAAAGTTTCAGATGAAAGTGCGTTAGAAGCAGAAAACGCAGCTAAAGAATTTTATAACTACATGAATGATTTAATAGATAGTAAAAATGCAGATCCACAAAATGATATGATTTCAAGATTGTCTCAGGTGAGTGAAAATGATCAGAAACTAACTAGAGACCAAATTATATGTACTGTGATTCTTTTATTAAATGCTGGCCACGAAGCAACCGTAAATACAATTGGAAATTCAATTACAGCCCTGAACCAAAACAATATTGGGACCAAAGATTTGAATAAAAAGTTTGAAATAAAAGACATTATTGAAGAACTAATTAGGTGGGATAGTCCTTTACAATTTTTTCAAAGATGGGTCCTTGAGGACACCGAGTTGTCAGGATATGAGCTAACCAAAAATTCCAAAGTTGCCATTCTCTTGGGGTCAGCTAACAGAGATGACTTAGCATTCAATGAAGCAGAGAAGATTGATTTTAAGCGCCAAAATTTAAGCCATACAAGTTTTGGAGGAGGTGTACATTTTTGTCTTGGTGCTCACCTTGCAAGATTAGAATTGGAAGTTTCATTTCAAAATTTATTTGGCTACGATATTCAACTTATGGGTGAACCTGAAAGAACAGGTGCTTTTGGTATAAGAGGTTTTAAAAAAATTCAAGTAAAAATCTAAAGTTTAACTTCTGTAACTTTTCAACTAGACCTAAACTCGATATATGGGGAAATCTAAAAAGTATGGTATGAATACCAAGGCATTACATGCCAACAAAAAATTTGAACCCATCAGTGGAGACATAATGCCTCCTCTTCATCTTTCAACTACTTACAAAAATGACGTTCCTGGAGAATCAGAGTACTTTTATGGCCGTGTTAATAATCCAACAAGAGAGCTTTTTGAAAGAACTTTGGCATCACTTGAGGGAATAGATAATTATGAAGAAATGCATGCCCTTGCTATGGCTTCTGGTATGTCAGCAGTGAGTTTGATAGCAGAACTTGTAAAGCCAGGGGAGAATGTAGTTATTACAAAAGATGTTTATGGAGGA
>Ga0181395_1000978_pt1 | contig 11871 bp, 4 predicted proteins | sample 18SPOviralmetaG_FD_130124 | JGI IMG/M metagenome (GOLD analysis project Ga0181395, IMG submission 130124) | Marine viral communities from the oligotrophic San Pedro Time Series (SPOT) site, San Pedro Channel, CA, USA - 18 SPOT_SRF_2010-12-16 | ecosystem: Environmental > Aquatic > Marine > Strait...
TAACTAAATCTCTTGATCCGTCACAAGGCTCAGTACAAAAATTATACGCTGAAGATACTAACTTAATTATTTTTCAAGAAAATAAAGTTAATAGAGCGTTAATAGATAAAGATGCTATATATACAGCTGAAGGTAAAGCTAGCGCTGTTAGTCAATTAAATTTAGTAATAGGTCAAATAGTTCCTTATGCTGGCAACTTTGGTATAAGTAAAGATCCTCAAAGTTTTGCAGTTTATGGTTATAGAAAATACTTTACAGACAAAGATAGAAATGCTGTAATGAGATTATCACAAGACGGTCTTACTGAAATATCTAGCTATGGTATGATAGATTATTTTAGAGACCAACTAAACGACATAGACATACCTACAGAAGAGGGTAAGGTTATAGGTGGTTGGGATATATATACTAAGCAATATGTATTAAGTTTACAAAAAGCTCAATCAAGCGAATATCAAACTTTATCATTTGATGAGCAAGTGTTAGGTTGGCCTGGTACATTCACATATGAACCAGCTCAGATTTTTAGTGTTAAAAATAGATTTTATAGTGTTAATTACAGCGGAAGTTTATGGCAGCACAATTATGAAAACCCAAGCAACAATAATAGAGGTAATTTTTATGGCCAATATTCTCCTTCAAATATAACTTTTATATTTAACCCTAGTGTGAGCATGTCTAAGGTATTTAAAACTATAAACTATGAAGGTTCTGCTGGCTGGAAAATTGTAGCATTAAACGCATCAAGATCTTTTGAATTAAACGATACAGCGTCAGTGATATTAAGTTACGGTGAAGGTGCTTACACGGATGGCGGTGTAACATATTACGAAGGCTTTTATAAAAAAGAAGGTAAGTATTTTGCTAATATAGTAAACGACAGTCAGCCAACTGAAGGTGAAGTAGTATTTGGTAATAGTATATCAGGTGTAAAAGGTTATTATTCTACTGTAACTATACAAACAGACGCTCTAACAAAAACTGGCGATGGTGGTGTACCTAGAGAATTATTTGCAGTATCATCTGAATATGTAGAATCATCATATTGAATTAAATGGAATTAAATATACGTAGACTTACAGAGAACGATTGGAACACGTTATGTTTATGGTGGGAAGCGTGGCCTGAATGGGTTAACCCACCTAAAGATTTTTTACCTGATAATGGTACTGGTGGTCTTATTGTAGAAAAAGACGTGCCTATTGCTGCAGGTTTTATATATTATACTAATTCTAAAGGAGCTTTATTTGAGTGGGTTATATCTAATCCAGATTACAGAGAAGCTGACAGAAAAGACGCTATAGAACTTTTAATAAAATCAGCTGAAGAAGTATGTAAAGCTAATGGAGTTAAATATATGTTTACTATAGGTAGATCTAAACCTTTAATTGAGATGCATAAAAAACTAGGGTGGACAGTAGACAAAGTTTCATCACGCGAAATAACTAAAAAAATAAATTAATATGGCAGCAGTAACAGCAATCGTGGCTGGTGTTGGTATGGCAGCTTCTGCAGTTAGTGGAGCTGTAGCAGCTAACAAAGCAAAAAAAGCCGCGGGAGGAGCGAGAAACGATAAAAATGCAGCTGAAGCAGAATTGCAAGCTGTAAAAGATGCTAGACAAGATGTTATAAATCCTTATGATAACACTAAAAATTTAAGTGATTTAGCTCAAGATCTTAGTGGGCAAATGACAAATCCTTTTGAACAACTAGGCGTTGCAACGCAAGCGGCTGAAATACAAATGGAGCAAACAGATATAGCTTTAGCTAACACTTTAGACAATCTTAGAGCTACTGGTGCTAGCGCTGGAGGAGCTACAGCTCTCGCACAAGCAGCCCTTCAAAGTAAAAGAAGCATTGCAGCAAACATAGAGCAGCAAGAAGCTAATAACGACAAAATGAGGGCTCAAGGTGAACAAGCTTTGCAGCAACAAAAACTTTCAGAGCAACAAAGATTGCAAGGTATAGCTATAGCAGAGGGTCAAAGAGAACAAGCTGCTTTATCAGCTGGAAGACAATTTGAGTTTCAAGCCGCTGAAAATAGAACTAATATGGATCTTGATAGGGCTGCAGGAAAAATATCACAAGCGTCTGCTAATGAAGCTTCTGCTAATCAAGCTAAAGCCGCTGCATGGGGAGGTGTAGCTTCTTCTATAGGCGGTATAGCATCATCAGCAGCAGGGCGCATGGGGGGATAGGGGCAACTTCTAGTGTAAGTCCATCACCATTAACAAGTACACAACAAAATCAAGCTGTAAATGCATTTATACCAGGAGTTGGAACGTTTCTACAAAACCAAGGTAATACTTAATTAAAAAAAATGAGTTATAGAAATCCACAAATAATCGTTGATCGCTCAGCAGAAATATACGCGCAAGGTTCGGCTCAGTTTGGACAACAGCTAGCTCAAGGTGTGCAAAATTATTTTGATAATAAAAAAAGGCAAGCTGCAGCTGTTCAAAAGAAAAAGAATGCATATCAATTAGCTTTAAACGATGTATCTCTTAATTATAGTAAATCATTAAACGAAGCTACAGAAGAAATAGATAAGAGCACTTTATTTGGTGATGTGCAAAATCAAGCTAGATTAAAGCTAGATGGTGACGAAAATAATATAGGTGTAATTGAAATGGCTACTCAATTAAAGATGAATCCTGATTTAGATAGAGAAACTAGATCTAGATATTTAAAAAGCGTGGCTGATTATGAACTTTGGGAAAAAGGTATTATAGATAAAGTAGGTGCTACTATAGTAGATATAGAACCTTTAGAAGATATGAACGCTGGTAACATAGGGCAAGGTTATGACTTTGCAGGAACTGGAAATGAGAAGTTTCAAAATATGGTAGTATCTAATGCGTTAGCTAATAAATCTTTTTCTGGTATAAAAACTTCTAAAAAACTAGATGGTAACATGCTTAATGTTAACATGGTTATAGATCCTAATGACAAGAAAATAAAGCAATATATTAAAGATGGTATTTTAAATCCAACAGATCTTAAAGCTGGTGAAGATGGTAAATACTATTTAAACTGGACTAGAAATATAGATAAATGGGAAGGTGGTCTTATAACTAAAGTACCATCCGCGTTCGATGGTGTTACTGCTTTAGAAACAGCTGGCATAGTTAACGACAAAGGTTTACCTAAAGAAGGATTTTTTACAGAAAAAGTAGATGTTGTTACTAACGTTGCTGGCACAGACAAACAGAGAATATCTACTAAACAATATTTTAATCCTGATGTTTTAGAAAACAACCCTACATTTATAACAGAAGCTAAAAAATACGCTAAAGGATTAAGCCAGTTACCAACAGGTGAAGTGTTATCAGCTTTAGAAAATCACTTTAATGAGGAAATTAGTGCTAACGAATGGCTTGATTTAGATGCCGATCAACAAACTAATCTAATTCAAACTCTTATTACTGACAAAGAAATAGCTAGAATGACTGGTGGGTTTAAAACTGAAGTAATAAAAGACGGAGTAGTTTTAAAAAACCCAACAATCGAAGAAACAAGAGCAGCTGACGAAGTCAGGTACTACCAACAAAGTGAAGGTAGGCTAATAGAGAAACCTTCTAGGGCTGTTAGTAATGAAAAACAAATGCAAGATATAGCTGCTGTAGAAGAGATAGAAAAATTAGATATTAGTTCTGCGTTTGCTGAAGGACCTTCACTAGAACCAGGTAGAGGTGTTTTAAACTTAACTACTTTAGAAAAATTAATTTCTAGACCTCCATATAATATTAATGTAGTTAAAGATGAAACCGTTGGTGGAGAAGACACCAGAAAACTAACTAAATCTGTAGAAGGAGCTGATAGATCTGTAACTATATTTGATAGTGCTACAGACGGCGAAGTTAAAGCCGCTTTGAAATTTTTAGAAACAGGTACTAGTTTTAAACCTACGGAAAATATACAAATTGATTCTAAAGATTATAAAGGAATTGATCTACTAACAGTGCCTGGTCAATAAATAAAATAATATGAACGAAGAGCAAATTGCAGAATTGAAAGCTTTAGTTGATGAACTACAATCTCAAGGTTTATCTACAGCTGATATTCAAATTAAAGTAGACGAACGTAAAGCTACTTTTACAGAGGGAAAGACAAACGGTGCTGTGGAAACGGATGCGGCTGTAGCACCAGTACCGGAGCAAGCATCCGAGAGTACGGAATTAGAATCGGTAGATATTTCTTCGGAATCACAACCAAAGCGTAGCGTAAGAGGTGAGCAAAGAAAAAAAGAATTACAGCGTAGAAAAACAAAAAGCGATGTTGCAAAACCAGAAACTTTTGAACAAGAGTTCGCTGTAGGCGTTACATCACCTAATTTTAACGATTTAACATCAGATCAATTACAAAGTATACAAGATGAAGCTATAACACAACTTACTTCTCAGTATTCAGACGAAGAAAATTTTAACTTTGACGATACAGATATTAGGTTAAAAGCTATAAGTATATTTGAAAACAAAGTTTTACCTAAAGTCTCGTTAGAAAAAGATACTAAACTAGAAGCTTTTATAAAAGAAAAAGCTCCTATATTAAATCCGTATGCTGATTTTATATCTGACTTATATACTTCTGCAAAACAAGGTTTAGCTACTTCAGATTTAGTAGACCCTACATTTGAGTTGTTAAAAAAAGGTAGTGATACCCCTGATGAAGATATAGTTGAATGGATAGATGCTAACAAGAAAGTTGCTTCTGAAAACATGCAGTCTGATGAGATGCGTGATTTTAATAGAATATATGAAGACAATGGGTCAGGTATTTTTGGATTTATAAAAGGAGTTGCAAGCAACCCAAGTGTAATGCCATCATTGCTAGTTAGCTCTATTGTAACACAAGTGGGTTCTTTATTTAGGTCTGAAGAAGTTGCTGGAGCTGCGGCTTTAGGAGCTGGTACTGGCGCTGGTTTAGGAGCTGCCGCTGGAACATTAGGTGGTCCATTAGCTCCTATAACATCATCTGCTTTAGCTGTAACAGGTGCTATAAGTGGTGGGATTTCCGCGGGTGCAGGTGCTATGGAAGCCTCATTAACTTTTTCAGAATTACTACAAGAAGAAGTTGGAGAAGATTTAAGTTTAGAAGCTGTTAAAGAATTATTTAACGACGAAGAAAGAGTTGAAGATTTGCAACGTAAAGCTATTAATAGAGGTATAGCAATTGGTTTAGTTGAAGGTCTTACTGGTGGTATAGCAAAAGGTGTAACAGGTAAAGCTCTTAAAGCTGGACTAAGCAAACCAGTAGCATCAGCAGCGGGTATAGCTGTTGAAAGTGTTGGTGGTGGTACAGGTGAAGTAGCTGGTAGAGTAGCTGCTGGTCAAGAAATGGATATTGCTGAAATAGGTTTTGAAGCCATAACAGGCACAACCACAGCTCCAATAACTGTAGGTTCTGAACTATTAAACTTAAACAACGGTATAGCTAACTATCAAATAAATAAAGAATTAAAAAATACAGAGTTTAATAATATAGAACAAGCTTTTAGTCTTGAGGCTACTACTACAGAAGCTCAAATTAAAATATCTCAAAACAAAAGAGCTCAAGATATATTAAATAATCAATTAAAAAGATCTGTAGTTAAAGGTGAAATAACACAAGAGCAAGCAAACGAAACAAAGAAAAACTTTTTAGAAACTCAAGGAGCTGTTAACAGAATAAAACCGCTTAAGTTAAACGAACAAGATCAAGCTCAAGCTATAGAGCTGATTAAAGAAAAACAAAACTTACAAAAAGAAATAAAGCAAGTTGATGAAGCTGCTTTAACACAAACTCAAAGCGAAAGAATAAATCAAATAAATGAAGAGTTAAAAGGTCTATCTCAAAAAGCTACTACACAAGAAACAGAAAAAGTAAAAAGCGTTTTAGGAGGTTTAAAATCTGTTGGTGTTAAAGAACCTATGTCTACTAAAGATATAGAAAATTATTTACTTAAAAACAATATTGCTAAAGATAAGTCTGATGCTATAAAAAAATCAGGTCAAGGTGCTTTAATATTTCAAGATCCTGATACCAAAGAGCAAACGATAATAGTTAATAAGGATATAGGTAATATTGCAGACGCATCGCATGAAGGTTTACATGCCCTTATATACGAGACTGTTAGAAAAAGTCCTGACACGGCAATTAGATTAGGCGAATCGTTACAGCAAGAGTTAAACAAAATAGATCCTAATATAATAGAGGATTTAGGTATACGTGAAAGATTAGAGCTGTATAATGAAGATCCATCAGCTGTTCAAGCAGAAGAGATATTAACTTTGTTTTCAGATACAGTAAGAACTGGTGCTTTTGAATTTAATGAAAATGTATTTACAAAAATTGGTAATGTTATCAGACAGTTTTTAAGTAGTATTGGAGTTAAAGCTAAGTTTAATAATGGTAGAGACGTATACAACTTTATAAAAGATTACCAACGTAGTATTGAAAAAGGTAAACTAACACGTGGTCAAGAACGTACAGCTACAGAAGGTGCAACTGGTAGATTAGTAGGTCCTAAAATAGAAACATTTGTAGAAACACCTACCACAAAAGACTCTAGAATATATCAAGAGGTTGAAACATTTAAAGATGATTTAGTAGACGAGCAAAGCAAAGACGCTACAGCTTTTTTAATTGCTGACAAGTTGCAAAACGAAGTAGATCGTAGATTAAAAATAGACGTTGATCCAGAAACTAGAGAAGATATAGTTAGAAACTTTTTGTTTGATGATAGAAGAGGTTTGCTTGGTTTATTAAAAAACTATAGTCCAGCTAGAAACGAAAGTATAATGGGTTATTTAAACTCAACTACTCCTGGTGGTAAGCTACTAGACGCTAGACTTATTGAGTTTTATCAAGACGATCCTAGATATAATCAAATAATTCAGTCAACAACCGACGAAAACATTCAACGTAAGGCCGAGAGAGTAACCGCAGAAGAAACAAGCGTTGAAGAAACTAAAGAAGTTAGAGGCCCAAGAAAACCTACTGAAACAACTAGGTTTAGTGATACAGCTTTAAGCAACTTAGGCGTAAAAAATAAAGCTGAAGCTGAAAAACAAATATCAGATGCTACTAACAAAGCGTTTGAAGGTCAAGACGTTACAAGGTTTGGTCAAACTAAAAACGTACCAGCTGCTGTTGCAGAAATATATGGTAAAATGTTTGGTGTAAATCCAGAAACTATATATAACAAAAAACGTAATTACTCTAAGAAAGATAGTGAAGGTTTAACACGTATAAAACAATACCTAATAGACAACGCTACTAGTGATTTTGCTAGACTACCAAGAACTAAAGATGACTTTGGTAAAGCTACGTTTATACCTAACAATGTAATGAACGCTCTGTATACAGGTGGTGAGTTAACAGGTACACTAAAAAATTACTTAGATCTTATTAGACAAGTAGCTGTTAAACCTATCTATAGAGATCAAACTAGTCAAACTATACGAGGGTTTTTAAACACTAGCATCAGAAACCGTATGGTTGAAGATCTTATACCTAGTAAACCTGAACGAGCTAGAGCTGGCGCTAAGTTTAGTAAAGCGAAAGCTAAACCTAAAACAGGTATTAACGCTGAAATAGAAACTATTGTTGGTGGACGTCTTCCTTTTACGCCGGAAGGTAATCAACAGTTTAAAGATTTTTTAACAATAGAATTACCTAAATACCTAGGTAAAGATGTTACAAAAATTATAAAACCTGGTGATGTAGCTGGCGCTGGCAATTCTGCTGTTGGCAGTAGAAAAACTAGTGGCGCTATAGGTAGAGGTTTTAGATTTATAGGAAACAGACAAAGAACTCAAAGGTTTATACCAGAAACAGACCAAGCATTAGAAGCAAACGAGGTTATGGATCTCGAGTTTGTTCGTAAAGAAATTGATCAAGCAGTTCAGTTGTTATCGCCTGAACAAGTTAAAGATGTAGCCGCTGCAACTTCTAGTCAGACTAGGGCCAGCATGGGTAAAAACGAAGCAAGGAAAGACTCTATAAAACGTGGTAGACGTTTAATACTAGACGCTTTATTTAAAGCGGTTCAAGCTGATCCTAAAAATATTATACCAGTACGTGAACTTTTGTACAATCAGAATGCTAATACTAGTTTTGGTAGAAAGTTTGCTACAGTAACGTCTATAGAAACAAACTTAAAACCAAAAGAAAATACTTGGGAAGAACATGTTTACCAGTTTGGTAATTGGGCTAAACGAACTTTACAAGCGTTTAAAACAGGTGATCCTAATATAGTAAACAATTGGTTGCAATGGGCTGATAATAATTATTATCAAGAAGTTACAGGTAAACCTACACAAGGTGTTGTTGATGGTGTATATGAAGGTTGGAAAGCTAAAGCGCAAGAGCATCCGTATTTAAAGCAGGCGCTAGACGAAGCATTTAAAACAGGTGATTTTAGTAAAGTACCTTCTTCAGATATAAGAAAGTATAATGAGTTTTTTACTTTAAATCCTAACATTAGAACTAGAGACGGTGTAACTGATGCTAAGAGATACAATGTAGAAGTACCTGCTGGTTTACAAAACAATAAAGCTGTAGTTAATGAGCAAGGTAAACTTATATATCAACAACTAATAGGTTACATTACACCACAGCAAGCTAAAGAACAAATACAAGAGTTTTCTAAGTTAGCTCCTGGTATATTAAAAGCGTCTAAATCAAACAATAAAAAACTACCACCTGGTATTAGATTAGAAGACCCAGGTACATTTGATCAGTTTGGTATGGTTGACGTTGTCACTAAACAAATGTTTCCTACAATAGCAGACTTAGATATAGTTAAGGCAGGTAGACTAACAGCCTACGAAGCTCTTGATCCTGACCAGCAGTTTGAAGTTATGGCTCAAGTTCCTGGCAGTCCAGTGCAAGAAGCTATAGCTGTTATGTCTATATCAGATCAAGCAATTAGATTTTCACGTAACGCTGATGCGCCTAACAAAGGTATAAGCGTATGGGACTTTGACGACACACTTGCTACAACTAAGTCTAATGTATTATACACTATGCCAGACGGAACTGAAGGTGTTTTAAATGCAGAGCAGTTTGCTAAGCAAGGGGAAGATCTGTTAGATCAAGGTGCTGAGTTTGATTTTAGTGAATTTGACGTCGTTACTAAAGGCGGTAAAGGACCTATGTTTGAAAAAGCTATAGCTCGCAATAGAAAGTTTGGTAATGATAATGTATTTATTCTTACAGCTAGAACAATGAAAGCTGCAGAACCTATACATCAGTTTTTAAAAGCAATAGGCTTAGACATACCACTTGGAAATATTGTAGGGTTAGGTAACAGTACACCTGAAGCTAAAGCACGTTGGGTTGTAGGTAAAGCTGCTGAAGGTTACAATGACTTTTACTTTGCAGATGATGCTTATAAAAATGTTAAAGCAGTGCAAGATGCTCTTAATGTATTAGATGTTAAATCAAAAGTAAGACAAGCATATGTTAAACACAGTAAGTCAGAAGCTTTAGATAAAGGGTTTAATGATATACTAGAACAAACAACTGGTATTGCATCGGAAAAAGAATACAAGAAAGTTAAAGCGGAAGTAGCTGGCGCATCTATTGGTAGGGTATTTAGAGGTATACCATACTCAGCTCAAGACTTTGTAGGTTTATTATATGAAACGTTAAGTAAAAGTAAACTTGGTGATTCACAAATGGCGTGGTATAAGAAACATTTAATAGATCCTTACGCTAGAGCTGTTAATGATATTGATAATGCTAGACTCAGCGTTATGCAGGACTACAGAGCTTTGAAAAAACAATTAGGATTTGTGCCTAAAAATTTACGTAAGAAAATACCTGGTGAACCATATAGCCGTGAGCAAGCTGTGCGTGTTTATATTTGGAACAAACTAGGTTATGATGTTCCTGGTATCAGCAAGCAAGATCTAAAAGATTTAAGTGAGCACGTTGCTGACAATGCTGATCTACAAGTATTTGCTGATCAGGTTATTGCTATACAAAAAGGTGATTATGCCAAACCAAAAGAAGGTTGGCCAGCTGGTACTATAACAACTGATATACAAGAGAGTATAAACAAAGGTGTTAGAGCTAAGTACTTAACGCAGTGGCAAAACAATGTTGATGTTATATTCTCTGAAAAGAACATGAACAAACTTGAAGCTGCGTATGGCAAGAAGTGGCGTAAGGCTATGGAAAACATGTTAGGCAGAATGAAGACTGGTCGAAATAGAAATTTCTCTGACGATAGTTTAACAGCTAGATTTACAGACTGGTTGCAAGGTAGTATCGGTACTATTATGTTCTTCAACTCTAGATCAGCATTGCTACAAACAATATCTTCTGTGAACTTTTTAAACTTTACAGATAATAATCCTTTGTCTGCAGCAAAAGCTTTTTCAAATCAAAAACAATACTGGTCAGACTTTTCTAAACTTATAAATTCTGACTTTCTAAAAGCTAGAAGATCTGGTTTGCGTATTAATGTTAATGAAGCAGACATTGCTGACATGGCTAAAAAAGGTGGACCAAGAGCTGTAATAAGTAAATTACTACAATTAGGTTTTGCACCTACACAGATAGCTGATAGCTTTGCTATTGCTTCAGGTGGCGCTACATTCTACAGAAACAGGATAAAATCTTTAATGAAACAAGGAGTGTCTCAAGTTGAAGCTGAAACTCAAGCATTTGAAGATTTTAGAGAGACAGCTGAAGAGTCACAGCAGTCATCAAGACCAGATCGTATATCAATGCAGCAAGCAGGTCCGCTCGGTAGATTAATATTAGCTTTTCAAAACACACCATCTCAGTATGCTAGAATAATAGATAAGTCAGTACGTGATTTAAAAAATAGAAGAGGTGATGCTAAAACAAATATAAGTAAAATAGTTTACTATGCCACTGTGCAGAACTTAATATTTAATGCTTTGCAACAAGCTTTGTTTGCATTTGCGTTTGACGATGAAGAGCCAGAAGATGAAGAGAAAAAAGATAAGTATATCAGTATAGCTAATGGCATGGCTGATTCTTTGTTAAGAGGTACAGGTGTAGCAGGAGGCGTAGTGTCAGTAACTAAAAACGCTATAATGCGTATAGTAGAAGAGTCTCAGAAGAAGAACCCTAACTACGAAAAAGTTGGTGCTGACTTACAAAGAATAGCCCCACCGATATCTTCTAAGTTATCTAAAATAAATCAAGCTGCAAGATCGTTTAAGTGGGATAAAGACGAAATGATTAACGGTGGTTGGGGATTAGATAACCCAGCTTACTTAGCTGTAGGTAATGTAGTGTCAGCTACAACTAACGTGCCTATAGACAGAGGAATTAAGAAAATAAACAACCTTATGAAAGCTTCTGATAGTGAGCTTGAGACATGGGAAAGATTAGCCTTGCTTGGTGGTTGGCAAGACTGGGAAATAGGGATAAAAGAAGAGACAAAACAAACTAAACCACGGCCTAAAAAAACAAGACGGACAACTAGAAAAAGTAAAGAAAGAAAAACTACAAATAGATGAAAAAAATAATATTACTTTTAATCTTTTTATTGGTATCATTAAATTCAAATGGTCAGTTTTTTAAATCATTATATGATGATTTTGTTAAGTACGGAACTGTATATGCTGCAGGTAGCGTAAGCAATGCGAAACTAGAACCGCCAAAGTATTTTGTTAGAACAGACCCTAACGATTTATATGGTATACCTCGTGTTGTAGATCAAACTACGTACCATGATTACAACTATAGGTTTGGTATTGGATTACGTAAGCTAGCAAGATTTGGTTACGAAAGCCGCCCAAATTTTTATAATGGCACAGAAAACAACGTAGGTTTATCTGCACCTACAGCTGCAGTAAAAGGTTTAGAGTATTTGTTACATTGGGAAAAACAAAGAGTAGATGGTAA
>Ga0181395_1000979_pt1 | contig 11870 bp, 16 predicted proteins | sample 18SPOviralmetaG_FD_130124 | JGI IMG/M metagenome (GOLD analysis project Ga0181395, IMG submission 130124) | Marine viral communities from the oligotrophic San Pedro Time Series (SPOT) site, San Pedro Channel, CA, USA - 18 SPOT_SRF_2010-12-16 | ecosystem: Environmental > Aquatic > Marine > Strait...
AAAGTATGTTTGTCTATTATGCCTGAAATCTTTTCTGCTATATTCGAACCCGTAGCCCCAAATAATTTACTTAATATTTTGCTCATTTGTTATATCTATATATTTAGTTTTACCATTTTCTTTTATAGCTCTAAGACATCTTTTTCTGTTAGAATCTTCATCTACATAACTGACGTGAACCCAATCAGGACTATCATTTGTGCCAAACTCCCAAATAAGTTGGTCAAAGTCAAGATTATCTTTAATGTAATAATACATATAAGCATTACTAACGTGACCATAAATATCGTCAATATCAATAGCTCTCCCTTGACAATGTTGGCTTTTACTGCTGCCTCCAATAGCTTTATTAAGTTCTTCACATCTATAAAATGAGTTTATTTTTATAGGAGCATTAACAGCTTCTCTTAAAGGTTCAAATACTTTCTTAGCTACCATTTCCATATTTTGTAAGTGATATTCATTAGGCACATTATCTATACCTAAACGTAAAGCTGTAGCACTTCTAGTAGCTTCTTTGTAGCTTATATGTTTACTTATTTTATTCATTAGTTAGTACTTGCTCTTCTAGGTTTATTAATTCTATTTATAGTATTCTGTATTTCTAATCTAGTAGCTTTAATTTGTAAAGATATATCTGCTACATATTGCATCCTTACTCTACCTGATTTATCCATAATAACAATTACAGGTACAGCCATAATAGAGTTCTGAACATCTCTAGGCTGGTCTTTTAAGTAACTAAACTTAACTGTAGCTCCTGTAATATCACTTAAATCGTAATTATTCTTTTTATTCCATTCTGCATTTATTTGCAGAACTGTTACGTCTTGACTATATACAGAGACCGCAACCAATACACATATCGCACATAATATTAATTTTTTCATTTACTAATTATTTCAAATAACTTATCGTCTATTTTCTTTAACGCATCTGAGTTTTCTTCTACTTTTTTACCAGTATTCATTATTGTCTCTCTTACAAGCTTTTCTTTTAAATCATACTCTGTTCTTGAAATCTCAGGTTCTGGTAGCTTCTTAGCCTCCTCTATGTCTGCTTGTAAGGCAAACCACATTCCTATAAGGGTAGATAATCCCACCCCTATAGCAATAAGTGTCTTTATACTAATTTCAAATTTACTGTCTTCGCTTAATTCACTCATAGTTTTTTAGTTTTTTGAATAGTATATACTATTGTGCAGATTAGAAGTATAATTTTTAACCATACCTCAACCTCAGTTAATGATACTAGAAAAGCCATTGAGTTTATAAGGTATATCTTCATATCTGCAAAATCCATAGCGTTATTCTTTATCTTCTTTTATTTCCTCGTAAGAACCATCTTGCAAGTTGATATTTATTTTACCATACTTTTCTTCTAGTTCTTTCTTTACTTTGTTAGATTCTTCTCTAACTTGACTTAAAGCGTGTAATAGATTATGCTTTTGCTCATCTAGTGTACCTAAGTCGTGCTTAATAGCAGAAACTTTCTTTTCTGATTCTAACAATGATTCTAATTCTTCTTTACTAATTTTTGACATTTTATTAAATTTATAGTTATATTACAAATATATTAAATTAATCCCAGTCAGGACGTAATGTTTCGTCTATAGGATTCTTTTTTAGTTCTATTTGATTGTCTATGTTTTGTTTCATTGCTTCAACGTCTAGTCCAGCTTCTAACCATCCTACTACATCTTCTTTAGTTAAGTCAACGTATTCTATAAATGGTTCTTCAGGATTGTATTCTACACCTAAAGTACCTATTAAACTTGCTGATACAGGTTCTTCTGAATCGTCTTGACCTATAAAAGTATAGTGTACTGTATAGATTACATTGTCTAAGTCGTCTTCGTGGATTTTAGCATCTAATGCGTTTATTCTCCAATTGTAAGTATTTGCCATATTTATTTATTTATTTAAGGTTGACCACATAATATGTTTGTTATTGCTCCTGATGAATTTACTGTCATACTCATAAGATATGAACTATCTATACATCTTGTTGTTGCTTCGCTTGAACCCACTTGATAGTAAGTTCCTGCTGCTAATGTTGTTGTTAATGCTGTATCTGTATATATTACATCTCCATTTGACAAATCTATAGCATTTCCAATACTTGAATCATAATAATAATCAGAAAAGTTAGGATAAGTTTGCCATACATCTGTCAAAACACCGACATAAGTAATTCCATAAAACTCAGAATAGCTATGAGGAGCAGATTGGTCTACACCAGCACCTTCATATATCTTTACTAAAGAACCTGCTTGTGGAGTAGAGCTACTACCAGACAAAGGTGCTTCAGCATTAGAGCTTCTACCTGCTTCTGTGTTTATTTGACTTGCCTTTATTTCTCCTGAACTTGGTAATGCCATTATTTACAATTACATTTATTATTTTCTAATCTTTCTACTTTAGCAGTTAATTCTTTTATAGCTTCAATTAATATACCTGTTATATTACCATAAGCTACAGATTTCATTCCTTTATCATCTTCTCTTACTACTTCAGGCAATATCTTTTCTATTTCTTGTGCTATAACACCAATAGATTTTTTGTCTTCTCCTATTTTATTAAATTCAACACCTCTTAGTTGATTTACTTTTTGTAAAGAATTGTCTATTGTTTTTATATTTTCTTTTACTCTTTTATCTGAATAAGCCGTAACATCACCAGCAAAAGTTGCGTTGCCAGAACTGTCTATACTTAAGGCTGTTTGTTGATTTGTTCCGTCATTTTCTAACTGAATAAAATTAAAAGTTCCTCGAGTTGTAGCATCTCCCCAAGACCAAAACCTTGCACCAGAACCACTGTAGTCAATAGCAGTAGCGTTATATGTGTAAGTTCCTGCTGAACCTGGCGAAGTTAAATCATTAGTTATAAATGCTGCACCATTAATAGTCATTTTTTGTTGAGGATTTGTGTCTCCAATTCCTACGTTTCCATCAGTATCAATTAACATTCTGTTTGTGTAAGAATTATTTGCATCGTTTACCTGTCTAAACAGTAATCCTTCTCCTGCTACACCAACAGCTCTCATTTCCCAAGTTCTAATATCAGCAGTTCCACCTGCTGCATATAATCTAATAATAGAATCAGCACCACTTCCTGCAACTTCTAAATTAGTATAAGGAGAGGTAGTCCCAATTCCTACGTTGCCTCCGTTTTGAATCCAAAGTGGCGCTTGTGCTGTGTTTATATTGTATAATCCAAATCCAGCGGTACCAAAAGTACCATTGAATAAATAAAAACCATTAGCGCCCCCGACTGCCTCCCATCTCATACCATTTTGAGAAGTTCCTCCATCAATAGATATTTTGTTTGCGCCAGTATCAGAAATTACTAATTTTGCATTAGTAGGCGAAGTCGTCCCGATTCCTACGTTTCCTGAACTGTCTATAATCATTCTTTGTGCCCAAGTAATTGCAGAATTTGCTGTTCCTGTACCTGAATTTTGGAAATTAATTACATCATCATTAAACCAAATTCTACTTGTTGCGTGTGCTGAAATTCTTTGTTCTGCATTAGCTGTTGTAAACTTAAAGTTTGTTCCAATACCGCCATCTGGATTTGCATTATTAGCTCTTCCAAACATACTTAAACTGCCAAATTGAAAATTTCTCCAAGTACCTGCTGAATTTTCAGCTTGTGCATTTAATCCAAAGTTTCCATTACTATCTATACGCATTCTTTCTGAACCTCCATTTGTTGAAGTGTCGGTTGTATGAGTATAAAACCTAATAGTAGTTGCAGCATTAACTTCCCAAACATTTCCACCAATAATTACATCATTTTCTCCATTTGTAGCATATGAACCTATCAACATTATACCCGCAGAACCTGCTCCATTTCCAGACCCAGACGCTTGATTGTAATGGGTGCCAGCTAAAACTGAATATTTATTAGTTCCGCTTCCACCAACGCCCATTAATATAGTTCCCCCATTTGTATTACCCGGATGCGCTACTTGTAATTTAGATTGAGGCGAAGTTGTTCCAATTCCTACGTTTCCATCTTCTTGGACTCTAAACAAAGTATTTGTTCCACCATCATTTCTTACAACAAATGCTCTTGTAGTTGAATTATTGTCATTATCAATGTCCATTCTAATACTCCCATTACTTATAATACTTTTATTATCTCCAATTGTAATATTTCCTGAACTGTCTATACGCATTCTTTCTAAATCATTTGTCAAGAATTGAATATTAGCAGCACTTCTTTGCCATATACGAATATCAGAACCATCTACTGTTATTCTTTTATTAGAATCCACAAGTTGGACATTTCCGCTGTTTACTGTTACGTTTCCATCAAAAGTTGCGTTTCCTCCAAAAGTTGCACCTGTATCAACTGCTAAAATACCTGCACTTTCATTATCACTTATTCTTAAATTTGCACCATCACCATATATATCCCATTTACCAGTTCCACTACCACCATACACTCTTACATAGTCACCAGACGATGAACTACTACTTGTTAAATCACCATAAAGTGAAACTGCTTGAATTGAACCTGTACTTATTACACTACCATTTGCATTAATTTTAAACTTAGAAGTACTTCCTAATCTAAAATCTGCTATATAATCAACTGGTGTATTGTCACAAGTAACTAATAAACCATTATGTGAACTTGTAGCTGTGTTTACCAATGAAACAAATGGCAAATTTGCCGTAGAAGTACCTTTAACACTAAAAGCTCTACCACCTATATTTTCACCAACATAAAGACTACCAACAACTGTTGCATCTTCTAAAAACTTAGTGTCTCCATTAATAAACAATTCATCTGCTGTTGAATCCCACTTTATATAACCATCATCATCAACACTATTACCAAAATAAACTGATACATTATCAGACATTTGAATTGACCTACCATAAACCACTCTTGATTCACTACCATCTACTCTAAAATACTCTACAGTATCTCCAGAGCCATTATCATTTTTAAATATTATGTCAGCATCGTCTGTAGTTTGTTCTATAATTAAATTACCTGTTCCGTTTTGAACATAACCATCTGTTCCATCGTGATATATTTGTAAATCAGAGTCATCACCAAAATTTATTTTTTGGTCATCTGCCATTATAATATCATTAGAACCAGATGTGTTGCCATTAGCTAATATCTCAGATAGTGTACTGCTTATTTGTAAAGAATCTACATAAGCTGTTGTAGCTACCTTTGTTGAATTATCACCAGAACTTTGAGTAGTTGCTGTAACCCCATCTGCTAATACAGAAGTTGCAGTTACATTACCTGTAATGTCTCCTGTTACATTTCCTGTTAAGTCACCAGTCACATCTCCTGTAACATCTCCTGTAACGTCTCCAGTTAAATCTCCAGTTACATTACCCGTCAGATTACCTGTAACATTTCCTGTTACATTACCTTCTAAGGCAGCAATTAAAGTAGCTTGAGCATATCCTGTTCCACTTGTATTTACTGTTGTAGTAGGTTCAACTTGTAAGTCTTTAAATAATCTGTATTTGCCTGTTAGAGCTTCTCTAAACAATCCCGAGTATAGTGTAGTGCCTGAAGGAGTATATTTGCCATAAAAACCTATGTCAACTGCATCTGTAGAAGTGTTATTGTTTGCCAATACAATTAAAGGGTCTTTTACTGTTAATGTATCTGTTCCTACTGTTGTAGTGCTTCCTTCTACTACTAAGTTTCCAATTACTGTTAGATTGCTACCTATCTTAGCATCTCCATAAACGTGAAGGTTTAATCCTGATTCAGGCGTTACTCCTATTCCTACTTGAGTTGTTGAGAGATATAAAGGAGAATTATTGCCAAAACCATCAGTTAATTGTTTAGCACCAACTGTTATATTTCCGTTATCAGAGAACTTTACAAGCGACTGATAAGTGTCTTTTATTTTATTTCCTGAAAGTGTAGCCATTATTCAAAACAAGTTGGTTGTGAATCAATATGTAAAGTGTTCTCGTTTGCAGTATCACCCCACTCGGTGCTACAGTATATCTCTGCCCAATTTATTGTGTTTGCCATTATCTTTCTTTTTTAAATAAGTTAATAATTTTTTTACGTTAACCTCTTTAGGTTTGTAGTTCTTTTTTATAATACCCATCCGTGAAATCCTGTATCTTTGTCTGGGTAAATATCTTGATTAGAATTACTATAATACTCATCAAATTTAGATGGTGCATTATAAGTCATGTAATCTATAAATCTTTGAGCATAATACTCAGCAAAATCTCTCTCCTTTTGAATTAAGAAATCTATTTCTTCTTTGTTTGCTATCTGACTATTTTCAGCATTGTGTTTATATACACCACCATTTGATATAGAGTATGCTGCAAATGGCAAGTATTCTACCATAGCAAAGTGTATAAGCATTGGTTGTATATAGTCATTAACTAAAGCCAAGTAATCTCCACTTAAACTTCCTGCTATTATATCAGAACTTATTTTATCGTATAAATCTGTGCCTAAATAATTTTGTACATGAATTTCTTGTGCCAAACTAATAAACTGTATAAATTTATCTGTATCTACATTTGAATTTAATGCAGTATTTTTAACTAAATCTGACCTTTTTATAAATAGTGCTGTTGCCATTATTCTTCTATATTTATTTGTTCTTCTATTTCTTCACTATCTTCCTTTTTTATTCCTGTTTCTTTTTCTATCTCTGCATCTGTAATAGCATTTGTTAAATCAGTAAATTCTAAAGGTTGTAATGTTTTAAAGTATATATCTAATTCAATTCCATTGTACATCAATACTTTTTCTAGTTCATCTAGTATGGTAACTTGCATTGGTCTAATAACTGTATTATCCATAAGTAAAGATGCTGTTTGTAATTCTTCAGCATTATTACCTAAACCAGTATTGTCTTTTATACCTACAAGCATAGGCGATACAATTCTGTGTGATACCATTACCTTTCTCATAGATTCATCGCTAAGAAACTTATATTGTTCATGTGCATCACTTAGTATAACTGGCTCAATACTTGCAGACAGTTCTTTGCTATCATTAAATGCCAATATAAATCTACCAGCATTAGAAGACCCACTAAACTTTTCTTGTATGTTTTGCTCAATCAAACTTCTCTGTTCTTCTGTAGGCACACCATTATTAAAGTTTATAAGCATACTTGGTGCAAGACCATTCTGTATATTGTTTATATGATAGTTCGCTATCTCTTCTTCTAATTCGGCATACTGTAAACCTCCTTGATAATCTACTGGTGAATAATAATAAAATCCAGCTCTATAAGGTTTAATATATAGTATTTCTAATCCTGACTTGCTGGTTCCAAATGCAGGTATTCTTTTAGGCTGTGTTTTAAAAGTAACGTCTGACCAATCTTTAGCATAGTAATAACCTTGTATTTCACCCTTGTTATTTGCCTTCTCTGCCCTTAACGTCTCTACAGGTATATGTTCTACTTGTACAATCTTTTTTCTGTCCTTAGAATAGATTATTTGAATTGCAGCCTGACCCATCATTTTGTAATCGTAGCATACTTTTTTCATACAAGATTTAGTAAAGAGCTCTTTCATTTCTACATAGTCAGCTTCTTTTTCTTTACTGTCAACTGCATCAATTCCTTTTCCATATATCATTTCAGCAATACCATTAATAGCAGCATTATTCGTAGGACTGCCATTATATCTGTCTATTAAATAGCTAAAATAATTATTATCATCTCCATACTCTACCCAATCTCTATTATATTGTTCTTTGATTTCAGGTCGTGTATAAGACGACATATTAACTATATGTATCTTTCCTTTTTCTACTTTTGGCAACGGTTTACTATTGTATCTTTTTTTTGCCATTTTATTTACTTTTCTCATATTATTACAAAATCGTTATCGTATGTGTTTTCTGTAGTGTATTCTCCAGAATGTACATCAAAGGTATTAAAATTAGTTTGGTCTGTGCAAAAAATAGAGCCTCTATATATAATTACAGCACCATTTTTAATTGCAAATGAATAAAATCTACCTTCTACTAATGAAAAACTACCTGTAACAGTCATATACCCATTTGAATTAGTTACAGAAACACTAACAGTACTTGTAGTTCTTTTAGATTTATCAGTTAGTTCAAACGTAACTGAGCTTTGTGCACTTCTAGGAATTACCTTAAAACTCTGAGCACCTGTTGATGTTGTTAATACTACCATATTATAAGTAACAAATAATCGTTAATTTGTTTTCATAAAAAAAGGGATACCGAAGCATCCCTTAATTTAACCCAATTAAATTTAGTTATTATGAATTAGTACCTACTGTTACTGTAACAGTTGCACTAGACATTCCAGCGTATGGGTCAGCAGATGTAGGCGATGCTACAAAGTTAGCTGGTTTTACTTCCATAGCAGATAAACTAAGTGTATAACCACTTAAATCTCCCATAGCAGCACCAGTAACTATAGTTCCTCCTGATACATCAGCTCCATGCTGTAATCCCATTAGAAATACATTACCATTGTAATCTTCAACAGCAACATGAGGTCTTCCGTAAGCTAACAATTTTAATTCTTTATTGTCTTCTTTAGAAAGCTTATGTAGTGTTAGATTCAATGTTTGTTCAAAGAATGTAGTTCCGTTTTCTCTTGATGATGTAATGTTTTGTTCAAAAGATGAGTTTCCTTTTACTTCGTATTTGAAGGCAGTGAAAGTTCCAGATAAATCTGTAATTTCATCGTCAGTTTCTGTAACCGTACCTAAATCTCCAAAATCAGTAAAATAAACAGCTCTTATGCCACCAACAACATCTTTACAAGGTTCTTTTCTACCTAATGATAAATCGCAAGCCATAGTTTATTATTTTTTATAAAAAAGGGTAAGTAGGCATTTACCCACCTACCCTAATTTTTGGTTAATTTAATTTATTAAGAATATAGTACAATGTCAGACCCTATTCCATACTGAACACCAGCAGTAAATCTCATAACAACTCTTACGTTTTGAGAACCATCTAGGTCAGCCATATCGATTAACTTAACTTCGTTGTGGTCAGATAAAAGACCTGTTCCGAAGAATAAGTTAGATTTTTGAGCAGCAACAGCTCTGTTGTCAGCAAGTCCGTTAGCAACAAATAATTTTACACCATCAAAAGATAATGCTCCATTTTGCCACCACATAGTACCTTGATTAGACACACCATTTGCTCCAATGCTAGATACATTTTCAGTACCAGCAGCATTTTCTAAGATTCCAAATCCTCCTAAAGCTCTTACATAAGCTCTAGCGATGTTTTGAGATACATAGATGTATAAATCTTCTTTTCCGTATAGTGAAGAAGGAATAGCATCAACAATAGCCCCTAGTTGAGCAATAACATTTGAAGATGTTACAGTTGCAGCAGCAACGTCAATAACGTCACCATCAGCAGCTAATAAAGTTGTAAATCCATCGAATTCACCAGCGTTTCCGTTAACACCTTTCCAAATGTTGTTTTCTGTTTTTTCAGCAACTAATCCAGAAACGTGACCAATTAAGTAGTCAGAGAATTTTGGAGGTAGGTTGTCAAAAGCAGAGTATCCCATTTGTACAGCTTCCCAGTCACTTCTAAAGTCTTTCTTACAAAGCTCTAGGTTTACTTGGAACTCTTCTGGTTGAAGGATTCTTTCAGTTAATGTAATAGTTGCAGTATCAGTGAAATCACAAGTTGCGTCTTTGATTACGTTAGCATCAGTAGCAATTTTCTTGATTACTTCTTTGAACTTTACATTTGGTTTGATTTCAATACCACCTCTATCAAGTGTAACACCTGATAATAAAGCAGCAGAAATGTACTTGCCTGCAAATTCGCCAGCATAAGTACTTGTAATTGATGTAGTAGTAGCCATTTTTTAATTAATTTTAGTTTTTAGTTTATTTTAAATTAGCAATTCTGTTCATTACTCTATCTCTAGTGTTCATAACTCTGTTTTGACCAAAAGACTTAAAGTTTTGTTTTACTTCCCCTTCAGGGTTGTGTGATATTGGTTCTGAAGCTGGTTCAGCAGATAACTTTTCTATTTCTTTTTCCATAGATAGTTTTTCCTCACTGTAACCTAATTTCATTTCCTCAATCATTTTCTTTAGTTCAGAGATTTTAGAATCAAATTCGTCTCTTCCAACGTATTTTGTTTCATCCATCTCAATTTCTTCAGAGGCTTCCTCTATTACAGGAACTTCCTCTTGTAACTCTTCAGAAACAACTTCTTCAGAAGACAACTCCTCTTTTACTTCTTCTTCTTGACAAGCAAGTTCAGTAAGTTCTTGAGATAGTTTTTCTTCTTCTTTAACTTCTTCCGAAAGATTTACTTCTTGATTCACCTCAACTTCTTTTACTTCATCCTTTTTAACTAATGATAGTTTTTCCATGATGTCGTTCAAAATTGATGTAGCTTTAGTGTTTTCCATAAATTTCGATTTATAAATTAATTTATCTTAACTAATTAACTGTATATAAAAACCTTGTTAGATTTTTATGCTTTTTTCTGTATTATAAACCATTCAGAACCATCTGACCATACTTGTATACCCTCAAACTCTTTATTGATTACATAAGCACTTGTAGAACCATCTAATGTTTGTGAGTTTATTGGTGTTAACTCTACTCTTGTTGCAGTATCAAATCCTCCATTGGAAATAAATCTCATAACTCTATTTGTGTTATCAGAGGCAGAAGGCAAGTTTAACGTCATTGTTCCATTACCTCCACTCCAAGATAATCTTATAAGCATAGAATTAGAATAAGTGGAATCTGATAAATTTATTGTATCTCCACTAGATACTGTTAAATTAGTAGGAATTAAGTAGTTTTCAATTTGACTTATTGTAGCTTTTTTTGTTGAACCACTCTGTACTACAGCTATTAAATCAGTTTCCTGTATTGATGATATTGAATCTAATTGTGATATTTTTTTTGACATTATTTATAATTTTATATTGTTACCGTTTTCTTGTAGTATGTTTGCTCCTGATTCTAACAATAAAACACCTACACCTGATATTCTTCCTACACCTTGACTTCTTAAAGTGCCATCACAACACTTTCTTGAGTATGTGCCATCTTTACACATACAACCTCTTCTGCTGCCACTTGGAACAGCGTTTCCTAATGTTTCGTTGGTTTTACTCATTTCTTACTGCTTTTAGGATGTTTAGTTGGTAATAAATCATAATCAGTTGTGTACTTAGCATTTTCTGGTCTTCCGTTTCTTACTAAATACATAAAGGCATTTACTCTAGCGTGTGCCCACTGTGAAGGTGATTTAACATTTGGTGAATGACTTGTGTTGTATGCTCCAAGTCCTCTTTGAAATACTGAAGCTAGCATACCAACAGTTATGCCATAACCTAGCTTTTCTTTATACCTTTCATTAAAATCATCTGCTTTTTTCTTCAAGGAAGCTCTATCTTTTTCTGATACCTTAGCACCTCTTTTCCCAGAAGCATCTCCTTTTGCAGTTCCTTTTCCTTTAGGATTAGGATTAGGTGTATCAGATTTAGGTGCTTTAGGACTTTTTCTTATTGCTCCATCTTCTCCTACTTCTGCTAGTTTGTGTTGTTCACAAGGCATATACCAAGTTTTACCTTCAAGTTCGTGTTCGTGTATTCCTTTACAATCTAAATCTTTTGCCATTTCTTCAGCCTTTTCTTTACTTGAATAAGCTAATCTATCATTTATAATTGCATGGTCTTTATCTACAACCATAGATGCCATTTTTAATTCACCAAGCTCTCTTAGCTTGCCTCTTGACCAGTTTAGACCTGCTTTACCACCCCATAACAAATAAGATATAGTTCCACAAGCTTTACTGTCTCCAGCATCATAATACGTTTCTGCTCTTGATAAATAAGAATACATCCTCTTAATTGTTGA
>Ga0181395_1000982_pt1 | contig 11849 bp, 16 predicted proteins | sample 18SPOviralmetaG_FD_130124 | JGI IMG/M metagenome (GOLD analysis project Ga0181395, IMG submission 130124) | Marine viral communities from the oligotrophic San Pedro Time Series (SPOT) site, San Pedro Channel, CA, USA - 18 SPOT_SRF_2010-12-16 | ecosystem: Environmental > Aquatic > Marine > Strait...
AGAGATACTTACAATGAGTTTTCAGAATTAACTGATTTTTCAAATTCAAGAACTGAACAACAAGCATGGTGTTCAGCTAATAGTCTTACTTACGAATTAGTAACAGGTGCTGAAGAACCTATAATATAGGTTTACTTTGTAGATGAATATTTTTAGTTGTTGAAGCAATATTTTGCCAACATCTAGGATTTTCAGGATTACAGGTAGCATATAAATCAGGCAATACAGAATATCCTAAATCTGGATTTAATAATTTTACCGTTCTAATAAGACTATTTCTTTTTTTTAATTCTTGTATAGAATAGAAACAATCATAACCTCTATCTATTGCCCATTGTGTATGATAAGGTATAATATAATCAACTGCTGGTCTCAAAGGATTTACAACTTTTTTAGTCATAAAGTTTTGTCTATATTCTTGTTTAGTATATAATCTATCTGCTACTCTAACTAAATTATTTCCAAAGTCAACAATACCTGCAAAACTAATTAACTCATCACCTCTAGTTAATTTTGTAAATATTAAATATTTGTTCCAACGCTTTTTCATTTTATCTACATTATAATTTGAAGCATTAGGATGATTTGATTTAGAAGCAATCTTACATAATTCTATATACTCATCAATATATGTTATCTCTTGTACAATGCAATTTTCCATAAATGTCTTTTTGTTCCACCGTTTTCTCTTTTGTGATTAGTAGCTTTATTATTATAGATTAACAATTGACCTTTTTGCCATTTGTGTCTATGTATTCTTTTAGGGTCATACAGTTTTTTCTTTACCATATCCATTTCAGGTAAATTGTTATATGCCTCACAATAATATAGATACACACCTTTATTATCGCCTTGTATTAATTCGTGTTGTACATTTCTATACTTTCTTCTAAACCATCTTCTTTCTACTTCACTTCTAAAGTGATAACCATATTGGTTGTCATGTATAAATCTATCCATGTTAAACTGTACAATATCATTTTTATGGTCTCTATAATAATCAGGCATATCTTCCATTATTCTACTATCTACAAACAAAGTATTACCAGCTTCTTCATCTATATCAACAGAATATAATGCTACATATTCAGGTGGATTTTCTGAATAACCTTTATCAATATGCCATTCTAATTCAGTATTACCTTTTAGATTTTCTTTTGCTAATGCTCTTTCATCACTAACAATATTAACAAACATTTGGTCCATAGGGTCTTGTGGAGATGGTGTAAAAAATGTTTCTAAAAAATTCCATATCTTTACTTGACTACAAGGAACATTTTCAATGACTGTTAAATCTACATCATTTTGTATTAAATCAAAAACACTTCTATTGTTCCAATCTAGGCGATTGTGTTTCATCTATTCCTCCATAATATTCAAAGAAAGGCTCTATTTCATAATTTTCATTTATGATACCTCTTCTTTTACTTTTTGCAAGTGGTAAGCCGTCATCATCAATAGTCCAATCGGTTACTTTACCACCCATTTTACCTACTTCAGTTTCAAAGTATACCATACAAGTATTAGATTCCTTAATACCGTCAATCATAAAATTAGGTATAATCTTTTCATCTGTAAATTGACCAAACTCTTTTCTTATAATCTTAATTAACTCATCAATACTAAATGAATATGTATCTAAAAAATTTCCCATTTTTGCAACTGATTTAATTCTAATAGTGATAGGGAACCCTATGCCTATTTTTCTATTGTATTTCTTACATAATTCTATTGTGTAATTTATTAAAGGATTAATAACATGTAAGTTAGTAGGATCCACAATAATGTTTATATGTGGTACTATCTTATGTTTTATACAATATTCTAATGCTCTTGTTTTTAACTTTGCATATTTACCATTATCAAATCTTTTATAAACTTCATTATCTAAACCACCGTTCATACTTAATCCTAACCAATTAAGACCAGCCTTTTTTAAATCAATAACATATTGTTCTTGTCCTAGTTTTAATCCGTTAGTAAGTATTTGTGGTCTATGTTTATATTTCTTTGCAATTTTTATCATCTCAAATAAGCCATCATTCATTGTAGGCTCAGCACCTATAAATCTAATATCTGTTCTTTTTGGTAATTTTTTAAACACTTCTTCAAGTTTTATAGGGTCAACATCTAAAAATTTAGGATTGTTTAACATATCACCAAGATAACAATTAGCACATAACATATTACATTTGTATGTTGTTTGTACTGCTAATATAGGAAATATATTTTCTTGTGGTTTCATTAATCTATCGCTATTCTATGTAATAATCTTTCATTCATTTTTTCATAAGCATGTCGTTTATGTATTGTTAACCATTGTTCACTAATAACTAAATCACCATCTTCCCAATAATGGTCATATCTATACTTATCTTGCAAAATATGTTTCTTTAAATATTCAAATAATTCTTTTGGCACGCCTTCCATTATTTGATTAAATGGAAAAAACAAACCTGTCAATCCCATTTTATTTGTTTGTACTAAATCATATATTAATTCTTTATTATGATGTTCTTTAAAAAAAGTATCGTCTGTATATGTTCCTCTTTTAAAGCCAGTAGTAAATTTTACTTTCTTACATTGTTCTTTAATATCGTCTGGTAAATCTAAATAAGATTTATGATTATCAATCCAGCTAGTTAAACTTCCTTTTGTTCCCTTAACAGCATATAACCATATAAGAGAACATCTATTAGGATCACTAGGTCTATTAGCATGCCAATCTAAAGTTTCTTTATGGCCAAATAATCCTCCTTCGGTAACTCTTATCATACCAAGTACATCTCCCATTTTTTTTGCTGTTTCTTTTTGTCTTTCACTTGTAGGTTTAGGAACATTACCTATTGATTCTGCCATTTTCATTTCTTCTTCAGCAGTAATTTTACCTAACTTGTAAACAGAAATTAATTTATTTGGTCTTATCATGTGCTATGTTTTGTTTTCCTTTAATCTTTAATGCGTGTTTAAAATCAAAACCAATTAATTGTTCCTCGTTACTTGTCATAGCCCAACCATTATGATTTGTTTTATTGCAATTATTATCTTTATAAAATTTTAATAACTCTTTTTCTTGTTCTATCCATTTATCAGTATTTTTACCTATTATAGTACCATAATATTTTTGTATTATATAATTATCACCTATTTCAACCGTTTCAGGTACCCATTTACTTTTTAATTTTTCTAACCAATATTTTTCATTTTCAAATAATTCTTTTACTCTTTCTGGTGGATTTTCAGGACCTACTAGTTTTCCTGATATAGTAATACCATCAGGTTTAAAATATCTTTTAATTAATCCTTTTTCTTCATTTATCCATACCTCACATACCGTACCAACTCCATAATTTTCTTTATTTTTATTTTGAAGTAACGACCACATTATAATCTTTCCAATCGGTAGGTTTATTAATTGAGTGAGTAAAATGAACAAACTTAATATCTGGATGAAATTTATCTAGGTAAATATATGGGTTACCTGTTAACTCTCTATATTTTTGAGATATCTTTACTTGCCATTCTGTCATATCTTTTCCATAAATTACATCTTCATTTGAAGTCCAACGAGTACACCAACTTTTAGGTGTTGTAATAACTTCTAATCTTTCATTGGCACTATCTTCCACAAAATATTGTTCACCATTAACAGGACCCGCTGTTGTTCCGTTTTTTATGTAATATTGTTGCCAGTATTCTACATCTTTCATAAACTTATCATAAATGTATTTACATTCTTTAGGATAATACTTAAAGAATCCACCATTTATTTTGTAATCATTTTTTGTACTATCTCTCCACCAACCAGGTATCGCTAAGAATTGACCTTTTTTAACAGGATAATCAAATAGTTTATTATAATCATTTACTAGTATAATGTCAATATCAATAACACAAATAGGTTCATCAATGTCCATTTGCATAGCCCACATTTTATTCCATTGTAAGGTAACTCTTTTATCGTAAGGTTCTCTTACCCAAATAAATTCATGTTGTGGTAATTTTTCTTGTAAATATGTTTCGTATTCAGGACCATACTTATCACCAATTCTAATAGCTACTATTTTCATTTTACAAATAATTTTTCTTTTACAATTTCATTTACAGGTTTTCCAAAATATTGATTTTTTGAAAAACTATCATTTTCTTTATCATAATCTAACCAAGGAGATACTCCTAATACTATATTTATTCTTGGTTGTAAACTCTCTACCTTTTTAACTATTGTAGGTCTATGAGGTAATCTAGTATTCCACAAGTAAACTTTACCTATTTCTAGTGTGTAAGTTTTATCTTCAACTTCAATAGCATATTCATCACTTGTTTGTAAAGGTATATTTAATCTTAATACTTCATTTGTAGGTTCATCTAAATGCCAACCTTTATTTGTTGGTTCTTTTCCGTAACCAAATATATAAGCAACTCTACTTCTTAATATAGGAAATTTAAATCTATTAAATAGTAAGCCTAATTCTACATTAATAAGATTATCTATTTTTCTAAAACTAAAACTATCATAATAAGTATCTACTATTTGTTTATGGTCACCTACATCTGTACCATCACCTCTACTATATGATTGATGTAATAAAGGCGAACCAAATACTTGATGATATATACTTGTACCATCAAAAAAATCAGGATTATAAGTTAAACCAAAACCCTTATAAGTTTTACTTTCAAAATTTTTTTCTCTCCAACCAACAAGTCCTACCTGCCGTTCTATGTTTTTAACACCTTCTAAAAGTTTTTCTGCTGTTGGAAGATTTAATTCTTCTAAAGTATATTCTTGCCAAACAAAATCTTTTTGTTCTTTATCACTATCTTTAAAGTATTCATTTAAACTATTCTCTATCATTTTTTGCCCAACTTACATAATCATCAACATTCATATAATTATGATACTTAGCAGTAACACCTTTAGGGTCTTTATAACCTAAGCTAACCGTAAAAGCAATGTTTTTAGGTCCGCCTTTTTCATACATAGGTGCTAATATAGGATTTCTATGCTCTGTATCAGGATGAAAACATTTACAATAAGAAGCAGTTATACCTTTTTCAGCAGCCAATAAAGCAGTACCCAATCCATGCATAGCAGCAGATATATACCAAGTTAAACTTTCATCATCTTTTTTAGTAAATTTATAAATAAATTCAGGAAATCCTTTTTCTTTTTGTGATTCACTTGGTCGTCTTAATCTTTGTGTATAAACTAAAAGATAAGGTGCTCTAACTTGTTCGTTAAATGCTAATGAATAATTAACAGGCCATCTAGGATCCCTATAATTATATTCATAACTTTCGTTGTTTGTCGCTGTTGCATTTTTAGGTCTCCAATCTTCATATATTTTTTTTAAAAGTTTATAATCGTGTTCGTGTTGACCATCTTTACGCCAAAATTCTTTTGCTGTTCCACACATTGTAGATAGAACTAAATCCTCTTTTTCTTTTGCAAATTCAGGACCATAAACCTTTATATTACACTCAACCATATTATTCTTATGAGGTATTAGGTCGTGAGCGTCTTGTATAATTTCTTCTATAACTTTTTTAGAAGGAATATCATCTTGTTTATAGAAACGAATATTACTTCTAAATTTCATTGCGTCTTTTAGAGTAAATTTTTTCTTTAACAATTCAATTCTTTGTTTATTAAAATCACTAGTATTTTTTATCATAGCATTTCTCTATTAACTTGTTTTTTAATATTTATTCTTTTACTACAAAACCTAGCACATGTTTTACAAGGAGCTATATCCCAAGATTTTTGTAATTGTTTCATCCATATAGATTCTAAAAGTATATCTGTTAAATCGTTGTCAATAGCATTCATAACTTTAGAATCATACCAATTCATCATATTATCTGCATATCTTATAGTATCTTTTAACCAAGTTTCGCTTTTTCTGTTTAAACTATTACCTAACCAACAACAAGGTAATACATTGCCGTCATAATCTAAAAAGAATTCATTAATTTTTAATGCTTTACATTCTATATAACCTGCTTCTTTATCTCTATCTTTATTCTTTACTTTAAAATGCTCATATAATTTTTTATTATCTACCTTATTATCTTTATGGTCTGATGGTTCTAATTTATAATTTTTGTCTTTAACACTAAATTCCATTTTTTGTCCTTCTTTAGTATAAAATCTTGGTGTAAATACTGATTTAAAACTAGTAAACCCTATTTCTTTTGCTATAATTTTTGCTTGTTCTACTTGATGTTCATTATGTTTAAACACCAACATTTGCCATTCTGCTCTACCACCATTTTGTATAAATGTTTTTGCATTTGATATTACTTTGTTAAAATTTGTTCTCTGTCTGTATATGTGGTGTGTATCTTCTAATCCGTCTAAACCAAAAACCACATGATGTTTTTTACTTGACATCATTTTACCAAACTTAGCCCACCATTCAGTTGTTTTTAATCCACCGTTAGTTGCTATTGTAATGATTGTATTTTCATTTTTACTATAAGCATATTCTACAATTTCATGTAAATCTTTAGAAGCTATAGGGTCTGACCTGTTACCACAATAATTAATTTTTTGTAAATCAAAAGTATCATAAAACTTATCATCAAAGACTTTTTTATAATTTTCTAAAACTAATTCACCTGTTTGCATATTAGGTTTTACTTTTAGAACACCATCTTTATCAATGTAATTTCTTCCACATTGTGGACACATTGCATTACATTTGTTAGATAATTCTACATGTACTCTTAATGGTTTCTTTTTATTAAACATTATACACCAATTACCATAAATCTGGTCATACCATTATCTAAAGTTAATTGTCCTTCATATAATACTTGTTTTAATCCACCTTGTTCAGCTAATTCTTTTGTACTATTAACACAATTAATATGGTCATCAAACTTATCTTGATTAGTTGATTGTAAAACAAACCAGGATTTCAAATCAGGATTTAATTCTTTTAATTTTTTCATATGATACATATGTTCGCAAGATGTATTGATAATTAAATCATAATTAGAATCTTTAAATTTACTCCAAGATTTTTCAAAAATATTAGAAGTTATCGCTACATATTTGTTTTGATGTTTATATCTCCTATTAAACTTATAACTAATTTGTTTTGCATCCGGGTCAATATCCCAATTATGAATAAAATTAATATCAAAATTATCAAACATCAAAGGTGTTATAAGTTGAGCAAACCAACCACCCACTAAACAGACATTTGAAAATTTTAAATCTAATCTTTTTAATTCATTTACTAACCATAATTTACCTTGTAGTTGTGAAGTAGTTGCTGAGTCTAACAATCTTCTTGATTGCCAAGGTCTTTGTTTTTGTGTTTCTGACCAGGCTCTTGACCAGTTACCAGATAATTCAGGAGTATATTTAATATATTCTACCATAATCTTTTTATCTCATCAATTTGATTCATATGCTCTGCTTTATCTTTCCATACATAACTATTATTAAATAAACATATCTTACAATCAGGTCGTAATATCTTTTCTCCCATATCATCTGGAAATACATTTCCTTTATACCAAGAATATATATCATTTTTAGGAAAAGGTTTAAAAAATCCTTCATCTTCATTATGAATATCATAAAATTTATGATTATAAAAATTATCTATTGTTCTATATGAAAAGAAAACTAAATCTTTATGTTTTTCAACATAATTATAAACAGGTTGTAATTGTCCTCTGCTCCATCTAATAACAGAGGAGTTTAAAGGTGTTGATATTATCTTACCAAAATTCTTTTTACAAGTATTAATATCATTCCACCAACCTCTGACAATATAAGGTTTACTCATCTCTAAATTAAAGAAGTATTTTAAATCTTGATGTATAAGCACATCTTGGTCTAGGTAAAGAAACTCACTACCTTTTATAGTAGGAAACAAATCTTCATTAAAGATATAGAGTTTTCTGTAAGCCCAAAATCTATCTTTTATATAGTGAGAATCCCAATGAGTTGGTAATTGTATCTCATATTCTTTTTGTGGTGTATCAGTTAAACAATAAAAATTAAAAGGTACTGAACAATATTTTTCAACTTGTTCTTTTAACTTTTCCGTATATTCATTATACTTGTCGCCCCACCTTACACATATTACATTAAGCATTTTATAATCTCCAAAGGGTTTAAAGAATCTCTTATAAGATTTTTCTTGTCTTCGGGCATTTGTTTGACCTTTTGTTCATCAAACATTTTTAATTTTAATTCAAATAAAAAATTCATATGACTAGCGTTTTTCTTATCAAAGTGAAACATAAACTCATACCAGTTAGTAAAGTTATTTGCCTTTACTTTTAATTCATCTGTTAATTTTTGTAAGTCTAATTTATTAGCTTCTATAATTTCATCATTATATTGTTTAATTTTTGCTGTGGTTGTTTCTTGAACCTTATCTAAAGAGTATTCTTTTATTAAATCTATTGTGTCAGGATGATTATGATTAATCTGTATGTAATAAACAACTGCTTTTTCACCCTCTTTATAAACAATTTCTACTGTATCTTTTGCTTCGTTAGTATAACTTGCTTCAATTATTTTTCCGCTAAATATTGCCATTAATTAACCACCTTGTTTTGTTCTATATATTCATATAAATTTGTTTTAGCTCGCCAACCAAACTTGTTTAGTATAGATGTATCAGCTGTATTATCTATTCTTTCTGTTTCACCACCTATTACAGATTTATAATCTATTTTAAAATAATCTGCAATATCAACCAGTTTATTACCAACACCTGTGCCAACATCAATAACACCTCTAAAGGTAACATTCATTATAACTTGTACAGCACTTACTATATCATTTACATGAATAAAATCTCTTATATGATTTACATTTATATACTGTACATCATTTCTTAATATTTTTGGTATTAACATATGTTTTCTAGCACTCGGTCCATAAACGGTGGTAAATCTCATACCTACTGAATTGTTATGATTTAATTGTTCCATACTATATTTACTCATTGCATATGGATTTTTCCATGGCTCATGTGCTGTTGATGAACTAGCAAATAATATTCTTGTATCTCTATAATGTTCAAACAATCTTTGTGTACCAATAACATTTGTTTTCCAATAATCAGTTGGTTTATCAAGACTATCTCTAACACCTGATAAGCCTCCTAGGTGTATAACTAAATCTATGTTTTTTGGAAATTCTGATTGTAATATGTCTTGGCCATTTTTAATATCAAAACCAATGACATTATGTTCTTCTTTTAAATGATAAGACAGGTGAGAGCCTACAAAGCCTTCACTGCCTGTTAATAATATATTCATAATAAAAAACCTTATGTTTATGCTTTATTTATTCGCAAAAAATATGTCGCTACCGTTGTTGCTGTTCCGTTGGGAAATTCTTGTGCTCTATAATCATCTCCAACTTGTCTTGTTTGATAATTACCAGAACCATTTAATCTTGTGTCTGCAATACCTGAACCTTTTGTATTACCACTACCACTTGCACCTATATTATAAGATAATGAATATCCGTCTGTTGAAGAAACTGCTGTATATCTAATCCATTCTTGTATCAAAGATTCAAATGTAGCTTCAGGATAAACTTGCAAATTATTTGAACCATCTACACTAATTGGTAAAGTATATGATGTATCACTACCTGTTACCTTATGTAAATAATAACTAGTAATATTAGTCGGCTGGTCTTGTGTTTCAGGAATAGAACCCGCTGAATAAGCACCTGTATTTGCTCTTGTATCAACAAAAACTGCTGTATTAGCACCACTTACCTCTGTTGAACCTGTAACACTTGTACTTGTATTAATGTGATAAGTGCCTGCTTGTTGTGTTGTCAAAGAACCTGAAGAAAGTAAATCAATAGCTGGGTGTAAAAATGTATCTTTTATATCTGTCAAACTCATTGCCTGAATAGCACCGCCAGATGTATAATAAACTGGCCATGTTTTACCTGTGTCGGAAGTTGGTGTTATTGAAGCTCTAGTTTCTGAAATTTTATCATAAGTAACTGTTACAACACTTGGCTCTGCTGTAGTTGCTTCATTAGGAAAAGCAGTTGAACTGTTTGATTGAGCGCCTGCCTGTAATCTTGTATCTGTAATAGCAGATAAAGTACCACTTGAACCTACAACTGATAAAGATACACTAGGATTTAAAGAATATTGATAGACAATTTGGTCAACTATCTCATTGACCTCTGTCGTGGACATTTCTTGAAGATTGCCAGAATTATTTTTTAATGGTGCTCTTACGGCCATAATCTAATTCCATTTCTATGCACCAGCACCATATAAAGTTTTTAATGGTGTGCCAGATGAATTTAATATTTGTAAAGTTACAACCGTTTTTAATTCGTTTTGACCTATTGCGTCATTAGCCATCATAGCTTCGGTAACAGCGTCTGCTGAACCTGTTGAAATTACGGTACCTGATTCATCAGCAAAAGTAATTGTTCTATCAGCTGTAGGGTCTGTAACTGAAATAGTTGTTTCAAAATTGTCAGCTGTTGCACCTTCAAAAATTATTGATGAACCTTGAAAAGCAGGTATAGCGTTAAAAACTAAAAGGTTATCACCTCTTGATGAGCTTATTCTACCAAAACCAGATGTTTCATCTATTGATATTAAACCTGTTTGTGTTTCAAAAGTATTTGCTCTAAAAGTATCATTGATATTAATTCTAGTTGAGTCAGTTGACCTAATTGTATTACCAGAAATTTCTACCGTACCTAATGTATGAGTTGTACCTGAGCCTGTTATATTAACACCTGAAATATTACCAGATGAAGTTATATTACCAGAACCAAAAGTACCTGTTGTAGATAAGTTTTCGTTACCAAATGCAATACTACCACTTGAATCTGTTATTGAACCATTTGTTAATGATAAGTTACCAGTTGAAACGGTAGGTGCTGTTATAGATGTTGTAATAGATACAGCATTTGGCATACTTAAAGTTAATGTGTCAGTAGCACTTACTACTGCATTAATTTGATTTGAAGTACCTAATATTTTAAATATTTCACCACCACCAATAAGTTGTTGAGATGATGAAGAGTCTTCAATTCTAAAACCAGCAGTATTAGTCGCAACTGAAAGTGTTTCATTCATTGCGTCAACTAAATTAGTTGCCGTTAAAGAGCCGCTTAAGTTAGCTATATCTCCAAAGTCATTCAGAGTCATAGCGTTAAACTCCGTTCTAAACTTTTCAATTGTATCTGTTACTGCTATATTTCTAACTGCCATTTTCTACTACTTTTTTTAATAAACCTTTTATTTCTCTTAATTCTGTCTTTAAAGTATTTATCTCTTTTACCGCATTTCTAATTTGGTCACCTTGTTTTTCTCTAGCTTTTACTCTTTGCATGTAAATGCTATAACCTGAATTGTCTGCATTTATAATAGCATGTGAACTTGATTCTCTAACAAGATGGTCATGTCCTTCTACTTTTAAATACTTACTCATTATACAGCCAATGCAATTCCTCTTAAATCTTTTATTCTAGGTGCTAATGCTGAATTAGTTGCCTTCATTACAATTTTAATTTGAAAAACCGTAAATTCAGGTATATCACTTACAGAATATTTGTATTCTTTAAATACATTTACTGATTCAGCAGGTGTAACTGCTGTATCTTCTTCGCCACTAGTATTAAAAGGTGTCCAATTTAAATCTTTTACATCTCTAACTTCTCCAGATGATGTTGTTCTAAAGTAAACTTCAACCTCTGAACTAGACCTTACATAAGAAGTTAATCTTACTTCTAATGCTGATGAGTTATTTTCTAATACTATTGGTCTTGTACAATAGATAGCTGCTGATGAAGAACCTGATGGTTGTTCATCATCTTTAAA
>Ga0181395_1000984_pt1 | contig 11814 bp, 13 predicted proteins | sample 18SPOviralmetaG_FD_130124 | JGI IMG/M metagenome (GOLD analysis project Ga0181395, IMG submission 130124) | Marine viral communities from the oligotrophic San Pedro Time Series (SPOT) site, San Pedro Channel, CA, USA - 18 SPOT_SRF_2010-12-16 | ecosystem: Environmental > Aquatic > Marine > Strait...
GCCCAACTCGCCCCAACTGCAGCATTAGCAACCGCCGCTCAACCATATACAATTGACTCTCTGAATGCTGGTGGTGGTGCTTATGCCGTCCGAATGACAGCGGGTTCTGTGGGTGTTCCGGGTTTTACCAGACAAACCTTCGGTTGCACGTTTGATGTTGCTCCAATCTCACCATTCGGAGGGATATGTGAGTTTGATATTCGCGAGTGTTCTCTTCAAAATGTTGCTGGGCGAGTTGATAATAGAACTTGTGCTTTTGTCTGTGGTTTATCAAGAGTCAGCACAACTTCAAGTGGTAATTCCGCTTCTCGTCCCGCTCCTCCCAACTTCCACTTCCAAGCGGGCAATATCGTCAGTATCCCCGCACCCTCACCCACTCAAGGTGGATTACTCACTTGGATACGCCACTATTTTGATTTTGCTGTATGTGTGGATAGAACTGGGGTTCTACGAGTGATTCAGTGTAGTCAAGACCAGAATGTTCCCATTGGAGCAAATGGGGGGACTCGAGCAAACAATAGTGCCCGAACACATTTCCTTGATTATACCCAAGGGGGAACTGCTGCTCCTCCATTTAATGTGAATTATGTGTTCTCTGATATGAGTGGTTTTGGAGCAGCGGCGGGTGCTGGGAATGCGTCTAATTTTATTGGAGTCCAGTTCAAAGTAGAGGGAGAAATCGTCAGTATCCAAATGAGAAATGCGGGTGGTCTCGTCCCCCTCATCACATTCGATGCTGCAAATCGCGACAATCTGAAACCCGCACAACAGAATTGTTGGAATATGCAACCCATAATGCTGATGAATCTTGAACGCCAGAGACCCGGAGGACTTCAAGCAAGTGGTCGTGCTATTGGGGATTACACAATGAGACTAACTCAGTATGAAATCGTTCCCGATGCTGCCGGAACAACCACAAACGTCTCCAGAAAGCAACCTTCACAAGCACCTTCATACTATAACACACTTCTCAGAGAAATGGGTGGGATTTCTCCTCTTTACAATCGTCTGGAAAATTGTGCTACACAACCCACGGGAATCGCATACACGGGAATCAATGCTGGAGCGGGATTATTTATTGGGAATCGTCCCGTAGCACTATTAGCAGAAGATGGAGTTTATACACCAAGTCAAGGAGCAAACTCACGGGAACTTCTGGGATTCCAAGGATTCCCCGCTGCTCTTCAGACTCAACCTCCGTGGGTTGCTGATGCTTTTGATGCGACACGAACAACATTGCAAAGACTTGCGTCGGGTGTCATTCCCGCTGGAGTTTCTACAAAATCATTGTTTATCCGTATTGACAACTTGACACAAGAAACTATCAATGCGGGTAATGGGAATATGTCTCGTATCATCGCTCATCTACCCGTCTCTGACAATCTTCAAGATGCTGGTAAAATCTTTTACGAACCCAACTCACTCACATATCTTGATTTGAAAAACGCAGAACCAATGAAACTTAATTTCTTGGACGCATCTGTCGTATATGCTGACGAACACATATGTCGCTCGTTAGTCGGTAGTTCAGTGATAGTTCTCCACATTCGAGAAAAACCGAAATAATCTTTTCTGAAAAACTTTTCTCTACACTATATATAAATGCCTTCTATACTTAATTTTGAAATCAAAGAAAAGAAGCAAGAGCAAATCTATGAAGCAGAAGATATTCCCATTCCCGAAGCAACACCCGAAGATTTTACCGATGATGAAGCAGAAGAAGCAGCAGCAGAACCCGTTGATTTGAAACAAGAGATTATTGATTTTGTTAAAAAACCCGAAATCGTAGCAGAAGAAATATTTAGTAATGCTCCCGTTCGTAAGAAGGGGAAACCGACTCGTAGCACCAGTCCCAAGAAAACAAAACGCAAACCAATGTCAGAAGAACATAAAGCAAAACGTCGTGAAGCATTAGCACGGGGTCGTGAAACACGAATGCGTAATCTTGCAAAAAAGAAACAAGAACAACAAACTGAAAAAGAATTATCTTTGAATAAACGCCCACAGACTCCTCATCCTCCTCCAGCACCAGCACCAGAACCAGCACCAGCACCAGAACCAGCACCAGCACCAGAAACTCACACGATGATTGTCAAAGATACACAGATGCGTCAATCCATTACAGCAGAAGATATAGAGCGTTCGCAGATGAATACTTTGCTTGCTTATGAAAAGATACGCAAGCAAAGGAAAGCAGAGAAAAAGAAAGTCAAACAAATTGAAGAAGAACAAAAACGAATCAAACAAACCATTCAGCAAGTCTCCGCCCCCAGTTGGGGAAGTCAGAGACACAGAGGCAAGTATGGTAATATGCTGAAGGATATGGGTCTTTAATTTAAAATAATTGATGTGATATAAATTATCTATATAATAGTAAATGGAAAAATCAGTCCCCAAAATATTAAAAGTGAAAGACTTGAAGGAAGATGACCGCTTTGGAGATATACACGAAAACTTACCAAAAATGCCGTGCCTCGGTCTTCTTATCGGTTCAGTCCGTAGCGGTAAATCGAATCTGCTTGTCAATTTCTTTATGAATGAGTCATTCTATAAGGGTATGTTCGACACGATTACTTTCATATCAAATACATTGCACACAGATAACAAGGGGGTTCTCCTCTCCAAACACTTTAATTGTTTCGACCACTATGAAGATGAGATGATTTCGGGTATAATGAAAGAGCAAAGTCAATACAAACGAGATGAACGACCTTCGTATGCCTTAATCCTTGATGACATCTTGACTCAAGACTTCTCCAAAAGTAATGCTGTCTCTTTCTTCTCTACACGATTCAGACATTACATAGATTTCTACTTAATATCAACACAGAGTTTCCGTGCTGTTTCGGGTATGATTCGTAATAATGCGAACTCTGTATTCATATGCCGTCAGCAGAATAAGATGGAGTTAGAGAAAATCTCCGAAGAATATTCCGGAATGGTGGGGGGGAAAGAGAACTTCTTCAAGCATTACAAAGATATTCACAAGGAACCCTTCCAAGTGATGTATCTTGACTTGCAATCCAATCCCGCTCGTATCCTCCGCAATTTCGAAGAAGTCGTTTGGGAAGACAACGAGCATTCTGATACTTCAATGTTAGATTAAAAAAAAACTCATCATATTTCTTTTATTACATAGTATATAATGCCGCCGAAGAAGAAACCACGCAAACCCGCTCCCAAGGGATTTCACTATATGCCGAATGGTAAGTTGATGAAAGATAGTGCGATGAAGAAAAAGGGCAAAAAAGGTAAATCTAAATATTAAGTTTTCTTTCTTCTACTTTTATTTTTCAAATGTTTTTCCCATAAATCTTTATCCGCTGTTTTTTGAGTCTTTCCCCCCACTACGAAACTATACACTCTCGCCATCGCCCATTGGGGACCGCTCATCTTTCCTTTCAAACTACCACCTCCCACTTTTTTACCCGAAAGACTTCTCACACTTTGTGGATTACTCTTTCGTGCTCCAAGACCGCGGTCATATACTTGGTCTAATATTCCCATACTGACACCAGTTATTTTGCTAATTTCTTTTTTATTATGGGGTTCATTTAATTTGAATCCATACTTGCGATTGAACTTCTGCTTGTTTGTGCTCATAATATAAGAAATAGAAAAATATTACATTTCTATTTTTAATGTATTCTATACTATAACTTATGGATTTGTATGACCACTACAGAGGGCAAGCATCGGCACACAAACGCAATCGTGATATACAACAATTTAACACGCAGTTAGATGTGATTGGTCGTCAGCAAGCACAAGCAGCACGAGCGGCGGCGGCATCAAAAGAACAACAGACAGAAGCGATTGGTATTCAGAAAGAGACTAAAGATGCGATTGTTGGAGCATTTGCGGTCAAAGGGGGAATCCAAGATATGGGAGCAGCACTGAAGGGAAAAGGCAAAGGTGCGGTTGCTGATGCCGCCAAGAGTGCTTTAGAAGCGGCGGGCAAAGGAGGAGCAAAGAGTGCGGCAGAAGCGGGAGCAAAAGCAACTGATGATTTACTCGGTAAAGGAGCAAGTGAAAGATTGGCGAAGGGGGCAGAGAAAAGTGGTCTCACTAAAAGAGCAAATGAGAAGTTTGCGAAGTTCGCTGCTACAAAAACGGGTGCTAAACTTGGAGCAGCAACCGAAGCAGCGATGGGTCATACGGGAGCATTAGTCAATATTGGAATGGGAGCATATGATGTTGCTGAAGATTTCAAAGGCGGACACTTTCAACTCAAAGGTGATAATGATGCTGAAAAAACTGCGAATGCTCTACAGATTGGTGCTGGTGTTGCCGATGCGATTGGATTTGTCTTTCCTCCCGCTTTTGTTGTGGGAGCAGCACTGGGTGTCGCGTCTCAAGGGGCAGACTTGATTGGTTCGGGACAAGCAGCAGAGAAAAAAGAGGGGGATATTAAGCGTGATGAAAAAGCAGAAGAAGCAAAAGAACAAGCAGCAACTCAAGCATCAAAGATAAAAGTAGAGCAATCTGTTGTTGATACAACAACCGCACTCGCATCAGCATAAACTTAAAAAATAATATCTATAGTATAATAACGAAATGGAAGAAACCCACATTGAGACTCTTCAAAAGTATAAAAAAAAATTATCACGAAAGCGTGAAGTATATCAAGTCAAGTATAAAGATGACCCCGAGTTCAAGCGTCAGAATCGTGAAAGGGCAAAAGCACATTATCATAAAAATAAGCAAACACAATCTGCTTTGAAATTATACAGATATTATGTTCGCAACAAAAGTATTCAAGAGTTTATGGATTATCACCCAGAAAAGTTTGTTCTCATCAGTCATCGTTTTACAGAAGACCAGATTGACAACTTAATCTAGATTTTTCAATATTCCATAGTCATCAAGAAACTCGAGACCTTTGTGTTTCCACAGACATTCACATACGCATTTCCAAGTCTGACACTCACTCAAATCACATTCTCCTTGATAGTCCCAACCCAACCAGTCTGTCAATACTAAATCAATCTCTTCCCACATCATATCGAAATGTTCGTGAAGTGCTGGGTGTAAAGTCTGTTTCATATCTACATCAGACCATACTTTCTTTACTGCGACTTCTGGTGCGACTTCTGCTACTTGGGTCTCTGGCACTGGTTCTTCACTCGGTTCAGTCATTGTATAATATCTTACTATATTTTATTTTGAATACTTTTTTTATTTTTTATGGTGATGTGTTTGTTTCACTTCCAGTTTCTGAAGCATTATCAGCGAGTTCAGATTCTAACGGCAGACTTGTATCTTTTCCGTGCACTATACATTTGTCCAGACCATTACAGATGGCGGGTTTAGAGACTTCATACTTTTTAAACTTTCTCTTGAAGTGAGATATAACATCATCATCAATCATTGGTGATTGTTCTATCAATCTATCATATTCTGCTCTACATATCGCCAAGAAATCACTACATTTACTTCTGTGTTTATTTTTATCAAGTGCTAATTCAATTGATATATTCCGACCCAACTTGCTCCAACTCACGGAAGCACTTCTATGACTTTCCATCAACTCTGCAACTTTCAAGAAGTTTTGTAAAGTTGATAAAATACCCGCAAAGATATTCACGCCTCCCACAATTGCTGACGCCATACTTTTATTTTCTTCATTCACGAAACTATCCATACCAACATTCGCTGCTCCCGTCAAAGTCGAAAGAATAATCACGGGAATAGAAAACAGATAGTATTGTTTCTTGTATTTCTTTTCACATCTCCCGTGCAACCATCTATAACAACTTGCTTTTTCCGCCCATTCTGAAAGTAGTCTTTCTGTTTCATCAGACCAAGCATTAAGTGTATTTTCTTCTGTCATTATATACTTATCCGAGATTTTTGTTTTTTTTTATATTTAATTTTAATATATAACCCATATCATAATCAAATGAGTTATTGGCGAAGTGATAATGTAGTCCATATTGGCGAAGAACAAGTAGAAATCCCAGCGGAGCGTGGTCTTCAGTATGTTGTCGGTCAAACTTCTCGGAAGGTGGTTTTCAAGATTCCTCAGTCAATTGGTATTTTCTCGGGTAAGGATAGTTATTTATCTTGGGATATGAAGATTCTCAATACTAATGATTCTACCAATGTAGCGGCAGTCCCAATGACTGCGGGGTCGCGAACTCGTCTCCAACTTGACCCAGCGGGCGGCGGTATGATGGTTCAGAATATGCGTCTGATGAATAATGGTGTGGTGATTGAAGAAATCAATGAATACAATCAACTCGTAGCACTCAAGCACGATTATGACCGCGATGAAGCACTCCTTCGTATGAAATGTCAAACTGAAGGTGGCACTTGCTACACTCCCGAAAATGCGGGAACACTTGGTTCAAGTAAATCAGAGATGTGTGATTTACAGACGAATCCGTGGTTCAAATCAATCAAGGGTGGTGCTAAAAACACAAATTATGATGCGGCGGCAGATGCGAATGTTGTCAAGTGTTGTGTTCCTCTGATGGGTGGTGTCTTTTCGGGTGGTGCGTTCCCTCTTCTGCTTCTTGAGAATGGTTTGACACTTGAGTTAGATTTAGCACCCGCACAGAATATTGTTCGTCAGTTAGATAGTGTTGTGCGTAATCGTCGTCGGACTGCGAATCCACGATTTGCGGGTGCTAATGTCAATGGTGCTACATCTCTTGATGGTGGGACTTGGACTAACACAAATGGTGCTGCAATCGGACCCGGAGTGGGTGAGCGTGCCGTTCGTGAAATCTTCTTGACACGGGACAATGGTCAGAGAAGTATAGAGCAGTGTCCGTTTGTCGTGGGTGAGCGTATTGGTTTCTGTAAGGTTGATGATGCTGCTAAAACTGACGGAACCAAGAATGTCGTTGTGTTGTCTTCTTCAAATGCTGGGGGGGGCGGCGGAGGTGCGGGAACCACCGCTATATCGGGTGTCATCATCGCCGCCATTGACACAATTGATGTTGGTGGAAATGTATTCCACACTCGTCTTACCCTCGCTGCCGATGTTTTCAACACGATGCTGCGTGCCGCGGGTGGCGATACGATTGATGATACATACGCCGTCGTATCTCTTGCTTGTGATAATGGTCTGCAAGACGCTGCGGGTTCGGGTATTTCGTATCCAGTCTCGTATCAAGTTGATAATCTGAATCTCGTGGTTCATAAACTTGAACTCGAGCAATCCCAAGTTCAGAAGATGCTTTCTTCGGCACGAGATGGTTCTGCGATTGAGTTTGATATTATGTCTGCTACGAATTACAAAAACTCTCTTCTTGCTTCCGAACGCCAAGCATCGTTTCTTATCAACGCCAAGAATGCTCGTGCTAAATCCATCATCACTTTACCGACTGACTCAACCATCTATGCGAATGGTGATTTACTCTCGTCTCGTCTCTCGTATGAGGTCACTCGGGATTCAATGGATACGCTCCTCCGTTCAGAGAGACCAAGCATATCTGGGTGCTGTGATTTCCTTACTGAATATCAGTTTCAGATTTCGGGCATCAATGTTCCGTCTCGTCCAGTATCTACTCGTAAGATTTCAACACGCAAGAGTATTGATGCTTTCTTCTTGTTTGAACTTGAGAAAGCATTGGCGAATAGCGACATAGACCCTCGCTCGTTCGCCAAGTATATGGAAAACTTCAGCATCGGTCGTTCATTCGGCACATTCTCGGGTGCACAAGACTTGAGAAACGAAGACCTTACTATTGTCCTTCGGTATGCTGAAGCAACTGCTCCATCAAAACCCAAGATGATGAGTAGTTTCGTTCATCACGTCCGCCGTATCCGTATGGTGAATGGGTTCGTTGAAGTTGATGTATAAAAAACAAAAAAAATACTATCTATAATTTTTACATAAGTCATATCATATAATATGAGTTCTTCCCGTTTCATTCAAGTTCGACCGAATAATGTTGCAAGCGACCAAACCATCTCGTTTAAACGCGGATTTCCAGTCGTGTCTTGGACTATTCCCGCCCAGAATGGCGTCCTCGACCCGCGTTCCATTCGCATCAATGGTGAAGTATGTGTCTATAAAAATCAGACTAAACCCATAGCGAGTTTTCCGGGAACTCCCACATATGACGAAGATTACGCGGGGTCAGCACCGACTATGGATAATCGTCTGGGTATTTACTCTATGTGGGACCAGTTGGTTATTCGCCACGATAAATCCAAACAAATCTGTGAAAACATACAAAACTATCATCGGTATATGTCAAGTTATTTGGGTCTCACGAGTTCAGTTCAAGACCTTACGGGTCATATGAACGAAGCAGCACTCATTCAACCGAACGCTCAAGCAATGTATTTTAATGTTGTATCATCGGGTGATGGAACTGGTGCGGCGGGGAAGCGTATGAGAAAAGCATTCTCTTGCTACTTGCCGTGTGGTTTCTTAATGAGCGGTCAGTCTATCAATCTTATGGAAAATAGTTTCGGTGCTGTCACCATTGAAATCCATTTGACTCCCGATAATCAAGCATTGTTCTCACGCAGTGCCGCGACTGCTGGTATTGAAGATGCTTTCTACGAACTATCCAATCTATCTCTGTCTTGTGAAGTGCACGATGTCCCCGCTGAAGAGATGAGGGCATTAGAATCCCAGACAACTGGGGAACTTGAGTTTAACACTATCACATCTCTCTACACGACTTTCAACTCCACCAACGCACAGATTCAGTATTCACTGGGTCTCCGCTATTTACAATCTGCTTTTATGAACTTTGTTCCGTCCGCTCACATCAACACACTTACTCACAATGGTCTCGCCACCACATACCCCTCGCAACAAGATGGGTCTCTTGTGAAGTTTAAAACGATTCAGTTTTTGAAGGGTGGTGTTTCATATCCCGCCGACTTTACTATCCGTGATAATACCGAATTGATTGGAAACTCAACTATCGCTGGGGCAAATGGTGGAAGATTCTCCACTGGCGACCCACAACTTGCTCGTATGTTCGCTGAATCCGTTGTTCCCGAAGCAATGGTTGATAAGACGTCTCTGGGACCATCAAATGCGTCTCGTGATTACACACTCGACCAGTCGGGAGCGGCGGGAACATACAAAGCAGTCAGAGATGGCGGTGCTTTGTTCGGTCTCGGTGTTCGTATGAGTCAGTTTAACGATGGTGAAGACTTCTCGCAACAGCAGTTCGGTGTTGCTCTTGAGTCTGACTTAACCTCTGATAATCCAATTGGCGTCTATCTTTACTTCAAGAGCAAAGCACGACTTGTCTGGGGACCCAGCGGTGTCAATCTTCTACGATAAAGTATCCTTCACTAAACAACCAACACAAAAAAAACCAATACACAAACATCCCTCCATAAACTCCAAGAACTATCTTTGCTCCCGTTCGGCTCAATGTCATTTCATCTAAATCCATTTTTCTATGTATAATAAAATTATTGCTTTTTTCTTTATATTATTATTATATAAGTCAATGTATAATAATTATGGACGCTGTAGAAGATAGTAAATCCGACCCGTTGAGCACGGGACCCACACTCGTTCCAGATTTGATTAAGTTAGACGACATCCCCGAAAACTTCCTTCAGCGTGTTGAAACTGACCTTCTTGAGACTTCTGTGTTTCAAGCGGCGTCTGCGACGCGTGGTGGGTTTGCTCGCTTCGAATTAGCACAGAAGGGTTTCCTTCATAGTCATAGTAAGATATTACTATCTCTTGTTCCTCCAGCGGGTCAAGGTGGATATGCTCTGCTTCCCGCTAATATTGGGATTGCTTCTCTTATTGACCGAGCAGTCTTGAAAGTTCGCAAGTCGGGTCAAGTCATCAATGACATTCAAGATTTCGGTCATTTCCACGCCATCAAGAGTTCTCAGATTTCGAATGAAACCAACCGAGAGCGTGAGCAGTATATGACTGGTCGTATGATGAATAAAGAGTTCAAATATTATTCCGATGATGGTGTAGAGGGAACTGCGATATTCAGTCCCGATTTATCGTTTGGGTATGGTCTTGACAATGGTCGTGATTACACGGGAACTGGGGTTGCGAGAGGTGAAGGTCAGCAAGGATTGACGATGCCCTTCGCTCAGATTGATGCTGCTGCTCCCACCGAGTCTCCCACTTATTCAATTGATATATCTGACCTCTTCTTGTTTATGAAAACCCAGTCTCTACCTCTGTATATGATAGACCAAGGTCTTACGATTGAACTTCACTTCTCTCAAGCGGCACACGCTCGAGTTGTGCGAGGCACTGGTTTCGGTGGCGGTGCTGCCCCCAATTATGTTATTGATGTGAATGAACTGAAACTTGTTGCGGATTACATTCATTATGTAGAAGATGATGCTATGAATCGCTACAGAGATGCGAATCCCGTCATTGACCTCACTTTCTCTGATTATCGTCTGTCTAAAAATAGTCGCAATCGTGGTGAAATAAACACGGGTTTTGTCCGACAACTGGGTATGAATAATCGTGTTGTGCCTCGTGTCGTCACCATCATATCTCGTGAAAGTGATGTTGATGCTGATGAATTCGGTGATGGTGGTTTGGTGAATAAATATAATATGATTTCTCCCGTTCAGACTGATGAAGTTGCGGGTGTGTTGCAAGGTCGTGCTTTGTCATATAATGTGCGATACAAGTCTCGGTTTGAGTTCTCACAACCCATCTCCAATAAAGCACAAGCATTCACTCAACTCACACAGAGTGAGGGATTACCCTTCGTCAGTATGGAAGAGTATTCATCAGATGGTGGTGGTTATTTGGAGGGTCGTAATTCCGCTAATCTTCAAGTTGCCACAACCGCTTCTACATTTGAAGGTAAAGCACAGAAGACGCAACTGGGCGGTCATTTCTTCATTCTCGGCACTCGCCTCACGAATGGTCGTGTCGCCAACGATGGCGTAGAACTTCATCTGGGAGCAAGTCTTCCGGGTGCTGATGGAGTCGCATATGTTGTTCGTAGTTATTTAGAATATGTCCGTCGGGCACGATTAGCAGATGGTGAGATGGAAGTAATGAATGCATAAGAAATTTGATAGTCTCTAACTTTTTGTTAAAAATTACAAAAACATTTGTAAATTACAACAATTTACAAATATCTTTCAAGAGTATATATAGAAATAATAAATAACAAATTAGTTTGTAAAACATTTTTGTAAATTCCAACAATTTACAAAAAGTGTCTTAAAGGTTAGAGCACTTTCTATAGTGTAAAATGTATAGACTTGATTTATACTGGGACGATATATATATATCAGACTTTGATACAATCGGCGATAATCCCGAACTAATCTACACCGAATATTCAAATGGGTTATTGAGATGTGGTCTCGAGCGAGGATTGAAACTACCTCAGCAAAAACAACAACTCATAGACTTCTGTGATATGATTGCAAAGCGAAAGCGTGATTGCTACAAGATAAAGTGTGAAGAGCATTTTATGTTTCTCTCTGCTTTCTTCGCACTTCATAAATTAAACTATTCACCAACTTACAACAACTATATATTTCTCAAGAAAAAGAAGAAATCTACTTCAAGGAATAGAATCCGTCGTTAGACCTTTGTATCTCTAATACTTCTTTTGCTGTTTCAAAATATTCATCATCTTCTTCTTCACTACTCTCTTCTTCAATATCAAGATATTTGTAGTCTGGGTCTAAATCTTCTTCAATTTGATGGATTAAATCATATATTTTCTTAATCATTGTTGTGTTTCCTTTCGAATCATAAAAATGAACTATATCTTTGAGGCACTTACCACCAAAAATATCCATAATACTTATCATAGATTTTTTTCTCAAACAATATTATATGATGTATAAGTTTTTCTTGAATCTTGACAGAAGTCC
>Ga0181395_1000985_pt1 | contig 11811 bp, 20 predicted proteins | sample 18SPOviralmetaG_FD_130124 | JGI IMG/M metagenome (GOLD analysis project Ga0181395, IMG submission 130124) | Marine viral communities from the oligotrophic San Pedro Time Series (SPOT) site, San Pedro Channel, CA, USA - 18 SPOT_SRF_2010-12-16 | ecosystem: Environmental > Aquatic > Marine > Strait...
AATTTAAATGTCCGTTCTCACAATAAGGACATTTAAACACTAACTGGTGTACTCCTCTGTCTGCGTCACTCTCACTCACACCAGTTAGGAACTGAGGGACTAGTAAGACTTCTTACTAGTCCCTTCTTTTTATAAGTAGTACTGGAGTATTAATAATGGTAAAACCAAATACAAGTTTTGAATTATCAATTAGAGATATAGAAATAATAGAAATAGCATTAAGAGCAAAAGCAGGACGCAGAGGAATTGCTATTGCACAAGGAGAAACATCTCCTCAACTTAAAGAAGAGATGCACGAAATACAAAAATTACTAGGAAAAATACATAATCAAAAAAATTATTATGCCAAATTTAAAGATGGCACAACCTATGTGAGTGGATAAAAATGGAAGATGGTTATACAGAATATGGTTATCGAGGATTAACAGAACTAAAAGCAAAAGACGAAGAAATTGCAAAACTTAAAGAAGAGGTTGGCGAACTAAAACATCGACTGCAACTAATGGAAAATCACGCTAACAATCTTCAAGCAAAAGCAAGTATACCTCGCTATTGACAAACGTCAACTTAGAGCATACAATTAAAATATGAAAACAAAACTGATTCTCAAAGATGAAGTCAACTGTAAGTTTGAAGGTTTGGCTTTAACTACTCGTCGTAAACTTGAAAAGAAACTCAAGTTTTTCTTACCTTATGCATTTCATGTACCAGCATACAAGTTAGGTAGATGGGATGGATGTGTAGGATACTTTACCATGGGTGGCATGACATTTGTAAACTGTTTGCCTCATATCCTCCCCGTACTCGAAGAAGAAGGGTATTCAATTGATATAGAGGACGAGAGAGAATCACATGATTTTCAATTTGATTTAGTAACTGAAGATTTGTTCCGAGACAGAGTCTGGCCCAAAAAACATCCAGCCGCTGGTGAACCAATAGTATTGCGTGACTATCAAGTAGCAGTTATAAATCAATTCTTGCAAACGCCACATTGTTTACAAGAGATAGCAACTGGTGCCGGTAAAACACTAATTACCGCGGCATTGAGTTACAAGTGTGAACCCTATGGTCGAACGATAGTCATAGTACCCAATAAGGATTTGGTAACGCAAACCGAAGCCGATTATATAAATTTGGGACTTGATGTAGGAGTCTATTTCGGTGACAGAAAAGAGTTGGGTAAAACTCATACCATATGTACTTGGCAGAGTTTAAATGTTCTGGAGAAAAGATTCAGAGACGGACTGAGCGACAGTGGGTTACACGATTTTGCGGAGGGTGTTGTATGTGTTATGGTAGACGAAGTTCATCAGGCTAAAGCAGACGTATTAAAGAAACTGCTAACTGGTGCATTTGCCAATATTCCAATTCGTTGGGGACTAACAGGTACAATACCCAAAGCAGACCACGAACGATTAAGTTTAGAAGTTAGTTTAGGGGAAGTAGTAAACAGTCTAAGTGCTCATGAACTACAAGACATGGGTGTACTAGCTAACTGTGATGTTAATGTGCTACAACTGCAAGACAGTGTTAGTTACGGAGACTATCAAAGTGAACTAACGTATCTTACAACTAATAAAGACAGACTGGACTATATGGCTGGGATGATACAAACAATGGCACAAGCAGGCAATACACTGGTACTAGTAGACAGACTCAAAGCAGGAGAAGGACTGGTAGAACGTTTAGGTGAAGATACTGTATTTGTAAGTGGTAGTATGAAAAGTAAAAATAGAAAAGAAGAGTACGATGAAGTCAGTGACACTGATAATAAAATCATTGTAGCAACCTACGGAGTTGCTTCTGTAGGTATTAATATTCCTCGTATCTTTAACTTGGTGCTTGTGGAGCCTGGCAAAAGTTTTGTTAGAGTTATACAAAGTATAGGTAGAGGTATAAGAAAAGCACAGGATAAAGACCATGTACAAATATGGGATATAACCAGTAGTGCAAAATTTAGCAAGAGACATTTGACTGAGCGAAAGAAGTTTTATCGAGAAGCCAAGTATCCCTTTCATATTGAAAAGGTAAATTATAAATGACAAAAATATTGACAGTAGAAAATGAATCGTATGATTTGGATATGGTGCCCGAAGAAATAGAAGATATCAGATATTGTGTATTAGACTATAGCAACCCTAAGGAAGCGGATTATATTTTTGTACCTTTAGTGTTTTTAGAAAGTTTTAATAGTCCTGCGGCGATATTACAAGTAGGTAAACATCAAGTGAAAGTTCCCTTGGATTGGAGTTTAATAGTTTGTGATCCAATGGTTGGAGACCCAGAAGTATTACCTGTTACAAGTTTAAATGATAGAGGATTCAAAGCCTTTGTATTCAATCCACTTACAGGTTTTCTTCCAGCATTTACTGAAATTGAAATAGTAAACATATATCAGGAAGTAAAGTGGTACTTTCCAAAACTAAAGTTTGGACATATACTTACAGTGCCTTTAGAAGATAAGCCTAACAGTCCTTGTATATTTTTTGTTAAAGAAACAAACAAGATACCAGATGTATTAAGTACAGAGGATTTATGGTAAATGAAGGCTGGTAAGATATGGGGACAAACCGAACTTATTCATGCTAACGGTGTACTAGAGTTTCATCGTATTAAATTTAAAGCTGGCTATAAGTGTAGTGAACACGAACACAAATACAAATGGAATGGATTCTATGTAGAGTCTGGTCGTATGCTTGTTAGAGTTTGGCAAGAAGACCAAGGATTAGTTGATGAAACAGAACTGAATGCAGGTGAATTTACACAAGTCAAACCTGGCAAGATTCATCAATTTGAAGGATTAGAAGATGGCGTTGCATTTGAACTGTATTGGGCAGAATTTAATCATGACGATATTGTTCGTCGAACGGTTGGGACAAAAGTATGAGAGGACAAAGACGGTGGTTAAAATTATGGAGTAGAACAGTAGGCATGCCCGTTGGTCTCGATGATGATGACAAGCCAGAGTTTTTGCCTATTACACAAGATGATGTTCATAAAGCATTATTGTTTAGAACATTTTGGATTGTCTTGCATATTTTAACATGTGGCTTTATAATAATTGGTAACGGAAGGGTATTAGGATTATGGTAGAATTGACACCTGAAATATCAGATTTTATGGATACAGTCAAAAGAATTGACAAGTATTCAAATATAGATTATATAACTCCACTTATGGAACATTTTAGTTTTTCAGCAGAACAAGCAGAAGAAGTAAGAATGCAATACGTTACAGAAATATTCAAACGTATACCAACGGAAAATCAACCTAGTGATTGGGACGATGAAACTATGTTGAATAGATGGGAATAATGGATAAACTTAGTATCAAAGAAGAAATGAGAGCAATAGACCAACGTGATAGAGGTTGGTGGGATAGCTTGACTGAAGAAGAACAAAAGAAGGTTAGTATCTTTGTACTGATGCGTTATACCAGTGCAGTACAAACTAAGAATCCAGATATAGAATATCATTATTTGGCACTTACTAACGAGCTTGTAAACAAGCACTATAACATCTTAAGACGTGACGTTCAACTACAACATAAGTTGTTACAGTGTGTTGGGTTGGGAAGCAATCAATTTCATCCATGGATACCTCCTAGCAAGAAACGAAAAGGTAAAGGTGGGAAACTAATTAAATGGTTACAAGAACTGTATCCGATATACAATGATGATGAGCTAGAACTGTTGGTAGCTAATAATGATAAAAAAGACTTTGAAAACATAGCCGAAGAAATGGGTATGGATAAAAAGCAAATCAAAGAGTTATTCAAGTAATGGAAGAAACAACATGCACAGACTGTCGTATAGCAATAGGCAAAGACGGCATTGAAATTGATGCAAGCCAAGGAGATCTTGCTTTAGAGTCGCTTGTATTGACTGTTATAGTGTTTGTAATAGCGGTTTTGTATGTAGGTAAGAAAACTGTGGATAAAAAGTTCAAATGACAACAGCCGAGCAACTGGTAACACAACTAGGAAATATACAAGTGACAAAAGGCAAATATACTTGTGAATATTGTAAGAAGAGTTTTCAAAAAGAAAGCACACTATTGGCACACAGTTGTGAAAAGAAAAGACGCTGGCAGGCAAAAGATAACCAAGAAGTCTTGGTAGGCTTTGCTAGCTATGATTTGTTTTACAGAATAGAAATGCAAAGCAAGCCCAAAGAATATAAAGACTTTGTAGACAGTCAATACTATACAGCTTTTGTAAAGTTTGGTGCATATTGTTTGAACACCAAAGTTATTGATCAAGAGCAGTTTACACGTTGGTTAATAAAAAACAAAGTTAAACTAAAAGATTGGCCCACTGACAAAATGTATTTGTTATTTGTGCAGGATCATTGTAAACGTGAAAGTGTAGAACGTGCATTAGAACGTTTTGTTGAACATGCAAGTGCAACAGATTACTTTGATACCTTTTGGGAAAGTGCAAATGGATACCTAATTGCTGATTGGGTTGAAATGGGAAAGATTAGTCCATGGCTACTTATTAGTAGTAACAGGGCACAAACTGCATTAGAAACAATGCCAACTGAATGTATGACTAGGATTGCAAATTGTATAGACGCTGATTATTGGGGTAAGAAAAGACAAATGAATCCGCATGATGCACATTTTATAGGAGAGATGATAGATGGAAATAGTTGATAATTTTCTACCTCAAGATCAATTTGATCTACTAGTTAACCAATGTAACTCGCTACAGTTTCGTATTAACAATGGTGTAAGTGGAGAATCCGAAGGTACTGATAAACATGATTGGCAACTGTCGCATTGGTTTTATCAACTACCATTTGAAATAAACAATGAAACTTTTTATATGATGACTGATATACTTAGAAAACTTGACCCTACTATATTGTCTAGAGCCAAGTTGAATATAAACTATAATACAGAGATCATACATGAACATGGATACCATAACGACTGTGATAAAAATCAAATGCATATTTTTGAGAGTGCAGTTTTTTACCTAAATACAAATGACGGGTATACAAAATTTGAAGATGGTAGTATAGTAGAGAGTGTAGCAAATAGACTAGTTAAATTTCCTGCTAGTTTACGGCACACAGGAAGTAGTTGTACAAACGCAAAATATAGAATGGTTTTAAATTTATTATACATACCACAAAATAAGGAAAACAAATGAGTTTGCCAGATATTGATATAGATTTTGCAGACAGAATACAAGCACTAGAATTGTTCAAACATACGCCAGCTAAGTTAAAGCAACGCAAGCATAATACAGGTGTATATTTTCACAGGGTACCAAGCAACCCCTTTACCAACATTTGTACTGTTGAACACACAGAAGCTGATGAACACGAATTTTTTAAACTGGATTTGCTGAACGTTAGCATATACAAAGACATAAGAGATGACGATCATCTCAGAGAACTAATGGAAAGGGAACCAATATGGGAGTTGTTAGCTCACGAAGACTTCGTAGAAAAAGTCTTTCATGTGTCAGGACACGACAATCTGTTGAAACAATTGAAGCCACAGTCGGTAGAACAATTAGCGGCGACACTAGCGATCATCAGACCAGCCAAACGTCATCTACAAGACAAAGGGTGGCCAACGATAATGAAAGAAGTTTGGGTAAAACCAATAAGAGACAATAAAGCCTATTACTTTAAAAAGGCTCACGCAGTTAGTTACGCAATGGTTGTGATTGTACACATGAATTTGTTATGTGAACAATTACATTCTGCGGACTAGTTGTATATTTCTACGTTTTACTCTCTTTTGAATAATATTATTTAAACTGATTGTAGGACCATGTAGCACTTCAAAATCTTTGATGCTAAATGTAAGTAGACAACTTTTAAATTTCTCAAAATTTGTTTTAAAGATTATGTTAATGGGTATCATTCTATTGGTGCCCCACCACCATTCTTCACCAATTTCTAAAAACTCTTTTTTATCGCCACTATCTTTGATATTTTCAAAGTTGTACATACTAGCTAAGTTGTTATCCATATTTTGGATAATACCCACATATTCGTTTCCGCCATACTTAATAAGTGTTAAAAATGGAAACTTGTCTAATAAGTCCTGATATTTTTTAGGAATGTTGTTCATCATATATACTTAGTCAAATAAATAGTAGTAAGGATTAGACACATGTATCAAGCAACAGTATATCAATATAACCAAAGAGCTGACGCTCTTGTACCTGAAAGAAGAGGTACTAGCTATTACGGACCTGACAATCATAAACCATTGATTGCATACAGAGGACTTAATATTGAATACGATTTTTTTGTCAAAGATACTGATCGCAAACCCCAGTCATTGGAAAATAAAATTTATACTGCTACAATACTTGATAGAGATACTAAATCTGGTGTCCTTATCAAAACATTGGTCCCTGCTGATTATGCAAAAGGACAACTTGTACTCAAGTTAGACCATGAAGAAACGTTACTATTAGACGCTAAGTTATATGATCTCGTAGTTACTTATAAGATTACAGATGTAGTAGGAAGCTACGGCGGAACTAGTGATCAAAACAGTAGAGTTACTTTTGTATTAGAAGTTAGAAATGGTGCTGTAGCAGAACTTAGACCTAGTGAATCGGACAGTAGTTTTACTCCAAATGGTGATGATCGTTTTAGTGGTAGATTAACAGGTCCCGTACTTAACAATAGTAAAAGTGGATTGAATACTATACAAGTATATTACACAAATTATACAGGTGTATATACAATACAAGCAACACTAAATTTACAACCTACAGATTCTGACTTTTTTGATGTTACTGGACAAACTTATACAGTGAGTGGTGCTACCGCAGTTGATTATCATACATTTACAGGTATGTATACTTTTGTTAGGCTAAAGCACACACCAGCAGTTGGTAATGCAGGAACACTTGACAAAGTCGTTTACAGAAGTTAATATTAAAACATGATAGTATTGGACTTTATTCGTCAGCAAATGCCTGGTGGCTGGAAACAAACTCCTAGTGGCTGGATTAGTGGTAACTGTCCAATGTGTGCTACTCGAGGACATAGTCCAGATAAGCGTGGTAGAGGAGGTATAAGATTTGAAGATGAGAGTTTTCAGTACAACTGCTTCAACTGTGGATTTAAAACAGGCTGGAGTGATGGGAGGCGTATTGCAGGTAAGTTAAGTGATTTGCTTAAAGTATTTGGAACAGACGAAAGTGACATACAGCGTATTAACTTTGAAATACTACGTGAACAAGAAGCAAATGATATTGCTGGACAATATATATCCAAAGAACGTGTAGAAAAATTTAAAATAAATTGGGAAGAAAAACAACTACCACAAGACAGTTATCCAATAGGTAGTTATCCACTAGAAACACTAGATAAAAAACAACTGGACAAACTTAGTTTAGCATGTACATATCTTATGAAACGTGGATTAGACTTTTATGAAGATTGGTATTGGTCACCACATATGCATTTTAGTAGTAGAGTGATATTGCCTTTTAGATATAAAAACAAAGTAGTAGGCTATACAGCAAGATGGGTACCAGAACATAGACCCGAAGCAATGCCCAAATACTATTTGCAACAACAAAAAGATTTTGTGTTTAATTTGGATGCACAAAAAACACATGATACTATAATTGTTACAGAAGGACAACTGGATGCAATACAAGTAGGAGGCGTTGCACTTGCTGGAAATAGTCCTAGCAATAACCAATGCACTATTATAGAAGAATTAGAAAAAGATGTTGTATTGTTACCTGACTTTGATGCGGCAGGTATGGATACAATTAATACAGCTATCAGACGTGGCTGGAGTGTAGCATTTCCTGAATGGGAAGATGATATAAAAGATGCTAATGATGCAGTGATGCGTTATGGTAGATTGTTTACTGTACAGAGTATATTAAACAGTGTCGAAACTAGCGGCACTAAAATAAAAATACTTGCGAAAACAAGATGCAGGTAGTATAATAAAGGAATATTATGAGCGAAGATTACACATCAGACTTACAAAAGTTATATTTAGAATTCTTGTTGGCAGACAAGGATCTTTTTGTGCGGTGTAATGCTATCTTAGAAAGCAGTTACTTTGATAGACAGTTTAGAGATACTGTGGACTTTGTAAAAAAACATGCAGAAGAATATCAAGATGTTCCGTTATTGGAACAGGTAAAAGCAGTAAGTGGTTTAGAAATATCTGATGTAAGTGACAAACTGAGCAAAGAACACAAAGATTGGTTTATGGATAACTTTGAACAGTTCTGTAGACACAAAGCATTAGAGGCGGCGATACTTAAAAGTGCTGATAAATTAGAAAACAAAGAGTATGGAACAGTAGAAGGTATTATCAAAGCGGCAACAGAAATAGGACTTGCTAAAAACTTTGGAACAGACTATTGGGAAGATCCAGCAGGACGTATACAAAGTATTAAAGATAATAGAGGTCAAAATACAACTGGCTGGGAAACATTTGATAGAGTATTATATGGCGGATTTAATCCAGGTGAATTGAATATATTTGCAGGTGGCAGTGGTAGTGGTAAAAGTTTGTTTATGCAAAACTTGGCATTGAACTGGAGTTTGCAAGGAAAGAATGTAGTGTACATCAGTTTAGAACTCAGTGAAGAACTGTGTGCTATGAGATTGGATGCTATGCTTACAGGCATGAGCACCAAAGACGTAATGAAGAATAGTAGCGATGTTGAATTGCGTGTGAAGATGGCAAGTAAAAAAGCAGGTAGGCTACAAGTAATACAAATGAAAAATGGTAGTACAATTAATGACATCAAAGCATATTTGAGAGAATATCAGATACAAAATGACATACATGTTGATGCACTATTGGTTGACTATTTGGATCTTATGATGCCAATTACAGTTAAAGTTAATCCAAGTGATCAATTTATTAAAGACAAATTTGTCAGTGAAGAACTTAGAAACTTAGCAACTGAACTAGGAATACTATTTGTTACAGCTTCGCAATTGAACAGAAGTGCAGTTGATGAAATAGAATTTGACCACAGCCATATTGCTGGTGGTATTAGTAAGATCAATACTGCTGATAACTTGATCGGTATATTCAGTAGTAGAGCTATGCGAGAGCGTGGCAGAGTGCAAATACAGTTTATGAAAACACGTTCAAGTAGCGGTGTAGGAAGTAAATTGGATTTAAAGTTTAATATGGATAGTTTGCGTATACAAGACTTAGATGAAGATGAACAAGAAGATACAACTACAACTAGCATATATCAAAAACTTAAAACAAAAAGTAGTGTAGCACCAGCAGGAGAAAGTGTTACAGAAAATAACCTGGATGCAAATCCACAAGTAGATGCAACGGATAGACTTAAAAATTTGTTGAGGAAAGCAGACTAGTATGATTAGACTAATAGCTAATAATGAACTGGATATACTGAGCGGTGATCCAGTACGTCCACACCTAAATAAGATAGATACAGGAAAACAAGTATATGTCTTAGATGACCTATCAGCAGTAATATGTGTTTGTTACTGTAAACAAGTACCGTTAACTGAAGAAGAATTAGAAAAATACAGAGATGACACTGGATCAGTTGTAGTGGCATATACTGTATGGAGTAGCAAAAAAGGCGCAGGGAGAGCCATTGTAAATGAATTGCTAGAAGTAATGTCAACCAAGACAGGAGTGGAAAGATTAGTAACACTAAGTCCACTAACAGAAATGGCAAGTAAATTCCATATCCGTAATGGAGCTAAAAGAATTAGTGAATCGGAGTGGTGTCAAAACTTCGAATACACTTTAATTTAATTTGCTGGAGTAAGGGTGTCGTTTACCTTATCTCTTTATATTTGTGATTCTGAACAACAAACACTGTGTTTAAAATTGAGTCATTATGTATGAGCCTAGTTTGAGCCTGTAATTTGTGTTTGCCTGCCATTGATGATTAACTCTTATTGTTAATGGATCCTCTGTTCATTCTCAGGATTCTGCAACTGCCATAAGTGCTGATCACCAATACTCCAGCAAAGATATTTACTAAATACTATTGATATGAAGCGTAAAACAAGATCAATTTTGGAAGAAATAAATGCAATGTCACCAAAACGTGACAAAAAGCACATTGTTGAATCCAATGGACAGCAAGTAATTGTTACAGCAATTAATTTGATTAATCTAATTAACGAAAGTTTCGATGTAGAAACAGCAAGTGATTTAAACAAACGATTGATCAATGCTATTAGAACAAAAGATCCTAAAAAGTTCGCTCGAGGTATTGGTAAAGTAGAATGAAAATTAAAGAAATCCTAAGCGGAAATAAGAAACGAAAAAGACGTGGTAGTCGTTTAGACAGAGTTAAAGGTTCTAGTTTAATTAAAAAACTTAAAGAAGGTGGAAAAATATTTCCCAATGCACAACCTTTTGACCATATAAAAATTCCAGCTCTAATGAAACAAATTAACAGTGTACTATCTAAGACAGGTGCTAAAGCTATTCCGATCGGCAGTGGTGCTACACCTACTAAAGGCAAAATTAGTGGCGACTTGGATATGGTAGTTGACATGGATCAACTAAAGCAACACTTCAATATGCAAGATGCTGAAGATAAAATTATTAGACAAAAATTAGAACAGTTGTTTGGGCTAGCAGGATTTACTACAAAGAAGAGTGGTACTAGTGTACATGTAGAAGTGCCAGATGGTAACGCAACTCGTCAAATTGATATTATGGTTGTACCTAATGCAGAAACAGCCAGCAAGTTTCATACACATGCAATTCCACAAGGTAGCAAGTTTAAAGGTGCAAACAAAATGATAGCAATAGCCAAGTTAGCAAGTTATCAAGACAAGTTATGGTCACCTTATCAAGGATTGTTTAGCAGAGATGCAAATGGTAAGAAAGCTGATTTTATATCCAGTGACTTAGACGAAATAGCAAGAACATTATTAGGCCCTAATGCCTCAGGAAAAGATTTAGGCAGTGTCGAATCCATTATGGCGGCATTGGGTAAAGAAAAAGGTGATGCGTTGCTAGCTGACTTGCGTAGTGGATCAGGCTGGAAAGAGCTTGAATAATGAGAGCCAATCAATTTCTAACTGAAGCTACTACTAAAGGTAGAGAGTACAATCACTTAGAAGACCTAGTTACATTTGAAGGTAGCAGAGGTGCATTAAAAGCCGCAGAGATACTAACACGACTAGGACAAGATTCCAAAGACGTTAGCATCAAGTGGGACGGTAATCCAACTATATTTTGGGGAAGAGAACCAGACGGTCAATTTGTAATGACTGGTAAAAACGGTTGGGGCAAAAACAAAACAACCAGTAGCGGAGAGCTACAAGACTTTATTATGAATACAGGTAAAGGCGAAGACTGGCGTAAAGATTTTGCTGGAGAAATGGCAGGCGTGTTTGAGATACTAGAAGCTAACACACCTGCTGATATGAAAGGCTATGTATACGGAGATCTACTGTATACGCCACGCAAACCAGTTACAAGTTCACAAGCGGGCTTGCAGTTTACACCTAACAAAGTTACATATACTGTTGACCCCAACAGTGAGTTAGGCAAGCGTATAGCGGGCAGTACATTGGGTGTAGTAGTACACACATACCATGATGCATTTGGAGATAAGACAGGTACTCCGATCAAAGACACAAAGAGTATCAATAGTAATGCGGTAGTTGTACTAGGGCAAACATATGTAACACATCAACCCAAAGTTGATACAAGTGCAGTTCAGGATATAGTTAGTACGGCAAATGCGAACGCACAAATAATAGACAATTGGTTAAAGCCGGAACAGGGACTGAGTAGAAAAGATGCAATACTCTATAACTATGTTAACCAAATGACCAAA
>Ga0181395_1000994_pt1 | contig 11783 bp, 13 predicted proteins | sample 18SPOviralmetaG_FD_130124 | JGI IMG/M metagenome (GOLD analysis project Ga0181395, IMG submission 130124) | Marine viral communities from the oligotrophic San Pedro Time Series (SPOT) site, San Pedro Channel, CA, USA - 18 SPOT_SRF_2010-12-16 | ecosystem: Environmental > Aquatic > Marine > Strait...
AACTAAAGATAAAAGTAATAAAATCCTCATTATAAACCCCTCCTAGAGTTATAATCTTGATTTAAACTCCGACCAGACAGCGAATGAAACAAACCCAAGTACAAATATTGTACCCCATCTGATAGCAGTTTTCCAAACCGAACTTTTAGTCTCTCTCCATCCTTCGAGAAGATTGCGCAATTCTTTTACATCATGCACAGCGTTTTCGTCGTGCAATCCTATTCTGGATAAAGCTCTATCTGAGCCTTTTTCTGCGGCTTCTAGTATAAGGGCTTTTAATTCGCTACGTGTTATACCATGCATTTTTTCACCATCAGGCAATGTCATCTGTAATTTCTACCTCTATGAAGCGATTATTAGGAAAAGTTTCAATCTCTCCACCAGTAAAAGTGACTTCAAATTCTGCCTCGTAAGAACCAATAGTATCTGTGTCTCCAGCGGTCCAATTATAATAAACAACACCACTATCTGCATTTTCTATGACAGCCGCCGCGTCTACTTTAGCAGTAGTATCTCCTGTTGGCCTCATATGAAATCTAACGCTTGCGGCGGTTAAATCAACAACAGCATCTAATCCATCCTTTAAGGTGGCTTTTAATGCTGGGGAGGTATCGTTTTGCTTTATAAAGAATGCCATATTAAATCCTTAACAGTTTTACGCGACTAATTCAACTTTATTTGGTTTACCATTAATAACACAAATATTTCCCGATTTCATAGTCAATTCTGCAAAAGACCGACTTTCGGCTTCTGTTGCTATCCTACCAAGAGCCGCGTCGTATACAATAAATGGCACTATTGGGGGTAAGGTGTTTAAATTTGGCGTGCTGAGTACATTATTTTGGGTAAATGATGCTGTACTTACTGTAGGTGGGGAAAATGAATATACTTCACTGGTAAATATGTGACCCTGTGTCATATTAATTTGATCTAAGACAGGTGGCGTTGTATTTATGTTTGATGCTGTTAAGGTCTCATCTTCAAACATTGTTGAATTAGATACTGTTGGTTGCCCAGTTACTAAGTTATTGAAACTAAATACTATATTTCTTGTTAGTACAGCATCATCAATTTCAGGGTTTTCTGCACTTAGAGATAATCCAATTAATGTATGACCCTGTATAAATGTAACATTACTATCTGAAAGGTTTGGATTTCCAGATAAGAGTTCGGATGTAGTAAAGATATTTTCTTCTGAAATGTCTGCCTGTTCGATAACTGGTGCTGGTGTAAAGAGGCTAGAAGATGAAAATGTTTCACGCTCTGACATACTTACTGATGATACAGTTGGGCTTTGTCCTAACAGGTTTGCGGGAATTAATAGATGGCCTTGGACAAAAACAGTTGTTGGCAAATTAACTGGGTCAGTATTTATATTTTGCGTTGTAAATGTTTCTTCTTCAGACATTGCCTGATTTGGTACATCTGGAAAACCTGTTGTTGTATCTGTAGTTTCCAATATTTGCGTTTGACCAAAGGGCGTAGAAGATACAATTGGTTGTCCTGTCTGTAAATTTGTTGCTGTAAAAGTTTCATCTTCAAACATTATGGTACTTGGAACGCTTGGATTTTGAGAAATTAACTCTCCAGCACTAAAGAAATGTTTTTCAAAGTAAATTACCTGTGGAACAATAGGTCTATCTGTTCTTAATTCATCGGTTGTAAACGTTTCATCTTCAAACATTGTAGCATCTGAAACGTCAGGCTGAGTATTGGTAAGTGTAAGTGGAGAAATTACTTGTGTTTGATTTATTGCACAATTTTCTAAATCTGGCACACCAACAGTAATTGAACTTGGTAAAAGAGTATTAAATTGTATTATTGTTGCACTTGTAAGTTCAGGTGATTGAGAAACAATATTTTCTGGGGTTAATGTTTCATCTTCTGACATAGGTATATTTGGAACAGAAGGGCCAACGCCAGTGAGATCATTAGCTTGGATGTTGTGATTTTGATTTATACTTGGCTGACCCAGTGATGGAACACCAGCGGTTAAATCGCTTACAAGCATTGTTTCATCTTCAAACATTGTAGAGCTAGGCACAACAGGGCTACTAGAGCTTAAAGTAGATGTATTGAACGTATGACCTTGCTCAAAGGCTGTTTGCGGTATTGTAGGCTGTCCAAGTATTATTGATAAACCTGTTAAGGCATTTTCTTCACTTAAACTTGCATTTGGTACTGTTGGCGCGGCTGTTGTAATTTCACTCGCTATCAATCCAGATTTTTCTTGTCCAGAACCTCCAAATGTAGATGCCGCAAATGCGCTAGTACCAAATGACATTTTTTAACTCCGAGTTAGATTATACCATATATATCATGTTTTTCAGTCCAAACCAAATAACCATTTTCAGTCAATTTCTTGCACAAAGCTATATCATCTATGTGTTTGTGTTCTACCTTAATAACTTTAGGTTTTACTCTAAAAGAATAGTTCATAAATATATTTGTTTCGTGACCTTCTGCATCAATTTTCAGAAAATCTATTTCATTAAAATCATGTAGCAAATCATCAAGCGTCATACAATTTACATTTATTTTTTCATTAAAGTTATTAATGTGATCAGGGTGCGTGCTTAATTTATACCCTAAATGGTTTTCAGATATTATATGAGAACAACCCTTTAGCCATCCATTATTTCTTCCAACAGCCATAGTTAGTTCACCGCTTGCGTCTGAAATAGCATAATTCATTACAGTAACTTCATAATTTCTATAGATGTCAGAAACACTTTTAAAAAGATAGGGTACTGGTTCAACGCAAATTCCGCGCCAACCAGCTTTAGCTAGTGGTAAGCAAGTATCAAAATCAGCAGAACCTATTTCAACAAAAGTTTTAGCCATTAACATCTCCATCATATCTACTTGTCCACATAGTTAAGCTATATTTTACACCAGACAATAGCTCTGGGACGTGATGTCCGTGTGTGACTTCTGATGGAAATAATATGCACTTTCCTCTTGGAACATTAATATTAGAGTAATTTTGCCTTGGAAATATTAATTCTGCGCCCTCAAAATCATCATTAAGCTTTACACTGCCAGTAACCAATGATGCATCTGTATGTAGCGCTAAATCTTTTTGAGTATCCATGCTGTACTTCATAGTAAAAGCATCACGCAATCCATGGTGCTTCATAGGCGTCCAAAAACTTTCAGAAATTTTACCTAACTTTTCGTGCCATAGTCTTTCATATTCATGCCAAAGGCCTAAATCTTTGAGCCGTATTTCTTGAGCTGGAAACTTATCACCATCCATTGAGCCCCAGCTTCCACGGCTTTCAGACTTATCAATTAGATATTTACATTGATTTTCACTTAAAAAGTCTGTGACCAATATATCTTTAGCAACTTCCTCATAATTTAAGGTCAAATAATATGGGCTCACAACTTCTGCCTCTGATTTTGTAAAACCAAATTTTCTTGCCATTTCAACAAAGAAATCTTTAGCATCAACTCCACCATTGCCATGATATATGCAACCACAACAATTTGTTTCTTTGTTCCATAGCTGATTGTTAATGACTTCAACATTTTTATCATGATTTTGAAAAATGTAAGCTTCAAAATCTAACAAAACGCTATAATCTGTTTCAACTCCAAACATAGCCAAGTATCTTTGCTGACAATAAAGTTGATCATCACCATTTGCTGGTTCAGTTATTGGCAATGAAATGAAACTATGTAAAGCTTTTGCTGTACCTATATAGCAACCACTATTTAAATATTTATATTTTGTTCCTGTATCTGACCATTTATCATCTGTATTCTTATCAGGCCAACACTCATTTTCTGCACCAAATACTATATCAGCGCCCATTTGTTGATACCTTTCAAGTACATTTAAGGGTGTATCTGCAAAGAATGTATCATATCCATCTAAATACAAAATAATTGCATCATCTGGCGCTGTTGCAAGATATTCATTAACTAATTGTATCTTTGGCATACCAGCAAGCCCTTCCATTGGGTCACGCCAAGGGTGATCTTTGCCTATATTAACAACCTCAACACCATATTTTTTTGCTGACTGTTCTAGCGCCCACATTTTTTCTGGTTCTGTAGCAACTGTAATTATTCGAAAATCAATGTCTTTGCCTTCTAGCATGTCTGTATCCTCTATTGTTGATTGTCTTTTTGATCTTTCAATTTGCTTAACACATTCTGGAGTAAAAAAGAAATTTTTCATTTTATTTGATAATTTTTTTGGAACCCATTCATCAACAGGAATTATTTTATCTGAAAATCCATCAATTAAATATTTGGCTGTGTCAGGTGTTATTGCATAGGCATGACAATTGTACCAGTATCCTATACTATTCCATCTGTAACCTAGCCACGCACTATCATGATGCCTAAGAATGTCTGATATTTTTTGAGTATCTATACTTTCGTATACAGCGTCTTCTTCCAGTATTATTCCATTTTTCCCAGAATTTGCTATTTTGTGCCATATTTTTAAATGACTTACAGCACAACCAAACTCTCCTTTTAATATAGGTCTATTAAGTAATGGGTCTTTCCAAGAATTATCAGGCTTGCATCCTGATTTACTTATTGCGTCTGACCACTTTAGGTTTCTTGCATCAAAGGCTGTTTCAGTATGCAGGGATATTTGATAAATTATCGCCAAGATGTACCTTCAAACCAAGCCACTAGAGATTTTCTAGTTCCTGATGTAACTGGCATTACTCGATGATTATGGAAAGATGGAAATGCTATAATTGAACCGCGTTTTTTATAATTATTTGGCATATTACAACCTTGTATTTCAAAATCGCCACCAGTGTATTCATTTTCATTGCTTAGTTGTACTGTAATTGAAACTTTTCTTTGCACTGCAAGTTCTGTGTACCAATCCACATCATTATGCCAACCATAATGACCTTTGTTTTCACCTTCATATATTGTATATTGTACTTCGCATGTGTCAGACACATCATACCCCCAGTGCCTATTAGCTTCTCGAACATATCCATAAAGAAACTTATTTAGTTCTGGGTCATCAAACCAACCTGTTTTGCTTCTGCGAATATCTGAGTTTCCACCAAAAGTAGAAGCATTGCTAATTATAAGGTTATTACCATTTTCTGTAATACTTTTTATTCTTTGTTCTGTAAGTGCATTTTCCCAGAACATATAAGGCATATGTGACATTTTATAATTCCTTCAAGTTGAAGTTAGTACCATTCATCTGCCCATCTTGGGCGTAGTTTGAGTATATCAAGACTTCTGGGTCTTGTATCAAAAAATCGCAATCATTGCAAAAGCTTGGATAATCTTGATTTCTGTGACCTGTTCTTAATGCGTTATATTTGTGACCATGATATATTTCTTTTACAGTTTCGCCGTGAACATTTCCTAATACAGCTTCTCTATCTCTCCCCAAAACTTGGCAACAGGGGTGAACAGCGCCGTTTGCACGTATTACTATATCATTTGCGAAAGGCCTCCCACACGTCCTTTTTTGGCCTTCTCTGGACACAATAGGGTCATACATTCCAGACCAATTGTGCATCGCCCAAATTTCGCATTGCCCACCATCAGCTATTCTTAAATATTGTTCTAACTCATATTCTTTTGAGGCTTCATCTAATAAAAGGTGATAACTTGATACGTGAGTTTCTTTTGCATGATCTCGCATTGCATAGAGATTTTCTAATACCCAATTAAAACTAGAACTATTCATCCACTTTAAATATGTTTTTTCATTGTATCCAATAATTGAAAACCTAAAGAAATCTAATCCAGCGCTTACACAATCTTTCATAAATTGTCCGCGCATCTTAAGGCCATTAGAAAAAATATATACTTTTGCGCCGTGTTCTTTTGCTGTCTCAATATACCAAGGTAAATCTGATTTCATCGTAGGTTCACCAGAGCCTTCAAGATTTACTATCTTGGGGTTTGTTTGCCTCAATACAGCTTTGAATGTTTCTCTATCCATAGAGCCTAGAAAATCAGCTTCACGACCTTTTGATTGAGGACACATTTGACAGGTGTAATTACAAGCCCCGTTTACTTCAATGACTGCCCTATCAAAATTCATGTTGCTATTATAAACCCATTTAATGTTTTTCTAGTTTCATTTTCAACAGACCTGTAACTATGCCAAGTAACGTCATCTTTACCAGCAAAAATAAAAGCTCTATTTGGTTTCCATTTTATTTGTCCAAAGTAACTTTTATCAATATTATATATTTCTGTGCCAGTTCCCACATCACCTAGATATACAACTACTGATAATATCTTTTTTTCCCATTCTGAGTGTATATGATAATCATATGGACCATGTTGCACTGAATAGTACCAATCAATTTTGTAACCATTTTTAAATGGCCTATGATCAAAATAATCAAGATATTTTACAATGTCTGGAAAAATAGTTTGATCAGAAATACTTAGCTTATACTTTCCCCCAGAACCAATAGATTTTCGTTCTAATACTTTGTCTAAATGAAATTGATAATCATCAAGAAAGTTGTCTTTAATAATATGCAACCACGGCTTATTCTCCATCCATAGCTTCTTGTAATTGCATCAAGAATGAAACATCTGGTCTCTTATAACATGTACTGCAGGGCGTTTTGTTTTCTCTGCGACCATTCAACAATTCATTTCTGTAATCATTTAAATCAGGGTCATTGTTCCAAAACTCTTTCATTGGAACATTATGTATATTTGTGAAATGCCCAGTTTTACGCCAATCGTTACAACAAAGAACATAATCACCATCCCAATTTACATATATCATATTAAATGGCTTGTGACATATCTTACCCCATCTGATATGGCCTTTGTATGCACTTCTGTTAATATTAAGATCAGGAACAGAACCAGCCCTGTTATTGAGTATTCTAAATTCTTTAGGCTTTTCCATAACGTTTTTTGTGCGTCTGTCTGAAACCCTAATTTCTTTATATTTTGATCTAGCTTTATGATAGCTAATTTTACATTCATCATAGACACTGAAATTAACCGCGTCTAATTGTTTGTATAAATCATAATACTTATCAATTCTTGAACCATTAGTAGATACTTTGCACCATAAATGCGGCATATCTGTATTCTTGCGATGAAGTATCATTTCTAAAATTTCTTTGAATTGTGGGTGCAATGCTGGCTCACCGCGCCCTGCTAAGTGCAATCTAAATTTGTCGTGAGGTTCTAGCCAAGCACTTTTATTTATATTTTTATTCCACCCATCTCTTTCAAATTCAAATGTCGCCATTTCATCTAAAACTAGCTTTACAGTTTCAAGGCTCATGTGTTTATTTTCGTTTTCATAACCATGCGCTCTAGGGCAGAATGAACATTTCATATTGCATAATTCAGTTAAGTGCATTTCCACGCACCACATAAAATCATTCATGTGTATCATATTTACGTTTAGTTCTGAGTTACTTTTACTGTAGGCCATTTTTACAAGCATTCTCCCATGTTAAAGCTTGATGATCTGTCATATTTTTCTGATACATATCATAACGCTTTTTTATTAAATCTTCCCAGTTTTCTTTATTCATATCAATACATACTACATAATAATACCATGTGATAAATTTATTAATAGCATCTTCATCTATTGCTATGGGTACATAATCATTAGGTATTACAGAATATGTTGGAACTATGTCTAAAAAAGGCGTATTTGATGTTAAAAAACAGGGCTTACCAGATATTAAGGCTTGGACAATAACCGAACTTTCAGAACTATAAACAAAATTACTTTTATTTATTAAGTCAGAAACATCATAATTATCATATAATAATACTGTATATTCACTTAAATAATTATAATTTTTACATATTTCTAAGAATACTTTAATTCTATGAGGATTAGTTTTTACTGTTTGTGGGTGTATTTTAAATACAGTGTAATTTTTTGTTTCTGTGGCCCAACGCAAACATTCAACATCGCTTGTTGAGTATGTGTATTTTTTTAGGCTTAAAAAACATATTGCATAATTTTTGTAATTATTAGTAAATCTTTGACCTTTATACTTATTGTAGTTCATATGATTTCTATATTTTTTTACTATTTCCTTATCTACAATAGCATTTTTCCAATCATCTCTTCTCTTAAAGCTTTTTATATACATTCCCCTAGTAATTCTTATATGATTTTTGCACTCAAAACCATGCATTACGCTTAATTCATTAATAGGTTTTCTTAGGTCTTTAAATAAATCTAATATTTTTTTGTATATATCGGTATATTCTATTGTTTTGTTAATCTTGCCTTTTGACCTGTGATATTCAAGCCATGCAGAACGCCCCTTATGAGCCGCATATGGACCTGTTCGCTGGGGAATATACAAAACCATTACTCATGCAATCCGTTATTCTTTGTAAATTGCCAAGAATGTAAGTCTAAATCACTAGCCCCAGTTTTATATAAATCACGCCGCCTGTTTATTTTCCATGCAAAGTTTTCTGCATCATAATTATTTACGCAAGTTCTCCAGTACCACGTCAGCCATTTAATTTGTGTTTCTAAATCAATTGATTTTATATCTTTCAAACTATCATCAAGCTTAGTATGATCTATTATTGGAATAATATCACTAATCATACATCTGCGTAGATTTACTGTTGGTTTGTTATACAACATGGCCTGTAAGGTCATAGCGCTATCCACACTTATCATCATATCACATTGTTTAATCATTGAGTTAGCATTGTAATTATCAATAGGGAAAATGGTATATTCACTTGTTATTCCCATACGAACAACAGTATCCCAGAATTTGTCATAGTCTCTAGGCGTTTGTGATTGACTTGATGATGCTGGATGCCTTTTAAAAATTGTATATATTTTATTTTTTGTAGCCCATTCAATCAAAGAAAGTGTTTCAAAGTAATCTTTAGGATATAAAAACTGCAAAGGAACTAAAACGTATGGGCGGTCTTTTACCCATTCCACGTCTGTTTGTAAGTATCTATCATTGGGCCTACTTTTATATGATGTATATATCAGCTCATCTGGTTCTGCATTTTTCCAATCATCTCTTCTATAATACTTATTGATATACAATCCTTTAGAAAATCTAAGATGCTTAAATTTACCAAACCCACCCATAAATCTATAATCATATTTTCTATTGTCGAATGTTTCAAAACAGCAGACTTCATTTTCCCAGCTTGATGCAATTTTTAAGCACTTTTCAATATATGGTACTAAATGCATCTTTTCTGGATTGTGATTGCGTGCCTCAATCCATTGTTTAAGCCATGATATATATCTTGGGTTCATTATAGATACTTTATAAAGCCAAACGCATATCTTTTTTCGTGAGCGTAAACAGAATGCCAAAGATGTTTATCACTTTCAATTTTAAACCTATTTACAGTCCAACCTTCTTTATTATCTTCTGAAACTTGTTGATCACCATTTTCATCAATATACTTAAAAACCCCATGGCCCTTTATGTAATAAGTTCTCCATCCTGACAAATTGCTGTTAGTATGCCATGGCAATTGTGAATTTTGCTGCATCACATTGCAGTTAGATACGTTGTCATAATTTAATAACTTTACACACTCATTCAAAAGTACAGTAATTTGTGGATTATCATTGCGAAAATCTACACCTGATAAAGATGTTGGTATATCTGTAGGTGGCAATGGGCGCTCTAAGAATTGTTCATACGACAAAACACGCCCATAATTATTTTTTTTATGCATTTTTATCGCGTTTTCTAAACGCATTACAATATCGCCATCTGGCGTTAACTTTTCGATCATCCTATACCTAATTCCGCAATAATTTCACGTTTTCTGGCCATAGATATTATTTCCCCTGACAGGAATTCATCAGTTACATCATTTGTTAATTGGTCATAACACATATTTAATTTCAGATCAAAATCTGCTGGCCTGTCTATTTCGTCTAATGGTCCATACATTTGCAAGAAATCTAACAATAGTCTTTTGTTGTATTTTGTATTTATTCTCGTGCAATCGGTTCTTAATCCAAGTGTATCATCATCTAATATATACAAATCTTTATATTCATCACTTCTATTTGAAGGTATTTCGGGATGTGTTTCTTGATACCTTTCAGTGATGTCTCCTAATTTTAATATTTCGCTATCAGCTAATTTACCATCAGTTGACATATACGCTAATGATTTATCTGAATTGTTAAAATAGTACCACGGCATTTTGTCCCTCCTAGAACGTTCTGTATCTTTTATTAAACCCATAACCTGTGCTTGGTTGATCGCCTTGGAATGCGGAATAGGTTTGACAGTTACTACCAACCCAAAGCCAATCATTAGCTATAGATGCATTTGATATGTTGAAGAAACCACCTGTCATAGCTCCACCAGTTTGAATATAACCTGTTACAACAACTCCGCTAATTTGGCTTACACCTGACGCTCCCGCTGGACCTGTAGGCCCTGTTGGACCTGTCGGACCTGTTCCACCAGCACTACCGCCAGCACCCTTTTGACCTTTAGTACCTGTTGTTCCAGTTGGACCTGTACCACCTGTCGAGCCTGTCGAGCCTGTTTGGCCTTTCTGGCCTTTCTGCCCTTTCGGTCCTGTAGGGCCAGTAGGTCCAGTAGGTCCAGTAGGACCTTGCGGGCCTGTCGAACCAGTAGAACCTGTTTGACCTTTTTGACCCTTTGCTCCAGTAGGACCAGTATTACCTGTTTGACCTTTCTGTCCTTTAGCTCCAGTAGGACCAGTTGGGCCAGTTGGGCCAGTTGGCCCTGTTGCGCCTTGAATACCTTGAGGACCAGTTGGGCCAGTGCTTCCACCTTGACCTTTTTGTCCTTTAGCACCACCAGCACCAGTGCTTCCCGTTTGTCCTTTTTGGCCTTTTTGACCTTTTGCTCCAGTTGGCCCTGTCGGACCAGTTGGTCCAGTTGCTCCAGTAGGGCCAGTCGGACCAGTTGGTCCAGTATTACCTGTCTGACCTTTTTGTCCTTTAGGTCCTGTTGCTCCAGTAGGACCTGTTCCACCAGTAGGTCCAGTGCTTCCTGTCTGACCCTTTTGTCCTTTTGGACCAGTAGGGCCAGTAGAGCCAGTAGAACCAGTAGGGCCTGTCGCTCCAGTTTGGCCTTTTTGGCCTTTAGCACCAGTAGGTCCTGTTGGACCTGTTGGACCTGTTGGACCTTGAGGGCCAGTATTACCAATTTCGCCTTTTTGACCCTTTGGGCCTGTTGGACCAGTTGCTCCAGTTTGACCCTTCTGCCCTTTTTGACCAACTTCGCCTTTTTGACCCTTTGGTCCTGTTGCTCCTACTGGCCCTGTTGGGCCTTGAGGACCAGTTGAGCCTGTTAATCCAGTAGGACCAGTTGGGCCAGTAGGCCCTGTGTTTCCAGTTTGCCCCTTCTGTCCTTTTGCGCCCGTGCTACCAGTGCTACCAGTTGCGCCAACCTCGCCTTTCTGTCCTTTAACACCTTGCGGACCTGTAGGCCCTGTTGGTCCAGTTGGCCCTGTTGGTCCAGTTGAGCCTGTTGGACCTTGAATACCTTGCTCACCTGTCTGGCCTTTTTGACCTTTAGAGCCATTTGTACCATTAACACCAGCTTCACCCTTTTGTCCCTTAGAGCCGTTATTACCAGATGGCCCTGTAGGCCCTGCAACACCAACCTCGCCTTTTTGACCTTTTGACCCTGTAGAACCTGTATTACCTGTAACGCCGACTTCGCCCTTTTGACCTTTTGGACCAGTTGGTCCAGTTGCGCCTGTTGGCCCTGTTGCTCCTGTATTACCCTGTGAGCCTGTCGAGCCTGTATTACCTGTTTGGCCTTTTTGACCCTTAGTTCCTT
>Ga0181395_1000995_pt1 | contig 11777 bp, 15 predicted proteins | sample 18SPOviralmetaG_FD_130124 | JGI IMG/M metagenome (GOLD analysis project Ga0181395, IMG submission 130124) | Marine viral communities from the oligotrophic San Pedro Time Series (SPOT) site, San Pedro Channel, CA, USA - 18 SPOT_SRF_2010-12-16 | ecosystem: Environmental > Aquatic > Marine > Strait...
GGTGCAGGTATGACTGCAAAAGGAGTAGCTGCATATCGTAAAGCTAATCCTGGTTCTAAGTTAAAGACTGCTGTTACAGGTAAAGTTAAGAAGGGATCGAAGGATGCTAAAAGACGTAAATCATTTTGTGCTAGATCATTAGGTCAAATGAAGAAGTTTCCAAAAGCTGCCAAAGATCCTAATAGTCGTATACGTCAAGCTAGAAGAAGATGGAAATGCTAATTAAATCCTAAAGGAGTTTGCTCAAGATGATGAAGAAGAAGATGATGTCTGCTGGTGGTAACATGAAAAAGAAAGGATATGCTGCTGGTGGGGTAGGTATGAAAAAAAAGATGATGTCGGCAGGTGGCACTATGAAAAAGAAGATGATGGCTGCTGGTGGGATGCCTATGGCAAAAGATCCAAAGACAGGCAAGATGATACCAAAGTTTGCTATGGATGGAGTTGGCAAAATGGCAAAAGGTGGTAATGCCATGAAGAAAAAAGGCTATGCTGGTGGTGGAGTAGGCATGAAAAAAGGTTATTCTATTGGTGGTACTACAGCAGCTAAAAAGAAAAAGCTAATGGCTAGAGAAGGTACTCTAGCAATTCAACAAAAAACTAAACCTATGCCAAGAGGCCCTGCTAAAAGATCTTCAATTATGCAACCTTCAAGACCTTCAAGACCTACAAGACCTACAGGAGCTATGCAACCTTCAAGACCTACAAGACCTAAACCTAAAACTATGACTCCTGCTGAAAAGATGTTTATGGAAGGTTATAAAAAAGGTATGAGAGATGCACAGACTAAAGGTGTAAGAGCTAGTAAAGGTACTAGTATTGAAAAAAAAAAGTAGATAGTAAAGCAAAAGCAGTATCAATGCCTGATTTTAAATTATTTATAAAGAGAGATCCTAAAAATCCTTTTATACTAAAATTTGATGATAAAGGATTTAAGAAAAAGTATCCTAATTATGAAGGATCACGGATGCCTAGTTCAAGTGAGTTTTTTAAAAAATTTAAAAAAAAGTATCCTAATATTAAAGCAAGAGCAATGCCAATGCCTACTTTAAAACAATTTAAAAATAAATATGATAAGTTTAACAGTAAGAAAAAAAAGAAGTAATTAACCTATAAGGAAGTCTGATGAAACAAATGCTGCTTGATAAATTAACAAGATTAGCTAATTCACTTTATAAAACATTATTTAAAAAAGATAAAGCTAAATTAAAGAAATATGATAAAGCTAGTAGAAAAGCTGGTAGTGAAGCTGAATTAAAACGAATTACTAGACAAGCTATTAATGAAGTAAAAGGTAAAGATCCTAGAACAGATGCTCTCATAAAAAGATTTGAGGATAGGGCATTTAAGAAAAAAGTATCAGAGCTTCCTAAGTTTACAAGTAAACCTAATATTATGAAAAAAAAGGAGAAAAGAAAAGTTCTTTCTCCTCAAGGAAAAGAAACAGCTAGATTTACAAGTCCAGGTAAAGTAAAACTTGCAAAAGAAAAAGCAGCACTTAAATCTTTAAAAGAAGCAGAGAAGATACCTAGTAAAGCTGCACCTAAAAAATTAACGAAAGATGTTACTAAATCAAAAGAGCTTCCTCAATTTACAAGTAAACCTAGTAGTATAAAAGGCAATATTGATAAAGCTACAGGTAAAAGATTACCTATAGGTAAAAGAAAATCTTTAATACCTAAAGGGCCATCAGGACAAAGTGCACAATTAAAAAAATTAAATGTTGCTAAAAAAGAACAAAAAACTAAAGAGTTTAATAAATTAAAACAAGATTATAAAAATACTAAAGATCCTGTTAAAAAAAGAACATTAAAAGATAAATTAAAAATAGCTGCTGCTGTTATTGGTTTAGGTGCAGGAGCTTTAGCATTTTTAACATCAGATCCTAAAGTAACACCTACAAAAACTAAACCAAATAATAATAATAAAAATATTAAAAATAATAAAAATAATAAAAATATTAAAAATAATAAAAATAATAATGCTCAAACTAGTACAATTGATGCTGGAGAGAAAAGAAGAAAAAGGCTTATTGAAGAAAATAGAAGAGCTATGGAATTAAGAAAAAGAGAAAGACTAAAAGATCAGGCTGCTGCCAATGCTAAAAAGAAAAGATTACAACGTAATAAAAAAGCTAAACAACCTAGTAAATTAGTAAGTAAGTATGATAAATATGATTACTATGATCCTTCATTCTTAGGAATAAGAAGCAGACTAAAAAAGAAATAGAGTTCAATGGCATATTTAATAAGTGATTTAAGTGATTACAACATTCCATTATTTAAATGTTGGATCAGAAAAGAGTTTACTAATGGACATAATAACTATCATGGTGAGTTTGTACATGCAATAGTTATGGCTGTAAATACAATGCCTGATAGAAGTTTAAGCTTTCAGGTAATGTTTACAGGTTGTGAAGCTGATGATGGTAGTCAGGAAAATGTACATGGTGGAGCAATGTGGGCAAGGATGCCTATTAGTGCTTTAGTTGGAGATATAGAATTAGAAGAGTGGCCTGAACGTATGCCTACTCATTTAGTTCAACCTTGGGATTGCCCATCACATCATCACAGTATTGTTAGATTTGCTAGAGCTAACCCTAGCCCTTGGATTTGTAAGATTGATGGAGATTTTTATAAAGCTAGATACTTGTTTACAGTAGACTTTACAGAAAGTCAGGTTGCAGATGATCCAGCACAGCATAAACAATCACATGTAATGATACTTACTGAGGGTGAATGGAAAGGCAATGTAGTAGCTTTACCTAATAATAGAGTTAGAGTAACAAGCCCTGCATATTGGATTACTGGTGAGGGAGCACCTGATTTTAGACCTAGCCAATATATACATTGTGCAGAACAAGATGATAGTTATACAGATCCTGAAGTAACATTTAATAATTTATATAAGGAATGAAATGCCTACTCAATCCAAACCTACACCTACTAAAAAATATGAAAGACAAATAAAAAAGTTAGAAAAAGAAAAATATATAATTGAAGCTGGAAGAGCATTATTTGGTGCTTATGATTCAAAAGGTAAAGCTCGTTTTACAAAAAAACAAGAAAAAGAAAGAAGTAAAAGATTAAAAGAAATACCTAAAGAAATTAATAAATTAAAAAAAATAACTAAAGGTAAAGATAAACGTGTAACAAAAACAAAAATTGGAAAAACAACCACTATGGTTAAACCCAGTATTAAAAATAAATTAGTTCATAAATTAATGAAAAGAAAAGCTAGATAATAAATGCCAATAGTAAATAACAGTAGTAGTAAATTTATAACTGAAGTTGTTAATGTATCTTCTACTGTTGGTACAGCCAATGCTACTTCTTTGTATACATGCCCAACGAACTTTACAGCTTTAGTTAAATTATTACTAGTTAGTTCAGGGGCAGGTGGTGACAAACAAGTTTCTGTTCAGTTATTTGATAACTCAGCATCTGCATATAATACTATAGTTACTGGATTAAGAATGGAATCTAGTTCTATTACTAATGTATTAGATGGAGATCAGTTAGCATTACATAGTGGTGATCAGTTAGTAGCTTTTGCAGGAACTGGGGCTACTAGTAATTTTACATTAACAGTATCAACTGAGGAGTTTTTTGATCCTCTAAGGTAAAGGAAGATATGGGATTAATATTATTTTTTATAATCATAATACCAGCAATAATAGTTGGTATAATAGAAAACTTTAAATTGGATATATTATAATGGCAATAAGATCTAATAAACCAAAGAGTACAGTAAATGCAGCTGGAAACTATACGAAACCATCTTTGCGTAAAAGAATATTTAATCAAGTTAAGGCCAGTGGCAAAGGTGGATCACCTGGACAATGGTCGGCAAGAAAAGCCCAAATGGTCGCACAAAAATATAAAAAAGCAGGTGGTGGGTACAGAGGTTGACATCAAATGCTAGAATCCCTAGAAAGAAAGGGCAACCTAAAGGATCTAAGAAACATTCTGATTTATATACAGATGAGAATCCTAAAGGTACGATCAAAGGTTTAAAGTTTGTTACGGAAGCTGATGCTAAACGTAGTGTTGCAATTATTAAAAAAAGTGGTAAAACTCATGCACACAAGATACAAGCAGCAATAGCTATGGAACAAAGAGCTAGGGTAGCAAAAAAAGTAGGAGCTGCTGCTGTATATAGAAAGTTTATTAATGCTATGAAATTAAAAACTAAAGAAAGAAAAAAATAATATGGCATTAGCTAAATCACAAAGAAGTTTAAAATCTTGGACTAAACAAAAATGGAGGACTAAAAGTGGAAAACCTAGTACACAAGGCAGTAGAGCTACAGGAGAAAGGTATCTCCCAGCTAAAGCAATTGCTGGATTATCAGCACAAGAATATGCAGCAACTAGTAGAGCAAAACGAAAAGGTATTAAACAAGGTAAACAATTCGTTTCTCAACCTAGTAAGATCGCCAAAAAAACAAGAAGCTACAGAAAAGTAACATGAGAACTTTAACTGAAAAACAACAAAAGTTTCTTGATGTTTTATTTGATGAGGCAGGAGGTAGTGTTGTTGAGGCTAAAAGGTTAGCAGGTTATTCAGAAAATAATTCTACAACAGAAATAGTTAAGTCATTAAAAGAAGAGATACTTGAAAGTACTCAACTATTTATGGCTAGAAATTCACCCAGAGCTGCCATGTCATTAGTTGATGGCATGGTAGAACCTACACAGTTAGGATTAAGAGAAAAGATTGTAGCTGCTAAAGATTTATTAGATAGGGTAGGTTTGGCAAAAACTGAAAAGCTTCATGTAGAAGCTAGTAATGGTTTAATGATATTGCCACCTAAAGATAAAGAAGAGTGAGAGAGAAGCTACCTACAATAGGTTTGTATATATTACCTCAACCAGAGAATACAACAGAGTATATATCTATACCAAATATTAAAAACTCTAAAGTAGCTCCGTTTGGATATAAATTAAATGAAGAAGATAATTATATTTTTGATCCAATACCTGAAGAATTAAATGCACTACAAGAAGCTAAAAAGTATCTTAAACAATATTCATCTAGAAAAGTAGCTGCTTGGTTAACTAATGTAACAGGTAGATCTATAACACATACAGGACTTTTAAAACGTATAAAGCATGAAGGAACAAACAAAAGGAAAGCTCAAATATTTAGGCAATGGGCCAGAAGGCTCGAAAAAGCCCTTGAGTTCGCAAAGAAATACGAAAAAACGACAGGTTACAAAGAAGAAAAAAAGCTTAAAGCCCAAATTAATGGAGCAAGAAGTATCTGTTAGTGCTAGTGTAGATATATCTGAGCAGAATATAGTATTTAAACCTAATGTTGGGCCTCAAACTAGATTCCTAGCAGCAGGTGAAAGAGAAGTTTTATATGGTGGAGCAGCAGGGGGTGGTAAATCCTATGCTATGTTAGCCGATCCACTACGTTATATGGCTCATCCACAGTTTAGTGGATTGTTATTAAGACATACAACAGAAGAATTAAGAGAATTGATTTGGAAAAGTCAAGAAATGTATCCTAAGATATACCCAGGTATTAAGTGGTCAGAAAGAAAAATGCAATGGGTAGCTCCAAATGGAGCAAGATTATGGTTTTCATATCTTGATAGAGATGAAGATGTACTTAGATACCAAGGTTTAGCATTTAGTTGGGTAGGGTTTGATGAATTAACTCAATGGCCTACACCTTTTCCTTGGAATTATATGAGATCAAGGATTAGAAGTACTGCATCAGACTTACCTGTATATGCTAGAGCTACAACAAACCCCGGTGGCCCTGGTCATTCATGGGTAAAGAAGATGTTTATTGACCCTGCAAAGCCTAATGAGTCATTTTGGGCTACAGATATAGAAACAGGTAAGACTTTAACGTACCCAAAAGGGCATAGTAAAGAAGGACAGCCTTTATTTAAACGTAAGTTTATACCAGCAATACTATCTGATAATCCATATCTAGCAGAACAGGGTGATTATGAAACAATGTTGCTATCATTACCAGAAAATCAAAGAAAACAATTGTTAGATGGTAATTGGGATGTATCTGAAGGTGCAGCATTTACAGAATTTAACAGAGAAATACATGTAATTGAAGAAGAACCTATGCCAGGGAGTTGGACTAAGTTTAGATCTTGTGATTATGGATATGGTAGTTATTCAGCAGTATTATGGTTTGCTGTAGCTCCTGATGAACAGCTAATAGTTTATAGAGAATTGTATGTTAGTAAAGTATTAGCTAAAGATTTAGCTAATATGGTGCTTGAAGCAGAACAAGATGATCATTCAATGCGATATGGTGTACTTGATTCTTCATGTTGGCATAAAAGAGGAGATACAGGCCCATCACTTGCAGAAACTATGATTACAGAGGGTTGTAGATGGAGGCCATCAGATAGAAGTGCAGGTAGTAGAGTAGCAGGTAAGAATGAAATACATAGAAGATTACAAGTAGACGAGTTTACAGAAGAACCAAGATTGGTTATAACTAGCAATTGTAGAAATTTAATTGCACAACTGCCTGTATTACCTCTAGATAAAAATAATCCAGAGGATATAAATACAAAAGCAGAGGATCACTTGTATGATGCTTTACGATATGGAGTAATGAGTAGACCTAGATCAAGCTTGTGGGATTATGATCCTGCAACTGCAAAAACTTCTAGTTTTACACCATCAGATCCTGTAATGGGATATTAAGGATATTAAATGGAAGAAGATTTTACAACAGATAAACAAGTTATTTTAGAAGATAAAGAAAATGACTTACCTGAAGATAATATTGCTAATGCAATGATTAGTCATGTTATGGAAAAGTATGTTAAAGCAGAGGATTCTAGAAGAATAGATGAAGAAAGATGGCTTAGAGCATACAGAAACTATCGTGGTATATATGGCCCTGATGTACAGTTTACTGAAGCAGAAAAAAGTAGAGTATTTATTAAAGTAACTAAGACTAAAGTATTAGCTGCTTATAATCAAATAACAGATGTACTATTTTCTAATAATACCTTTCCATTAAGTGTAGAACCTAGCATCCTTCCAGAAGGAGTAGCTGAATCTGTACATTTTGATTCTAAAACACCTAAAGGAAAAAGTAAACCTAAGATAGCACCAATGCCTAAAGGTATGGATACTCTATATGGATATGCAGGTGATGGTAAAAAGTTACCACCAGGAGCTACAATATATTCTTTACGAGAAAGATTAGGTGGATTAGAAGATGACTTAGCAGAAATAAAAAGTTTAGAAGAAGGTACAGGATCAACTCCTAGTTCTACTACATTTTATCCAGCAATGATTGCTGCTAAGAAAATGGAAAAGAAAATTAAAGATCAATTAGATGAAAGCAATGCATCTAAACAATTAAGGTCTACAGCATTTGAAATGGCATTGTTTGGTACAGGTGTAATGAAAGGCCCATTTGCAGTAGATAAAGAATATCCTAACTGGGGTGATGATGGAGAATATAATCCTAGTATTAAAACTGTGCCATTTACATCTCATGTAAGTATTTGGAATTTTTATGTAGATCCTGATGCTGATAATATGGATGAAGCTCAATATGTTATTGAACGTCATAAAATGAGTCGTTCACAATTAAGAGGATTAAAGAAAAGACCTTTCTTTAGAAATGCTGTAGTTGATGAAGTAATTGAAATGGGAGAATCTTATTATAAAAAATACTGGGAAGATGATCTCAATGATTATCAAGTTGATAAAGGAGTAGATAGATTTGAAGTACTAGAGTTTTGGGGAGTAGTAGATACAAAACTTTTAGAAGAGAATGAGGTTGATATACCTGAAACTTTAAAAGATGTAGATCAGTTACAAGCTAATATTTGGGTATGTAATAATAAAATTATTAGACTTGTACTTAATCCTTTTAAACCAGCTAAGATTCCGTATTATGCAGTTCCGTACGAACTAAACCCTTACTCTTTATTCGGAATAGGTATCGCAGAAAACATGGATGATACTCAAACTTTGATGAATGGTTTCATGCGTATGGCAGTTGATAATGCAGTCTTATCTGGTAACCTTATATTTGAGGTAGATGAAACTAACATGGTTCCTGGTCAAGATTTATCTGTGTATCCAGGTAAGGTATTTAGAAGACAAGGAGGTGCACCAGGTCAGGGAATTTTTGGCACTAAGTTCCCTAACGTATCTAATGAAAACATGCAATTGTTTGACAAGGCAAGAGTGTTAGCAGATGAGTCAACAGGATTCCCATCATTTGCACATGGTCAAACAGGTGTGTCAGGTGTCGGTAGAACTGCAAGTGGTATTAGTATGCTAATGAATGCAGCATCAGGTTCAATAAAAACAGTTATTAAAAATGTTGATGATTATTTATTAAGACCTATCGGTGAAGCTTTTTTTAGTTTTAATATGCAGTTTGATTATGATAAAGAAATTAAAGGTGATTTAGAAGTTAAAGCTAGAGGTACTGAAAGTTTAATGGCTAATGAAGTTCGTAGTCAAAGACTTATGCAGTTTTTACAAGTATCTAGTAATCCAGCACTAGCACCTTTTGCTAAGTTTTCATATATTATGAGAGAGATAGCTAAATCAATGGAGCTTGATCCAGATAAAGTTACTAATAATATGGACGAAGCAGCAAGACAAGCCGAGATAATGAAACAAGATCAACCACCTCAACCACCAATGCAACAAGGACAACCTCAAGCAGGAGCACCAGGAGTTCCTAATGTAGCAGATCCTACAGGAAGTGGTGGAGGTAATATAGGTGTAGGACAAGTACCTGTACCTGGAGAACAAGGATTTAGTGGAAATGAGCAACAACAAGCAGCAGCACCAACACCTCCTCAAGCTTAAGGGGTTTGTAAATAATACAACTCAATGGAAAGCATTTAATGAGTTGTTAAATTTCTTAACTGAGATGGAACATAAGACTATGGAACAAGCAGTTGATACTATAGATATTTATAAGGCACAGGGTTCTGTAAAAACAATTAGGTACTTAAAGCATTTAAGAGATTATGTAAATGCTGAACAGGAAAATAAAAATGGCTAAAGATCAAACCCAAAAAATGTTAAGGAGAAAAAAATCTGCTTTAACAAAAGAACAAATAAAATATATTGACGATACTTTACTAGCAAATAAAGATAAATTATTTATTGATAGAATGAGAAATCCAGAAAATTATCCTACAATAGATGATGGATCTTTAGATAGTAAAACTGTAATGGGAAAACAAAGAAGGCAAGTAGCTACTCATAAAATAGCTCATGCTGAACAAGACGGAAAAGGTTTTGTTTTTCCAACTATTATTGCTAAAAAAGATGCTATGGGTAAACCTTATTTAATAGATTTAGAAAAAAAATATAGGCCATTAGAAAAACCTAAAAATTCTCCAGAAAGAAGTAAAGCATTAGGTTTAATGATGGATGAGTTAAAAAAAGAAGGACAAATTATAGAAGTGGAATCTCCAGAGAAAGCTGCTCTTATTGCAAATAACTATAAACAAAGTTCTGCTGGAAAAAAACTAGAACAAGGTTATGCTAATGCTAAAGGAAAAACAACAAATTATCAAAATATGCAAGAAGGAGGACTACTACAAGAAGGTGGTACAGTAGATCCTGTAAGTGGTAATGATGTACCTGTAGGTTCTACACAAGAAGAAGTTAGAGATGATATACCTGCACAGCTAAGTGAAGGAGAGTTTGTATTTCCTGCTGATGTAGTTAGGTTTATAGGATTAAATAATCTTATGAAACTAAGACAAGAAGCTAAAGAAGGTTTAGATAAGATGGATCGTATGGGTCAAATGGGTAACTCGGAGGAAGCAACAGAAGATGACACAGGAGAATTTGATACAGATATTGATAGCATCATTAAAGAAGTTGAGTCAGAAATGGCCACACAGACACAGAGTAAAATGCCTATAGAAGCAATAAGATGAAATCAACAGCTAGAAATATATTAGAAGCTGAGTATGGTGCAAACTTTCAAACAAAAAATTTATTGAAAGATAGTTCAGGTAATAAGTTAAATGCTAAAAGTATTTTAGAAGCTGAATATGGTAAAGACTTTAATGTAAAAACTTTATTACCTCAATCTAAAACTAATATACAACAACAACAAAATAATATACAGCAATCTTCTTCTTATATATCAGGGCCAGAAGATTATAAAACTATTGCAGATGGTGATGGTAAAAATAATTTAGTAAGTCAATTAAATTATCAAAATAACTATTTAGCAAAAAGAGGTTATAAATATCCTCATCAAAAAGATTCAGCTTTTATTACAGACTATATGGCAGAAACTTTATCACAAGCAGGTATAAAAGATTTACGTCAATTAGGAATGAAAGAAATAGAAGGTGAACCTGTAGAACAAAGAATAATTAAAGAAGGTAATAAGTATTATAGATATTCACAACCAACTGTAGGTGTATATGGACAAACAAAAACACCAATTGATCCTAAAGATTTAATAGATATAAAAGAAACAGAAGGTGCTTCTTTAGGATATGGTGCTAAAGAAAACATAGTAACAGCTAAAGTTAAACCTCCTGTTCAAAGAATATTAATTAATAAAGACACAGGAGAACAAGTAGTACAAGGTAAATATGGTGGAGTACTAGGATATGGTAATGCTCAAGATAAATCTGATGGTTTATTAAGATGGGGTAATACTACACAAACTGAAGGTATGACAGACTTTATGATTCAGTTTGATAAAGATGGACAAGCTTTAATAGTTCCTAAGTATTCAGATACTGCTACAGATTTAACAGGTATAACTATGGTTGCTTCTATTGCTTTAGCAGCATATGGTGTTCCAGCACAATTAGGATCAGCAGCAGGATTAGGTAGTGGTGCAATGGGTAAAGCATTTGGTAGTGCTTTAATTAATGGTACTTTTGCTGAGATACAAGGTGGTAGTTTTGTTGATTCTTTTGGTAAAAATATTTTAACATCTATGGCAGTTCCTCAAATATCTAAAGTTTTAGATACAACAATGGGGAATACTATTTTTGCTAATATACCTACAGATAGTGTATTTAGAGAAATGGCAGGTGGTGCTATTAATAGATCTATCACTAGTGGAATTGTTGCTGCTGTATCAGGTGATGATGTAGGTAAAGCTATGATGATGGGTGCAGCCCAAGGTGGATTAGGAAAAGGTTTAAATAAATTAGTAACTAATGTATTTGATGAATCTGATTTTTCTTTTATAACAGATAATAGTAATTTAGATTATAAACAAGCTGTTAACTTAGCATCTATGGGATTAAGAAAAGGTGCTATGAATTTAATAACAGGTAAAGAATTTACTGAAGGTGTAGGAAATATGATGGTTGCTTATGGTGTATCTGATATAGTAGGTAATAGTATTGAAACTAGATTAGGTGATAAGTTAAATCAAAATCCAGAAACATATGCATTTATTAAAACAACAAGTCAAACACTAACAAATGCATACATAAAATCAGCTATGCAAGGAAAACAAATAACACCTGAACAATTACAACAAATATTTATTAATGAAACATTAAAAACAACAAAAAGAAAAGTTAAACAAACTATAAATACTTTTGCAAAAGAAACAAGAAAAAGTTTTTTTAAAGAAGGTGATTTAAAACTTCGTTCACAGGAGGATTTTTATGCAAATATAAGAGGTGATTAAAAATTATTATAATTGGCTACCTTATCCCCCCTTACAGGCTACGGATAGCCCCAATATGAAAGGAAATATGAAATGGCTGAAGCACAAGTAATAGAAAAACCAGAAGTTAAACCTCAAGAAAAAAAA
>Ga0181395_1001001_pt1 | contig 11722 bp, 9 predicted proteins | sample 18SPOviralmetaG_FD_130124 | JGI IMG/M metagenome (GOLD analysis project Ga0181395, IMG submission 130124) | Marine viral communities from the oligotrophic San Pedro Time Series (SPOT) site, San Pedro Channel, CA, USA - 18 SPOT_SRF_2010-12-16 | ecosystem: Environmental > Aquatic > Marine > Strait...
CGTACGACGGCTACAGAGTTGATATGAGAGAACATGGATACAACTTACCAGAGTTTGCACCGAGGTTTGTTGAGAAACTGCAGCTCGCTCTTGTGTCCTGTGCAAGACTACTCAAAAAGGACAATCCCAACTTGTGGAGAGTAGCAGTGAACAGAAACAAAGAAAAAGGGAAAAGTCCAGATGAGCATGTGGTTCTCCGTACTTTCATGTCCCTTTTCCTTCAGACGATTGAGAGAAGAATTGTTGAATCGGTCATGGAGACAATACACAATACAACCAACTTGATGAGAAGAGAAAAATTTCCTGGGTACATATACACTTCTTATGAGTACGACGGATTCAAACTATTGAAAGAAAACGTGGATGCATACAATGACGGAGTTGAGTCTGTCCTTCTTCTTATAGAGTTGCTTACTTATGAACTGTCCGGTATGCCACTGTCATGGTCAGTAAAAGAAATGGACGAAGCATTTGATCTTTCTAACGTGGAAGTACCTCCTATCAGCATGAAAGAACTTATGGACGAAATGAAAATGTGTCAAACATCTCATAGGCTAATGGCAGAAGTCATAAAGGCTCGCTTTTCAAACGACAAGTACATCTTTGAAATAGACAACAAGCAATGGTACACTTTTGACTCTGTCCACCAAAGATGGGAAGCCTCTGACTTTTTCTTCAACCGCGACTTGGTGAAGATTATGGACCAGCTCTACAACCATCCTTGCTACATGAAAGAACAAAAGTACAAAAGTGTTTACGACGACTTCATAGCCAGGAGTGGGTCATGTTCCTGGGTAAACGGAGTAGAAAAAATGGCACGATACGTAATGTTCAAAAAAAGCGTAGAATTCGACGTAGAGACCGACATTATCAACTTCAGCAACGGTATTTACGAAGTAGCTACGAGAAAGTTCAGACCCAGAACAATGGAGGACTTTGTTGTCATGAGCACAAACTACGATTACGCAGAGATGACACCCCAGGACGAAGAGTATAAGAAGGAAGTAATGTTTGTTCTCGAGCAGATACACCCGGATAAAGAGGATTTACTTCTTAACCTGATGATTATGGCCTCTGGATTGTCTGGAAGGAACCTGGAAAAGTTTTTTGTCTTCAATGGATCAGGTCGTAACGGAAAGTCCCTTCTCAATTCCGCTATGAAACTGATTTGCGGAGACTACTATTGCACCGCAAACACTGCGATTCTAACAGAGGATTTGCGAAAGAAAAGTAGTTCAGAAGCCAACTCCGCAATGGTCTCTCTTAGCAAAATCCGTTACTGTGTTTTCAGAGAACCGCCAAAGCACTTGGCAATTCAGAATTCCACAATTAAGGATCTTAGTGGTGGAGGAGAAATAGTCGCCAGAGAGCTGTTTAAAAAGATCCAAGCTGTTCTGTTGTACTTGACTATGGTATTGGAGACAAACTCAAAGCCGGACTTTTCGGAGCAATGTGACGACGCAGAGGCAGAGAGAGTAATTGATTACCACTTTAAATCCCACTTTACTGCGGACGAAAAGAAGCTGAATAAAGCCCAGAACGGGGAAGTCGAACATGTCTATCCTCTTAGAACCGAACTCAAGGATAGAAAATGGTGGATAAAAAGAAGGACAGCTTTTCTGCACATTCTTCTGGACAAACTGGACATGCTTCATAAACACGACTACGTTATTGCGAACTTCGTCCCGGAGCATGTAAAGAAGAGATCAATGGAGTATTGTCAGTCAAGTATTCTTGTTGTTCGAATTTTCAACGAAATCTTTGTTTTGCCTGATGATAAGGAAGGGGAAGGAGATTACACTATATCTACTATTGTCTCTATTATTAGGGATTCTGATCAGTTTCGCATGCTACCTTCCCACATTAAGAACAACCGGGATTCCCAACCCAATGCAATGAAGAACAAGTTGGAGGAGTATTTAAGAGAAAAGTTTGACTGCATGTACGAAAAGAGAAGACAGAGGTTTGTAAGAGGATTCAGAAGAACCCGCGACGACACTATGTCAGTAGTGTCTGGATCAGAGTATGATTTATTGTCTGAAGCTAGTACTGATTTGCTTTAAATCTTTAAAATAAAATGTTCCACGATTATATACAATGAGTAGAAGGAATTTTATTTCACCCTACAATCCCACTCAGACTATGCCGTCTTTAAATAGACTCCATACTATTATAGACATAGACAAAGGCAGAATCCCGGACAATCCAAGACTACAAGGTGGTAGAGTACCTGAAGACACATACGCATCTAATCCATTTTTCTTTGGTGGAGCAGATATACGTAAGTACAGGAACGTAGGAGGAACGGGAATGTTTAAGACACATGCATTCCACGAAATGGGCCGTGACCTTAAAGGAAAAGGCTTCTGGAAGGACTTTAGTCATTCCTTTGTAGACACTTCTCAAAAACTAGGAACTGTTCCTCTTGCTGCTAGTATTGCAACTGGCAATCCGGAAATATACGGAGCTCATGTTGTGTCGCAATTATCAGGCAATGGTGTCGGTTGCAGAAAATGTAAATGCATGAAACGATAATAAATAATTTCTGCAGATTAACTATAAGATGCATACACTTACTATTAGTAGAGAGAACATAGACGGAGACGATAATAATCGCTTTGTTTACAACCTTCCAGGAAGTAAGAACTTGGAAGGAGCGGAGATAGCACTTGTTGATCTATTTATGTATTACTCATGGCAGAATTTGAACTCACAGCCACTACAAAACAATACACTTTCAATTGTGTGGCCAGCGATGACATCAGGCGATGGTCAAACTACTACACCACAGACACAAATAGCCATAACCATACCAGATGGTCTTTACGAAATAAGCGATATCAATAGCTACCTACAGCAGTGGTGTATAACAAACAATTACTATTTGTTAAATGCCTCTACCGGAGAGTACGTGTACTTTTTCCAATTACAAACGAATGTGACAAGATATGCATGTCAGGCAAACTCATTTGCTATACCTGACTTAAATACTGGCTTATCTGGTTTTCCCACTGGTTATTCGCAACCGGCAGCAGGATTTGCAAACAGCGTTTATACACCTATTGGCACGTCAGGTGGATTATCCACTGTTTCTAATCAAGCACCGGGATGGTACTTCAACAAAAACTTTAACGACTTAGTAGGATTTGAAGGAGACACAAATTTTCCTACGTCTGGTGTATTCTCAACAACTGCAGGGTTTCCAACGGGAAATGCTTCAATTATTAGTTCCTCTGCTCCGAACGTACAGCCGAACAACGTTATTTACCTCAATTGCAATTTAGTGTCAAACACTTATTCCAGTCCGAGTACCTTCTTATACCCAGTACCAGCAAAGTCATCTATTGGAGGCTTACTTTCAATTGAACCCCCGGAGTTTGCCTGGAACAAGTTGATGCCTGGACAAGCATCACAAATTATTATGACTTTCACTACGGCAGCTGGGGCACCAATAAAGTTACAAGATCCAAACGTCCTCATTACTTTGATAATTAGAGACAATGCAGACAAGCATCCAAGTATTGGGCACACAACAAGTAACGGACAGCCGTCTAGTATGGAGTCGCAGAAATTAAGTAGACACCCCTCTAACAATAACTCAAACACACCCCATCACAATCTCCTTAGAAAGTGGGGTTAAAGTAAGAAAATTAAATCTAAATTAATTCATATGGACCGAATTAACGACAGCAAAATTAACCAATATCTCCAGGAGTTTAGCAAAGAAGCGGGAGAATTGGACAGGGAGTTGAGAGAGGCAGTAACAATAGAAAGAGAAAAGCCAATAAAGTACAACCTAGCTTTAGTGCAATCAATAATGAAGCAGCTGTACAATATGAGAACAGCTCAAAGAAAAGAGAAAGAAAAGGAAGTTTAAAATATTTAGGCAATATATAAAATGCCTCAATATTTGTATAGACCGGCAGCAAGGGGAGCTACAACTCTCATTCACCAAGAAAGTAAGGTAAATCAAGGCAATGCTCAGCTAACGTCAAGTGGGACTGGGGTCACTCTTCCTGAAAGGCAGGCTCAGTCAGCTGCACAAAGTCTTCAATTGTCTGGAGCCATACAGGATAAAATAGGCAAAATAAAGTTGAACGACAAAGCGGCTAAGAAGAAAAAACTCAAAGAGAACAAGCCAATTGTTTTTACAATTTAGGTGTGCTTTCGTCAAATTATTATCTGGTCACTGAATATAGAAGAATGTCAGGAGACTCACTAGTTTACGATATGTCCAACATGACCGAAGGCCAGCCCAGCGTTTTCGTAAAGCGCGACTGGTTAAACATCCAAGACCAGAATAACGGAAACTATGGCTCAAACCAAATTATTGTGGATACCAGCGCTTTAGCGAATTCCAATAAGTATATGGCATACAGAGAGGCCTATCTGTCAATCCCTCTTGTACTTTCCACCGCAGCCCCAGTTATTTCAAGTGTAGGTATTACTGGCAACCTTGGCGCACAAAATAAAGACATATCTAATGTTTTATTAAATGGCGCTGCTCCAACTTCCGCCCAGGCAAATGCCATGGTAAATGCTGGTATTTCGGGTACTGGTATTGCTTCGGGTGCTACTATTGCATCTGTCGCTATATCTTCGGATTCGGGTGCATGTACTATCACAATGTCTGCAGCATCAACAAACACAGCAGCAACCACTAATACAGAATTGACCCTTGCATTAGGATCAACTGACCAAAGTGGTACAAACTACTACGCAGGTGTGGTAAACAAAACGACATCAAGAATAGTTTCTCTTAAAAACTGGTTTGGTAGTATTATTCACTCCCTTACTCTTGATTACGCCGGTACTACCATTTTGCAACAGACTCCATGGCAAAGTATGTGGACAATGTTTGGACTTATGACAACACTAGGTCTTTCTGACATTGAAATGAACGCTTCCACTATTGGATTTTACCCCGATTCAGCATACGGATGGCAGTGGCGGTCAAACGCTGACAAAGCCGGTGTTGGTGCTTGCTGGAACACACAGGGAGGAATGTGGCTTCAACAGACAAACATTGATCAAGGACTAACAGGATCAGGTAACATTGGACCATCCATGAGACAGCTCTTAACAATTACTGACCCCACAGCAAGTTCAGGCGGTGACGGAGCAGCAATGGAAACTATTCAAAACATGACGATGATGTCTCAGTTGTACAGATCATTAGTGGCTAGTTACATTAAACCTAATGACGGCAAGGCGACCGCGTACGGTATCGTTTACCAAATTCAGGCACAGATTTATTTACGTCACATTCACTCTTTCTTTTCTCAAGTACCCCTTCTTAAGGGTGTTTTCTTTAGACTTACACTCAATATTAATCAACCTGTTGTACAAGTTCAAAGAAGTACAACCGGGGTCCTTTCCATTTCGTCAATTGTTTCTCCTCTTGGTGGTGTTGTCCCTATTATGATAGCTGGCTCATCTGCTCCAAAAGTAGCTCTTACTAGCGGCAGTGATGACGTAAAAATCCAACCAGCAGATCAGTATGCTGTTGCCACCCCACTGGCCACCTGCTCTCTTCAAGCTACTCTCAACGTAGGTAACACTGTTATTAACCAATCCCAAAACAACTATTTGGGTTCTCCACAAACTCAGCTTAATAGAAGTTGCTTCCTTTACGTACCGAGTTACACCTTCAATCCAACATTTGAGGAAAGCTACTTATCCCGTCCAACTAAGCAAATCGTTTATACTGATATATACCAGTTTACAACAAGCGTAGTAAAAAAGGAAGCTCAGTTCAATTTCCTACTTACGAACGGTATCAGTAACATTAAAAGCATCCTTATTCTCCCATTTATGCCAAATATTGCCACAAGTGGTGAGTTAGGTGCCAATGCAACAGTAGCATACCCTCCTTATCAAAGCCCTTTTGATTGCGCTGGATGCGGTCCTACTTCCCCTCTTTCTTCAATTATGAACTTTAATGTTGTAGTTGCTGGTCAGAACATGATTTACAACACACAGCAGTACAACTTTGAACAGTTCTTAAATCAGTTTGTCGGGGTTAACAGCATCAATGCAAACTTGACTGACGGATTAACTAGCGGTCTTGTAGATTTCCAGTCATTCCAACAAGCGTATAACTACTATTATATCAATTGTTCTAGAATGTTGCCAATAGACGAAGCAGTCCCGAAAAGCGTTTCTATCCAGGGAACTAACCAAACTTTGGGATCTATCCAGTACCTGTGCTTCATAGAATATGGGGTCCAAGTATCCGTTGACGTATTAACGGGCGCAAGGGTCTGAGTTCGAAACCCGGAAAGTACATTTTTCTAAAAAAAACATAAAGAAAAAAATTAAAAACAAAGTGGCACCGGCCATTTTCTCTTAATAATTAAAAAAGTACTAATTATTAATAACTGAAGAACTTTCTTTTTGTCATTTCAGGAGCGTTCATCGCGTCAGGAATAGAACCGCATACTCCGCAAAGAGTTTCACACTCAAAACCAATGCATTCTTTACAATACGCAGCAGGGCACATTGGACAGTAGGACATCATTTCAGCAGAAAACTTATTGCAGTGGTTGCAAATGTGCCTAGGGCAGATGGAACCGCAGTTCGGTACGAAAGAAGCGTCGTTTCTGTCAATAAAAGAGCATAGAAGTCCTGCACTTGTAATGACATCTTTATTCATAAATTCAAAGTATTCGTCTCTCACAGCGTGGTTTTCTTTTACTTGATGAAAAAAGTTCCAGCACCTTTCGTGCATAACCTTAGGACAGCCAGAAACACCGCATACGCGGGGAATATTGTCGCTAGTGTCCAATACCTCTTTACAACCAAAACACCTTTTCTCCAAAGTAGGACTTCTTTCGCAATCCCACCTTGCGTAAGTGTTCCAGTAATTGTACCACTTGTTGTATTTGTATTTGTCCACGTTTATTAGTGAATTACCAAACGCGGACTCTAAGAAGTCAGATGTAACTTTGTTTCTTTCTCTCCAATATGGAGGAGGAGGATCTGTTTCAACGGTAAGACACCGCGATCTACTTTTTTCTGACATGGAGAGACAGTTGGGGGCCGCAAAGTGGCATGGGTTTCGATTGTGAACAATCTCTTTTTTCTCCGCTGACTTTTCACTTTTCACACAATCGAACCCACCGACAGTCTCTCGCAAAAAAATGGAAACTCAAATTAAGGATCTCATTCGCACACCAACAAATGTGTTGGCTGATCGTTACATAATATCTACTGATGAAGCAACAGACGCTGTTTCTGTTATGATGTCACCTCAAGCTGTAAGACACGGAATTAGGTTTCCTTGTACAACAGCTGGGTTTAGGAAATTGGTGAATATAAAAAACGGATTGTGGGACTTGAATGGCAATGCAGGCCAGTGCATAGAAATGCCGCTATTTTACTACGACTGGTACTACAATAAATTGAATGAGAACGAGCTTGTGGAGTTCGGTAAAGTAATAGGACATGAGCAGTGGAGAAGGTGCGAAAGCACTGGTTTGTGGTTTGTCGGAGAAAAGCCATTTAGGACCTGTACGATAGAGTCGTGTAGGGCATGTGAACCTTTTCACAGAGTGTACGAAGGACAGAACAAACTTTACGTCAAGTTCTACTTTTGGGACCCAAACTGCAGGGACTTTCAGTCTTATTTAAGGTTCTATCAAAGATTTTATCTTTTATTTGAAAAAGATAAAAGGGATTCGAATCCACCGTACGACTTCAGACAAGCTAGGTTGCTAATGGTGAAGAGGCAAGCAGTAGGTGATTTCAATTTTCGCTACAGCTTTTCAGACAAGTATATGAAAGATTATTTGTATAACCATATTAAGTTCGCAAAGATGGAGCAAATAATTGATTTTCCTCTTCAACTTCAGCACCAACTCTTTAACACAGTTCTGAACGACACAATTATCGCCGCCACACAGGACGAAGTAACAAGATGGATAGGACAGTACAAGGAAGACTCGTCCAACAACTGTTGGACAGAAACACCCCCTCCTGGTAACACAGACCAGTTGGACTTAGTTAACCCTTATATTCTTAGCGACTGCTACAAAGAGGGAAACGCGGGATTTATGGGAAGGGAAGCTCTAATATCCCGCGTTGGTTTTATGACAGCAGTAAGAGTACATAATGAAGTACCAATAGCATGTAGGGTTTCGAGTTTCAGGAAAAGAGAATTTTACAAGAACAAGTACGCTGTTCGGAAGGACCACTTGTCTAAGTACAGCAATAAGTACTTATACACGCTGGCTAAGGACGATTGGTATGTGCATATTCCTGCTGGTGTCAGTATTTTTGGTAAACGGGACTTTGAATCTGACTGTTTTGATCCGGAACAAGAGGATGGACTACACATAGTTTTAAGGCACGGTTTCCAGTACAGGACGGGAGACAAAGAGAGACATAAAGGCGAGAAATTGTATGTCGACTGGTGTCAAATGGACAACATTGATGATTATGCCTACGATGCCGCTTGTAATGAAGAACAGGATTACTATCTTATCAGAATAAAGGTGGACGATGTTCTCCGCTCTGGTAGCCTCAACACTCAAGAAAAGAACATGGTGCCTGTTGATTTCTTCATGTCTTTCGGAGCTTGGAAGAAATGCAGAATCCTGTACGACGTTTACCAAGAGATTTTCGGAGAGGCCAAACATGAATTATTTAATAGTGATTTCCTTGTTATGCATTAGTTTCTTTAAACTTCTTCACCCTTTTCATTGTTTCCTGAAGTAATTGTTTTAATTAAGTCCTTTGGTAGCGGAACCTTCTGCGGGTTTTCTTTTGACATAAAGAAGTGCTTTAATATCCACTCATTCTTCTGGTAATCTAACGAGGTATTTAAGTCTTCAAACGGCTCTAAGAAAGCGTTAGTGTCATTTTTTAGAGATGAGCTCATGAATCTCTTGTCGTTGACAAAGTGAGCCCATGCTAATTGCCAAAATCCACATGCGTTATTTACGATACTCTGTACATCTTTCTTGGGAAACCAGGGAGTAATATTGAAATTGGATTTTATAAGCTTAGTTACTATTTGTGGAGGACCTTTACCGTACGAATCGAAGTAGACAGCTCCTGTATGGCCACTGTTTGTTTTCCTAACTTGAAACCCTGTCCAGTGGGACCCTTCATTTGGTCCCTCTTCGTCGTCAGCGTCTTCCAAGTTAATCATGTAATACCTATTTGGTTTAATTTTCTTTGGTAAAAGGTCCTTAAAGCCACAGAACTCAAGGGGTACACCCATTTTAGAAGCCAGTTTTTCTATTTGGTCGTTAGTCAGCATTATCTTATAAAAGCTTATGAGATAATATTTAAGTTAAAATGTTTACGATTCAATTGATTTTGCTAAAGCTGGTGGGAATTGTGTGTGGAAAAAGAAGTTCTCTGATCGTGGTTGAGGTCTTAATGCAGGGTTAGACAAGCACATTAAGTTTCCTCCCGCACCTACGTTTGTAATACCAGAAAACTCACCGTGAGGTCCTATAGCTCCTCCTCTGGCTCCAGCAAACATTCCGCTGCCACCAGCCCATATTCCGCTGCCACCAGCCCATATACCCTCTCCTCCGGCTGGTTTTCTTCCTCTTTTTCCCTTTACGCACTCCTGTAGGTGGTAACCTGCGTCATGGCAGTGCTTTTTTCTTTCCGCTGCAGCCTTTGATCTCGTCATTGCTCCTCCTCTGGGTTTTCTCATTTTTTCTACTAAATCAATTGCTTGACGGACTCTGCTTTCGCCCTTCTTTCTTGGTGCGTTCTCTCCGATATCCTCAATAAGATCTACTACTTTTCGCTTTACGGATCCACCCACCTTTACACGTGGACCCATTGTATGCATTGGGTCTGCAGTCCACTTTCCATCAGACCCTTTGTGAAGTGTGGCTCCTCCTTTTGCTCCAGCAAACATTCCTTCACCGGACATAGCCCCTTTCAAAGTGTCAATTGCTACCTTTTGAACCGTAGGGTTTTTTGCGACACTGCCTATAGCATGAGTAATGCTTTTCATTTTCAACTTACCTCCTTCAGCAAGACCGGATCCCATAGCACTTTTTGCTACGTCCAAAGCGGCTTTCTGCACGGCAGGACTTTTGGCTATGGTGCTTATAGCACCAGTGATGCTCTTCATTTTAAGTTTACCTCCGCTTATTTGCTTGACGGCAGACTTTGCAATGTTACTGGCGATAGAGGCTATTTTTGCTTTCGGTACACCAGCTCCTGCTAAAGTAGAACCGATTTTAATGGCGTTTTCAGGTCCTCCTAATGCGTGCATTGTTCCAGAGAATCCTGATTTGAAGTCCTTCATGAACCCTTCTCCTTCGGCTTTGCTCATTATCTCCGCCCCACCGTGGTGCTGCTTAGCAAACTTATGAAAATTAACTCCAGCTCCAGCCATCATCTCTCCAGCATTAACAATACCGTCAACACCACCCATAGCGTTAAATCCTTTGCTGAAACCTTTCTTGAAGTCTTTAAATCCACCTAGTTTACCACCAGCCATTATTCCTGAACCAGATGCTCTGTTTTTTGCAAGTTCTTCAGCTCCTAGCTTAATAACGGCCTTACCGCCTTTCTTTCCTGCTTTCATCAACTTTTTAATGTTTCCCTCGGTTAGAAACGCTGGAACCCCTGATCCTTTTGCTCCTAGTGCAGCGCGTACTGAGTGTCCGTTTCTAAGCTTGGACATTACTGCTTTTGACATATCTTGAAGATGCACGGGATGAATTTCCATCTTATATAGGTTGTGACGAGATAATAATTATGCCTAAACGCCGATAATTTAATCTACTGCACTTATATAAAATGAAATTTACTCAGTTCGTGCGCGATTATTTAGCAAATAATAAAGATTCAAATCTTACGTACCGAGAAGCCATGAAAGACGACGGAGTACGATGTGCCTACAAACAGTACGAAGCGGACTTGTGCAAAAAAGGCATTATAAGAAAAACAGAAAAAAGACCGGAACCTAAAAGAAGATATAATAAGAAATCGGATTGCAGTAGTTGTAATGTTGTAATTAATAACGTTCCCGCGTCCTCTTCTTCATACTCTCCTCCGTCTTCTCCAAAGTCTAAACAACCCGATTTACCTCCACCTCCTCCTCCACAAACACCTCAACAGACAGCACCCCAGCAACCTCTGTCGCAAGCACAAGCACAGTCGCAGGAGTTCTACATGGAAAATCCACTTCTTGCTCCTAGACCTAGAAGAAGTGTCCCGCAGGAAGTAAGTGTTGGCAGTAACGATGATGATTTGTCTTATTTGACTTTTAGACCGACAGCACCTCCTCCGTCAGTTGCGTCAAAGGCAGAAATAGAGGAAACACTAGACGATATAGTATCTGAAGCAGTAAACGAAATGAGCCCAGAAGAAACGGACCAAGTCAGTGCTGATTTACAGAGATATGCAGAGGACCCAGCCTACCGAACAAGTGTACAAGAAAAGGTAAAAAAAATAGAGGAAAAAACGGCACCCAAGTCCGATCCTAAAGTCCCAGATCGTCTCCAGAACCTGCCGTCATGGGAGGGCCTGAGAATGGAACATCGGGATCTACCACAGTGGCAGCCAATTGACTTTAAGAGCTTAGAACCAACTCAAAAAAAAAAAAGCACTGTATCTGCATCTGCTGCTGAGGAAGATGACATTTTGAGGCGATTACGTACGGGTGAAATATCTGTTCCCTCTCACTTGTTGCCTTCTGCGCAAGAGGAAGAGAAGGACAAGTACAGTAAAAAATTTGAGGACG